>Ga0123355_10021210_pt1 | contig 10396 bp, 8 predicted proteins | sample TergutEmb28metaG_3_FD_89872 | JGI IMG/M metagenome (GOLD analysis project Ga0123355, IMG submission 89872) | Embiratermes neotenicus P1 segment gut microbial communities from Petit-Saut dam, French Guiana - Emb289 P1 | ecosystem: Host-associated > Arthropoda: Insects > Digestive system > Gut ... | reverse complement strand
TAGTTAATCATTGGAGACTTAAGAGAAGGTTTACAGGCATGTTCAGGGTGAAATCACTTAAATAAATAGTTAATCATTGGAGATTTAAGAGAAGGTTTACAGGCATGTTTAGGGTGAAATCACTTAAATAAATAGTTAATCATTGGAGATTTAAGAGAAAGTTTACAGGCATGTTCAGGGTGAAATTATTTAAATAAATAGTCAGTTATTGGAGGTTTAAGAGAAGGTTTACAGGCATGTTTGGGGTGAAGTTGCTTAAATGAATGGGTTAAATAATTTTTACTGTTGAGATAAAATTATTTTACTGTCGAGAGAATTGTTTAAATATACTAGACAGCAAGGACGAAAACTGCTATAATTAACTGATAAAGAACGACAAGAAATTAGTATCTTTGTCAAAATAATCAGTGTGAATTAATTTCACAGAAGTCAAAAGGTGATTTAATGATAAAAGCTGCTTACTTTTATGGCGCTCCCTATCCCTTTTTTTGGAATCTAAGGTAGTCTCAGAAATGTTGATCCTATCGTGCCACTGTTGATGAAAAATCGGTTTTAGGGATCGTTTTAATATGTTCGTAAGGCTTAATTACCTAGCGTGACAGCAACTTAAGTGACATAAGTAGTAACTTGAGTTACACAAGTGATTTGGAAACGCATTTTGAATAAAAAATAGAAAACGGTAGATCATAAACAATAGAAGAAAGGTAGATTATAAATGAAGAAGATAAGAAAAGCCATTATCCCAGCTGCAGGAATGGGAACAAGGTTTCTACCTGCGACCAAAGCGATGGCAAAAGAAATGTTGCCAATATTAGATAAGCCTACGATTCAGTATATTGTTGAAGAAGCAGTTGCATCTGGAATAGAAGATATTATTATTGTAACAGGAAAAGGGAAAAGGGCCATTGAGGATCATTTCGACCATGCCTTTGAACTTGAAGCGAATTTAGAAAAAGCAGGGAAGTTTGAGTTGCTTGCAAAAGTGAACCAATCAACGAATCTTGTTGATATTCACTATATCCGTCAAAAAGAACCACGAGGACTTGGTCATGCAGTATGGGCAGCACGTAAGTTTATCGGTAATGAACCATTTGCAGTATTACTTGGAGATGATATTGTCGACAACCCTGACGGAACCCCTGGCTTACGGCAATTAATGGATCAATATGAGCGAACACATTCATCCGTGATCGGGGTTCAAACAGTAGACAAAGATGAAGCACATCGCTATGGTATTATTGACCCACTAAAACAGGATGGACGTAGGTATCAAGTTAAGGAATTTGTTGAAAAGCCAGACCCTGGAACGGCACCGTCTAATCTTGCTATAATGGGACGTTACATCCTGACGCCAGAAATTTTCAGGTTTTTAGATTTGCAAGAAGTTGGTGCAGGTGGAGAGGTCCAGTTGACGGATGCGATTACAAAGTTAAATGAGATTCAGAGAGTATTTGCCTATGACTTTGAAGGTACGCGTTATGATGTTGGTGAGAAGTTAGGATTTATTACAACAACAATTGATTATGCGTTAAGAGATGATTCACTTAAAGGTGCTTTAATGGAATTCATGGAAGAGAAAGTGAAAGGTGATGCGGAGGCGGAATAAATGGGAGTATTAGTCACAGGTGGAACTGGATATATTGGGAGTCATACTGTCGTGGAGTTGATCAAAGCGGGGTATGCACCGATTATTGTGGATAATTTAGTTAACAGCAGCGAAAAAGTGCTCGATAAAATTGAAACAATTACCGGGGTGAAGCCTAAATTTTATAAAACAGATTTAATTGATATAACTGAACTCGATGCGGTCTTTGAAAAAGAAGAAATTGATTCAGTTATCCATTTCGCAGCACTTAAAGCAGTAGGCGAATCAGTAGAAAATCCATTAAAATATTATAGCAATAACTTGATTGGAACGTTAAACGTATTGCAAGTGATGAAAAAACACGGTGTAAATAACTTTGTTTTCTCATCGTCAGCAGCGGTTTATGGAAATCCTGAAACAAATCCAATCCTGGAAAATTTCCCATTATCAACAGCAAACCCCTATGGTTCAACTAAATTAATGATTGAAGATATACTGAGAGATATATGCAACGCTAACTCGCTCGACTCGCCTGGCTTGTCTAAATCAGCTCGCTCGCCCGACTCTGTTGACTTGGCTAGCTCAGCTAGCGTGCCTGACTCAGTTGGTTTGGCTAATGCAGCTAGCTCGCTTGACTCAGTTGGTTTGACTAATGCTGCTAGCTCAGCTAGCGTGCCTGACTCAGTTGGTTTGACTAATGCAGCTAACTCAGCTAGCGTGCCTGACTCAGTTGGTTTGACTAATGCTGTTAAGTCAGCTAGTTCGCCTGACTCTGCTGGTTTGGCTAATGCAGCTAACTCAGCTGATACTGGTTTTAATGTAGCTATTTTAAGGTATTTCAATGCAGTTGGTGCGCACAAGAGTGGTTTAATTGGTGAGGCGCCTAATGGGCTGCCTAATAATGGAATACCTAATAATATAATGCCTTATATCACAAAAGTGGCAACGGGAGAGTTGGAATATCTGAGTGTATTCGGATCAGATTATGATACACATGATGGAACGGGTGTTCGTGATTATATTCATGTAGTTGATTTAGCTGATGGTCATCTGAAAGCATTAGAAAAGCTAAAGGGAAATCCTGGGCTTATTACGGAAAATCTAGGGACGGGGGTTGGCTATAGTGTGTTGGATTTAGTAAAAGCATTTGAAAAGGCGAGTGGTGTTGAAATCCCTTATCGGATAGTAGATCGGCGCCCTGGAGATATTGCAACATGTTATGCAAATCCTCGGAGTGCTAAAAATGAGCTTGGGTGGGAAGCGAAATATGGCATCGACGAAATGTGCGAAGATTCGTGGCGTTGGGCGCAAAATGGGAAGGAATAATTTGATTTGCTGAGGCGAATGTGTTAGTATATTGTTAGGTAATTGTGAAAAAGTCAATAATGTCTTAAATCCGCATAAAATGCTGATTTTTGGACATTTATCAGGAGAAGGAGTTGAGAGATATCATGATGAGATGGTTTAATGTAAAGGGACCGTGTATTCCACACAAGCATTATATGGTAGATATTTCCAACAGACTTGAGAAGATGCGAATGCTAGTAGAAAGGGAAGAATATTTTGTTATCAACCGCGCTAGGCAGTATGGAAAGACGACGACACTAGTGGAACTAGAAAATTATTTAGCAGATGAGTATATAGTCATTTCCATGAGCTTTCAAGGTTTAGGTGATTCAAGTTTTGCAAGTGAAGAAAAATTTTGTCAAGACTTTTTGATCGCGGTGGATGATCGTCTTAAAGCATTTGATGCATCTGATGATTGGCTAGATAGCACGGTTGAGAGTTTTTCTGAGTTAAGTCGCCATATCACAAAAATGTGTAAAGATCAAAAAGTTATTCTAATGATTGATGAAGTAGATAAAGCGAGCAACCATCGTGTCTTCTTAAACTTCTTAGGAATATTGCGCAACAAATACCAAGCCAGATCAGAGGGAATGGACTTTACCTTTCACAGCGTGATATTAGCCGGCGTGTATGATATTAAAAACATCAAGCTATTGCATCAACCAGCAAGTGGAGAAAGAGTTATTGATTCGCCTTGGAATATTGCGGAGAATTTTGATGAAGAAATGTCTTTTAAGTCCGTTGAAATTGCTGGAATGCTATCAGACTATGAATCAGATCATCACACTGGAATGAGTGTTGATGAGGTTGCAGAAGAAATTTATTCCTATACGAGTGGTTATCCATTCTTAGTTTCACGGATTTGTCAATATATCCATGAGAAGTTAGAGAAGAAGTGGGATAAGGAAGGAATTGTATTAGCTGTAAAGTTGATGACAGAGGAGCCATTACCGAATACGTTGTTCGATGATTTGTTTAAGAACATGGTTAATAATGAAGATCTTGCGAACTTTTTGTATGAGATTTTAATACAAGGTAGGCAGTTTCGGTTTTCGCCAGGTGTTGAGATAATGGCAACAGGGTTTAGGTATGCTTTTATTAAGATTGTGAATGGACAGGTTCGAATTCATAATAAAATTTTTAAAATTGTGATAAGTGAGTATTTTATCAGTAAAGAGCGTCGAGAGGGGAAAAAGGCTATTGATAATGAGGTTGAAGTGGATGTAGTAAGTGGTGATCGATTTGATATTGAACTGTTTTTTAAGAAGTTTAATGACCATTATCAGCAGCGTTATGCCCATCGAGATGTGGAGTTTTTAGAACGAGAAGCAGCATTTTTATTTCTATTCTTTTTACAGCCGTATTTGAATGGTAATGGATTCTACTTTTTGCAAGCGGAGCCTAGTGCTGGGAAGCGTATGGACGTGGTGATCGTTTATGGTGAGGAAGAGTTTATTGTGGAACTCAAGGTTTGGAAGGGGCAGAAACGACATTTTGACGGTCAGAGGCAATTGCTTGGATATATGGAGAAGCGTGGGGTGGATAAAGGCTATTTGTTAACCTTTGATTTTAGACAGCAAAGGGAGCAGAAGTTGGGATGGATTCAAGTGGAGGGGAAGGCGCTGCTTGAGGTGCAAGTGTAAAGTGACTTTTGACTTTGAGGTGCTTGGTGAAATGTGTGAGGGTTTATGGCATTAGGGGAAAGTGTAAAGAAATGATTTTAATTTGGAAGTGGGATTATGTCTGCGGATGTAGTAACTAAAAGAGATTCGGTTTATGAGCTTAAAATGAAGAATAAACCTGTGTATAATGTGATTTCGAGATTGTTTGATCTGCTTTTGTCTTTTGTGTCCTTGGTGATTGCGTTGCCAATTGTTTTGATTGCTGCGATCGCGATTAAGATAGAGGATGGGGGTCCTGTTTTGTATACGCAAACAAGATTGGGGAAAGATGGTAAGGCGTTTACTATTTATAAAATGCGTTCGATGCGAGTTGATGCGGAAGCAGATGGGGTACAGTGGACGCGCGATGACGATGATAGAATCACAAAAGTAGGGAAGTTTATTCGAGTAACGAGAATTGATGAGATACCGCAGTTATATAACATTTTAATAGGTCATATGAAAGTTATTGGACCACGACCCGAAAGACCAGAGCTTGCTGAAGAATTTTATGTTGAGTTGCCAGAGTTTGCAAATAGGTTGGCTGTAAAACCAGGTTTGACGGGTTTAGCTCAAGTTAGTGGGGGTTATGATTTGACACCTGAAGAGAAGTTGGTGCTTGATATTGAGTATATTGAGAATCGGTCGTTGTGGTTGGATCTTAAGATAATTTTGAAAACAGTTTCTGTTGTTTTTACTGGTGATGGTGCTAGGTGATAGGTTTGTTTGTCGCGATATGGGGTAGTGCTGAAAATAGAGAAAGTGGTAGTGTGATCGAATATGATTGATAAAAGGAAGAAAGTTAAGGTTGCAAATGTAAATCCTAGCTATTTGTACTTTAAGAGATTCGTAGATTGTGTGTGTGCTTTGTTGGGACTAATTGTATTATCACCCCTATTTTTGATCATAATGTTATTAATTAAGGTTGGAGAACCAGAAGCTCCAGTGTTTTTTAAGCAGTTGAGAGTTGGGAAGAATGGGAAAGAGTTTTATATGTATAAATTTCGGTCGATGTGTGTTGATGCAGAAAATCAGCTAGATGGATTGTTAAACCAAAATGATGTTGATGGTGCTATGTTTAAGATGAAGAATGATCCTCGTGTGACTAGAGTTGGAAGATTCATTAGAAAAACTAGTCTGGATGAATTTCCGCAACTTTGGAATGTCTTAAAAGGCGATATGAGTTTAGTTGGACCACGACCACCATTGCTAAAAGAAGTTAATCAGTATACATCTTACGATAAACAGCGGTTAACAGTTACGCCTGGTTGTACTGGGTTATGGCAAATAAGCGGTCGCAATGGCTTGAGTTTTGATCAAATGGTTGAATTAGATCTGCAGTATATTGAAAACTTATCGTTAATGAATGATATAAAGATTCTATTAAAGACTGTGCGTGTTGTGTTTAAAGGTGATGGATATTAGGAGGTGATGCAAGCGACAAGGGAATCTAAAGATACTGATTATAGATGCCCTACATATTACAAAAATAGGAAAACTTATTCAGAAAATGAGAATTGATGCACTTCCACAATTATGAACTAATTACCAAGCGCAATAAGGCAGTAGGCAGTATGGAGTGATAGTATGAAAGGTAGACATGAACATAAATTTTATATCAATATGGCTGATTGTAGACTGCTAAGAAGTAGATTAAAAGTTGTTGCAAAACTTGATACTAATGTCGGAGAAGATGGAACTTATTTAATTCGTAGCTTATATTTTGATAATTATGCCGATAAGGCAGTTGATGAAAAACTACAGGGAATAAGTCGGCGCGAAAAATTTAGGATAAGATACTACAATGACAATATTAACTTTATCCAGTTAGAGAAGAAATATAAGATTAACAATTTAACCTACAAAGTACAGGTACCGATTACGGATTGTCAAGTTCTACGAATTCTGGCTGGAAATTATGAGTGTCTTAAGGAAGATGAACACCCCTTATTGTTAGAATTATATTCTAAAATGCATTTTGAGGTTTTACGTCCAAGGACCATAGTAGATTATACTAGAGAAGTCTATATCTACGAAGCTGGAAATGTGCGTATAACATTTGATAGTGACATTCGCACTTCTAGCAGTATTAACAGGTTTTTAGATTCACAACATGTGACGATACCAGCAACCACTGCTATTATTTTAGAAGTTAAATATGATGGTTTTTTACCAGATGTGTTGCGAAAAATTGTGAATATAGACCAGCGAAGTCAAACAGAATTTTCAAAATATATAGTTGCAAGATTTGTTTAAAGTAATTTAGGAAGAAGTGATTTTTATTATGGAATATTTTAATTCAGATTTATTTGATCAGCAGATTATAAATATGACAGAGGTGGTTAGGATTATTTTCTTCGCCTTGTTAATTAGTTTATTTATTTTTTGGGTTTATACTAAAACGTATAAAGGTGTCATGTATTCATCTTCTTTTGGCGTAACACTTATTTTGATGTGTTTGATTACAACCTTAATTATTTACTCTGTTGCGATTAACTTCTTACTATCGCTTGGGATGGTCGGGGCTTTATCGATTGTCCGATTTAGAACGGTTATCAAAGAGCCGCTTGATTTGGCTTATTTATTTTGGTCGATTAGTGTTGGGATTTTAGCAGGCGCAGGCTTCTTTACCATTGCTGTAATTGGTTCGATTACAATTGGCATTGTTTTGTTTGTATTCGTTAAACAGAATCCGAAAGATTTGCCGTATATTGCGATTATCAGTTGTGAAAATGAATTGGCTGAAGTAAAAGTAAATGAATTAATTGACAGTCAAACAAAGAAGTCAGTAATAAAAGCTAAAACAGTGACGAGAAATAATTTAGAATTGACATTTGAAGTTAGGTTGAAAGCTGAATCAACGATGTTTGTTAATGCATTACTTGCAGTTGAAGGTGTAAGCAATGCAACGCTAGTTTCTTATAATGGTGATTATTACATATAACGGTGGTGAAGTATGATGGAGAGAAAATTGCTACTTTCCGGAATTATTGTTTCCCTATTTTTAGGAATAATGGTTTTCATTGATAGTGAAATTTTACCAAGATTTGAAATAGAGCGACCGCTTAGTACAAGTGGTAATTTTTATGATGGTGATTTTGTTTTATCAGAAGCCCCAGGTTTTCATGATGAGGAATTTTATTTAACTGTTTCTATTCCATCAATTCCCAGAGCAACTATTTATTGGACGATAGATGGAACCGAACCGCAGCCAGGAGAAGCTAATTTTATAACTCGTGGTGAACGAGATATACAAGTATCGGGTAGGTTGGATGGAAGCAGTCAAATATTTGTGGCAGATAGAACAACTGATTGGCGGAATGCGATTTTGATGTACCACTCTGAAGAATGGTTTTGGGATAGAGAAGATCGTCCGAGAGAGGGAATTTCACCTGTCGATGATATTGATATACTACAAGGAACTGCTTTTCGCTTTAGAGGGTTCATTCGAGGTGTTCCAGTTACGGATACAATAACAGCGACATATATTGTTGAGTCTGATGCGGTGACACGTTTTAATGGCATGCCCATCGTTGCAATAACAGCCCCCTATGAAGACTTCTTGGCTCTTTATGGAAATACATGTCGAACTAATATGTATCGTCGTGTTTTTAATTACGAATATTTTTCATACTCCGAAAACATATATATGAGGCGTTTTAGTATGTTAGGATCATCAAACTTAGGGGGGGGTTATTCACGAAGCAATGAGCAAAGAACCATTAATGTTAATTTTTCAAGAGGAGAACTAAATGGTGTTATAATGTATCCCATTTTTGATAATGTAAATGAACTATACCTAATGCGTTTATGGAATGGTGGAAGTGTATGGAGAAGGCATCATTTTCCTGATACACTTACGCAAACAGTATCCTCTGATTTAAATGTTCTTTTTTCGAATCATCAACTGGCAATTAAGTTTATTAATGGTGAATTTTGGGGATTTACAAACATCCGTGAACACACAAGTAATGAGGATTTCATTGCAGAGCATACTGACCTTGAACGAGGAAATATACTAGTGACAAATAGAAGGATCGAAGGTGGTGATCTTGTACAAGAAGGGGATGAAGAACTTGGAGAACTATTGTTTTTACAAGAGTTGACTATTTTCACTACAGAAGCTGATATGTCAACAGATGAAGCACGTGAGCGATTATTCAATGAATTCTTTGATCAAGACAATTTCATGGATTATTTGATTGTGAACACTTTCTTTTGTAATTTTGATTGGCCACATAATAATGTTCGCATGTTCAGAGTCGTGACACCTGATCCATTTTCAAACAATCCATATAGCGATGGGAGATGGCGTTTCATTCTCCACGATCAGGATGCAACTCTTAGATATGTAGAGGAGTGCAATAATTTTAACAGGTTATATGAAAGGTTCGATCAAGCGGACGAGGGAGTGAAAGGCTATTTTTTAGTTTTCAACAATCCTGCGTTCGTTCGCGAATTCGTTAATCGTGCCGAGTATGTTTTAGAACATTACTTTTATGTTGAAAGACTCGTCGATTACCACAATGAATTTATTGCAGAATACAGACCACTACTTGTTGATATGTATAACCGTTTCAATTTACGTGGATCAATCTATGATTCTTTAGAAAATTTCGAACGGCGTGATGTTCAAGATATAGAACATTTTATCCAAACGCGTGGATATTATTATCGTCAGCAATTAGATCACCTATTACGACGTGTTGGATTAGAACCATAATTGGTGTATTAAATTGTATTAAAAACAAAACTGTGTAAACTTCCGATGTAAGTACGGTTAAAGAGAAAAACTAACGGCGCATATTAGGTGGTGAAGAGATGAATATAAAACATGTGTATATTATTGGTTCAAAAGGAATACCAGCGAAATATGGTGGGTTTGAAACTTTTGTTGACGAATTAACGAAGCGACAAGTAAATCCTAAAATTAAGTATCATGTTGCTTGCTTATCAGAAAAAGACAACAAAACTTTTGTTCATAATGGCGCAGAATGTTTTAATATTAAGAAAATGAATGTCGGGTCAGCAAACGCTATTTTTTATGATGTACAGGCCTTAAAATATTCCATTGATGAGGTTGAAAAGAATGGCTATAAAAATGCCATTATTTATATTCTTGCTTGTAGAATAGGACCTTTTATTAAAAAGTATAAGAATAAAGCAAAAAAATTGGGAATTACACTCATGATAAATCCTGATGGACACGAATGGTTACGAGCAAAATGGAGTGCCCCAGTTAGAACATATTGGAAAATATCAGAAGGTTTAATGGTAAAAAATGCTGATCTGTTAATTTGTGACAGTAAAACGATTGACGCTTATATCCAGAAAGAATATGCAAAGTATAAACCAAGAACAACCTATATCGCATACGGTGCTGATTTAAGTAAAAGTAACTTATGCAATGAAGATACTGTTGTAAAAAATTGGTATGAAGAAAAAGAAGTTTATCCTAATGAATATTATTTAGTTGTGGGACGCTTTGTGCCAGAAAATAATTATGAAGCAATGATATGTGAATTCATGGCATCAAATTCAGAAAAAGACTTTGTTTTAATTACAAATGTTGAAGAAAATAAATTTTATGAAAAACTTCGTTTGGAAACAGGGTTTGAAAAAGACAAACGAATTAAATTTGTTGGAACTGTTTATGATCAAAGATTACTAAAGAAAATTCGGGAAAATGCATTTGCTTATTTTCATGGTCATGAAGTTGGGGGCACCAATCCAAGTTTGATTGAGGCTTTAGGTTCGACAAATTTAAATTTACTACTCGATGTTGGTTTTAATCGTGAAGTTG
>Ga0123355_10021209_pt1 | contig 10397 bp, 6 predicted proteins | sample TergutEmb28metaG_3_FD_89872 | JGI IMG/M metagenome (GOLD analysis project Ga0123355, IMG submission 89872) | Embiratermes neotenicus P1 segment gut microbial communities from Petit-Saut dam, French Guiana - Emb289 P1 | ecosystem: Host-associated > Arthropoda: Insects > Digestive system > Gut ... | reverse complement strand
TGAAGTCTTGCTGCGTGTCAAATGGTGGGACTGGACGATTGATGAAATCAACGCAAACGCCGACGCGTTAATGTCGCCGGAAATCTTTATGAAACGATTTGGCTCTTTCAAATAAGGTTGGTAATTACAGTTATGCTAAAGCGGATACCTCATGCAAGTATCCGCTTTTAGCATAGCCGGCTTAGTGATAATATTGCCAAAAGCGGTTGCATCTGCAACACTGCTTTGACCGGCGTTTTCAAATGAAAGCCGCCTTTTTGTCAATTTGGTGAAAAGCGATTCCATACCGTTTCCAAGTAAAAACATGGCCTTAAAGGAGTGGATACAATGCCATTTATGAACGAAAATTTCCTACTGCGCAGCGACACGGCAGTTACCCTGTACAACTACTGCAAAGACCTGCCAATAATAGACTACCACAGCCACTTCAACCCCAAGCACATAGCGGAAAACAAGCGCTTTAACAACATCACAGAGCTGGCGCTGGGCGACGACCATTACAAATGGCGGCTGATGCGTGCCAACGGCATAGACGAAAAATACATCACCGGCAACGGCCCCGACGAGGAAAAATTCTGCCATTGGTGCGCAACCATAGAGGACGCGATAGGCAACCCGCTCTACCACTGGACGCACATGGAGATGCAGCGCTACTTCGGCTACAACGGGCCAATAACTAAGGAGCGGGCAAGCTACATCTACGCCCACTGCAACGAGATTATAAACGGCGAGGATTTTAACGTATGGGGGATTCTAAAAAAATTCCGCATAGAGATGATGGGTACAACCGATGGGCCATTAGACACGTTGGAATATCACAAGCAGATAGCCCGGCACCGCAAAAATGACCCGTCTCTGCCGGATGTACAGCCTACGTTCCGCCCGCCGATAGGCATCTGGCCGGGCTACACGGAGTTTGTAACAAAACTGGGCGAATCCGCCGGCCACACAATCAAAAACTGGGATGACCTGCTAACCGCATATTCCAAGCGTATTGACTTTTTCCATGAGGTGGGCTGCCGCATTTCAGACCATGGCATGGACAATCTTGCATACGAAGAGGCCGGCAACCCGGATGCCATTTTCCAAAAAGCCTTGCAGGGTCAAACTCTGTCGCAAGCTGAAATTGACTGCTTTAGGACAGCGCTAATAGTAGCCTTGGGCGAGATGTACGCCGCAAAAGGCTGGGCAATGCAGCTGCGCATGAGCGGCATGGGCAACAACAATAAGCGCATGGCACAGCTGGTTGGCAGCAGCGGCTATGCGGCAATATCGGACGTACCGTTTGCACGCCCGCTGGCCGAGCTGCTAAACGCATTGGAAATGAAAGAAGCCCTGCCAAAGACCATCCTGTACAGCCTCAACCCCACTTCGGACACAATGCTGTCTGTGATGATTGGCGCGTTCCAGGGCGGCGGCATACCAGGCAAGATACAATGGGGCTGCCCATGGTGGTTTAACGACAATAAGACCGGCATCCAAAACCATCTTGTTGCCCTGGCCAACAACGGCCTTATTGCGCGGTTTATAGGTATGCTTACAGACGCCCGTAGCTATATGTCATACCCCAGGCATGAATACTTCCGCCGGGTTATGGCACAAACCATCGCAGATTGGGTGGACAACGGGGAATTCCCGCGTGACGACGCAAAACTGCGCCGGATTGTAGAGGACATTGCATACCACAATGCAAAAGAATATTTTAACCTAACGCCTTAAATACTTGATTTATCACGCCGCCTTTGGCGGCCGTACATAGAACCCCACAAAGCAAACATCCATGCTGCAAACCCGGCCAGCCCTATTACCGCAAGCCCTATTATGTTATATGTGCCCATACCGCCGCCAAGGCCGCCGGTTAACGGCAGGGAAAAATCCGGCCAGTTGGGCAGGAACAGATTAACATAATCATAGTTCCCGTCACCATCATCCACATAAATGCCATCGTCCACTTCAAACACCGGGATAGATGCGCCTCCTATTGAGCCGGTGCGTATTACATATTCCCCATCGACCTCTTCAACCCATAGCCGCCACTGGCCGAAAGGCCTTTGGAAGCCGGTTGGCGGCTGTACTTCTACCAGCTGATAGTAGAAACCGGGGATAATATGAAATTCCAAGGGTACGGTACTCGGCCATGCATTGCTTATATTGTTTACAACAATGTCCGGGTCACCAGGCCCAATTGCCATCCACGGCGGGCTTGGGTTTGGGCTGTCGTCGGGTTCTATTGATAAAAGGCCGCTGCCGCCGGCAGGCCAGCTGTAAACATCGCCGCGGTAAATCATAAACCGCGCATCCGGCAGCAGGTTGTACCTCAACAGAGTGCCTGCGCCGTCATGGAAGGCCTTAAAAAACCTGAACGGTATCGTGTCAACGCGGAAGTTGATATCGTAGTTATTTATCGGGTGTACGCGTATGGGGCTGCGTGTTGGTGCGGATAAGGGCAAAACTGTCTGGCTTGTGCCGTTAAACGCACCGGCCGGCATAGCAGCCTCCGCATTATTGGGCGGTACATATAGGAAGTATGCACTGTTGCCGTAAAAGGCCGCATCCAACAGCGTAAGATTGCTGTACGCGAGGGCTTGACCTATCCCCAGCGGGGGGCCGCCGGGTACACGCCTTAAGTTTAAACGGTACTCGTACCGCTGGGTATATATGCCGCCGCCCAAGCGCAAAGCACGGTTGTGCGTTATTTGCACACTCCCGACAGAACATGGCTGCATTACCATAACAGAGTCAGTAACACCGTAGCTGCGGCCTACCCACACACCACCGCCATAGGAGGCTGCATTGCCGGTGATATGTTTCTCTGCTGCACTGTGAAGGTAGAACCTAGCGGAATCCCCTGCCCACACACCGCCGCCGCGGTATGCGCGGTTGCCCAGGCTTGGGTTACAGCTATTGGGGAAGCAGTCTTCGCAAGCGGCAGGGCAACCCAAGCTGCCGCCAACCGTGCCGGCATATAGGTTAAAATATACATTATGTATATTGTTTGACGTTGTGTTCGTACCCCACACGCCGCCGCCGTTGTTGTGGGCTGTGTTGCCTGAGATTATGCCGTATGTGACGGTACCGTCGGTATGCACGGCACCCATCGTGAATATTACCGGCCCAGCCGCGCCATCAGCAGTTGCAGACCCGCGCACCAAGGCCACGCCGCCGCCGTTATAGGCCGTGTTTCCGCCAATTACACCGGCATGCATGGTAAAGGTTGTTGCGGTTAAATTGGTGGTGCCTATCGTTGTAACAAACACGCCGCCGCCATACCTGGCTGCTGTATTGCCGGTAATTGCGCCGTCACGCATGTTAAACACAGACACTGTATCGCCGAAGCGTGTCATTGCCACCCCGCCGCCATTGCCATATTCTGCGATGTTGTTGGATATTGTACCGTTGGTCATGTTAAATACTGCGCCGGACAGGTGTACACCGCCGCCGTCTTGGGCTGCTGTATTGCGCAGCTCGTCTGCATCACCGCCGATTGTGCCACTAATCATGTTGAAAACAGGGACTAAGATATTGGCGGCATGGGTGCCGGCAGTAGCATACACGCCGCCCCCAAAAACGGCCTGGTTGCCAACAATATGCGTGTCGCCCGACATGTTAAACAATGCGTTGTGAGACATGTGAACTCCTGCGCCGCGGCCGCCAGCCCCGGCCGCGCTTTGGGTGACTGCGTTGTTGCTTATTGTACCGCCGCTCATGTTAAATGTTGGTACCGCAGGACGCGGCGGGCGCGGCGGCAGCGGCGGGCGCTGTTGAGGGCGGCCGGCAGCTGTACCCGGAGGGTTCCCGCCCGCCATAAACACACCGCCGCCTATGGATGGGCCCGTTGGGTCCATTGTGCGGATATTTGCGTCTATGACGCCATCGTGCATGTTAAACAAGCCGGATGACATATGCACACCATGCCCTCTGGAGAGCCGCGTGTCTATAACATCAGGGGCTTCGGGGGCATCTGTGGCGCGGTTTGTCCTTTGGATATTACCGTTGCCTGTTATTCTGCTGTCACCGTCCATTGTGAAAACTACGTCAGCCGCTGCCGCCGATGTTGCCCCTGCGGGGACGCCGGTCCCCAAAAAAACCCCGCCGCCTTCCATGGCATGGTTATTTTCTATGATCCTGGCTCTTGCAATATGCGGTGCGGCCGGGTCGTCTGTCATGGTAAAATGCCCGGCCATTACATACACCCCTCCACCCCTGCTGGGGTGACCGTCGTCTGCCGTGGCATTGTTCCATAAATTTAAGTTTTGGATCCTGTGGGCAAAATTACTGCGGATTGTGCCGCCACGCATAAAGAACCAGTTATTTGTATGTATCAGCATCACACCGCCGCCATTGTTGTAAGACCGGTTGCCGCAGATAAGGCCGGCATACATATGAAATATGCCGGAGTTTTGAAGAAACACGCCACCGCCGCCGCGGACGGCTGCCGGTGCAGCAGTAGGCAAGCCGCCGCCGCTGCGGCCTGTTGCAGTATTATTTCGTATTATGCCGTATGTAGGAGTTCCGTCTTCCGCAGCGCCCTCTCTCAAATAAAGCACACCATGCTCAACATTTACGCCCCCGCCAAAAGCGCCTCTGTTACCTTCTATTATACCGCCGTACATAAACATCCTTGGCAGGAAGGGGATATTAGCAATATTGTCGGCAAAGCCTGCAAAGGTATTAAAATCCCTGCCAATAATTACACCCCCGCCAAAGTGTCCTGTATTGTGGCTGATTGTGCCATCAAACATATAAAATTTCGAATTTCCGCCTTGGACAGATACCCCGCCGGCAGAGCTGCCAATTGCACCTACAAATAGCTCGTCTTCCTCATCTGAGTCAGGCACTATAAGATTCCATACAATATTCCCGTTGTACATGACGAATACTGCGCCAGACCCAGCAGATACCCCGCCGGCGGCGTAGCGGCCAACGGTTGTGTTGCCGGTTATTAACACATAATGCATCGTAAACACAGAGCCGGAGCCGGAAACTGAAACCCCGCCGCCTTGATTCATAGCCACACCTGCGTTAGTGGTACGGTTGCTGCGTATCTCACCGTCATACATCGTAAAGCTGGCCCCCAAGGACACAGCCACCCCGCCGCCGCGGTTGATTGTGGCGTTAGAGGCAGCCGGGGCAGTTATTGGGTAGTCAAGACCATGCGCTACATTGTCACGGATTACGCCGCCGTTCATGATAAAGCTGGCACCGGCACCTGATATTGATACTCCGCCGCCTGCACCAATGCCTGCCTGAGCATGTACATCCGTACCTGTACGGTGCTGATGAGCGCGGGCATAATTATTATAAATCTCCCCGCCATTCATTACAAAACTTGAACCATACCCGGATACAGAAACCCCGCTGCCCCTATTGTTATACATAAACCGGTTGTTGCGGATCACACTGTCAGCTTCCATATATAGGCTGCCGCCTTCATGCACTTCAACCCCGCCGCGTAGGGAGCTTGCTGCACTTGCGGCACCGCACAGTATTATATCTTCTAAGGTTAGAGTGCCCTCGACAATAAAATGCCGCCAGTGCAGTAAATTAGCCAGCAGCGGCACCAAGGCGCTTATACCTGATGGCGCAGGCATACCTGTGGCTCTGCGCACGATTCGCCTCTCGAAATAGCTGGTCAAGGTAATCTCGGCCCCTGCAGGGATTGTTATGGCAAAATAATCTCCAGCTGCATTTGGGAGAGTTATATCCCCAGTAAGCTCGACAGTAACAGCCGTATTCCCAACAGAAGCATTAACCGTATCACGCAGCGCCTGCCAAGCGCCAACCCGCGCAACCAACGCAGCATCTCCCAAGGCTAAGCTTCCGTCAACCAAAAACGGATGCATCGTGCCCCCATCCCATACAATCCTAAAACCACCAGCCAAGGTGATATCAGCGGCAGAGGGGATAGTAATCTGCACCCATGGAACGCTAAGATAGATGTCGTTTTGCAGCGCAATAGTCGTGGCTGTGCCGCCGGCATTGCCTACCTCAAACTCCAGCTCAGCCCATGTACTAACAAACACCAAATTTTGCGGCGCAACGCCGAAATAGCTGCCTTCACTGGGGCCACTGTCATCCACGTTATTGTTTATCATAACCGGGGCATAATCAACGTTAATATAGCCGCCTATATTAACGTTGCAATCAAGGCTATGACCAACTTCTTCTAACAAGTGATAATAATCATATCCCATGTATACCGGGGCATTGGTATCATAATAGCCGCCATAGTCACACCCCGCCACCGGGCCGTAATCCACATAGCCATCATAAGCATATGCCGCAAAAACTGCCGCAAATGAAAGAACGGCAAAAAGACCCAGCACTTTAACCCAGACTAACTTTGCCGGTACGGCCTTATTTTTTCCGGTATTGCGGACCAAAAAAATCACCCCTTTCGCATACCAACAACAAGAGCCATGGCTATATGCCAAAAATGCGACTATTTCTGTCGGGGTTGTTTATGTACGAATAATTTGTTCAAATATGTACAGTTACCTTCAAGCTACACTAATGTATACGTTTTGCCTTTTAATTGCAACCTTTACCAACTTACAACTTTGTTACCATCTGCTATAATACGGGAAAAAAGACAGGAGTTGTTACCATGAAACCAGCACATATCGAATGGGCAAACGGGATATACGAAAAACTTCAAACCAAGCTGTACGCCCAGTGCCAACGAGTAGGCTCTAACATCCCGTACATCCCCCGTGACGGCAAATATACAGACCTTGACACCCCAACAGGCATTTACTGGTGGACCAACGGCTTTTGGCCGGGGATGCTTTGGCAGATGTACAACGCAACAAAAGAGCCGTCATACCGCCAAGCGGCAGAAGCCATAGAAGAACGCTTCGACGAGGCCATTGCGGGCTTTATGGGCCTGCATCACGACGTCGGCTTCCAATGGCTGCATACGGCTGTAGCCAACTACCGCCTCACCGGCAACGAGAAATCACGTGTACGCGGGCTTCATGTGGCCAATCTGCTGGCCGGGCGCTTCAACCCAGCCGGGAAGTTTATACGCGCGTGGAATATGGACAGGACAGGCTGGGTAATTGTAGACTCGATGATGAACCTTCCCCTACTCTACTGGGCCTCTAAAGAGCTGGATGACCCGCGTTTTTCATATGCGGCGCAATACCATGCCGATACATGCAAGGCCATAACCGTGCGCGGGGACGGTAGCAGCAACCACATCATCTCCCTTGACCCCAACGACGGCAGCCTCGTAACCGTTCCGGACGGGCAAGGGTTTTCGCCTGACTCTTCGTGGTCACGCGGGCTTTCTTGGGCGTTATACGGGTTTGCTTTAAGCTACCGCTACACCGGGCGAGTAGAGTATCTGGACACCGCAAAGCAGATTGCCCATTATTTTATAGCCAACCTGGCACTCAACGACTGGCTGCCGCTGATAGACTTCCGCGCCCCGGACGAGCCTGTGATGTACGACTCCACCGCAGCAATGTGCGCAGCCTGCGGGTTTATGGAAATTGCCTCCCATGTAGGCGAGCACGAGAAAGCGCTGTATGTTGAACCGGCTCTTAAAACCCTGCAAGCCTGCGAAAAGGCCTTCGCCAACTGGAATATAGATGAAGACGGCATCATAGGCAATGGCGCGCAGTCCTACCATACCAAAAACTATGAAAAGAAAGCGCCTATAATTTATGGGGATTACTTTTTTGTTGAGGCAGTCCTTAGGGTGCTGGGGAAGGACTTCTTGATTTGGTAAGTTAGAGTTAAATAGTGCAATCACAAAAAAAGGGCTGCCTCGTTAAGCATTTTTATGAATATTTATGCACTCTCTTCGTCGTTGCGAGGAGCAAAGCGACGAAGTAATCCAAGCTTGGATTACTTCACTACGCTCGCAAAGACGGAGGCTTGCATATTAATTCATTTCATTTGCTTAATGAGGTAGCTCCTTTTTAACCGGTAAACTATATCCTACAACTCACAAAAATACTTATCAAAAAACTCCGCATCAATTTCAGGATAAAGCACAAACTCATCCAAGATACCCTGTACTCGCCTAACAGCATCAGCTTTAACATCCGCATCAATAGTATACTTCGCCTTACTAACCGCACCCTTCTTGGTAATATTGGGCTTAACATTCTTAAGCACACCTGCAATAATATCCGCAATCTCCAACATCTGCGGCTTGCCCATACCCAAAGTAGTCACAGCTGCCGTACCAAACCTTAACCCGCTTGTATACCACGGGCCGTTGGTGTCATACGGCATTGTATTGCGGTTAAGGGTAAGGCCGCATTCACGCAGGGCGTCTTCACCTTGCCTGCCGGTCAGGCCCAAATCTTTCACGCTTACAAGCACTATATGATTATCTGTACCGCCGGTTTGTACATCCATACCTTTTTCCACCAGCGCTGCGGCCAGGGACTGGGAGTTTTCAACTATTCTTTTCGCGTATGCCTTAAACTCATCAGTACCGGCTTCCATAAATGCGATTGCTTTTGCGGCCATTACGTGAGGAAGCGGGCCGCCAATCACGTGCGGACAGCCTTTGTCCATATACTCGGCATATTCGGCTTTGCACAGCACCATACCGCCGCGCGGGCCGCGCAAAGTCTTATGGGTTGTGGATGTACACACATCTGCGTACGGCACAGGGTTATACTTGCCGGAAATAGCACCGCCGGCAACAAGCCCCGCAAAATGCGCCATGTCCACCATCATGACAGCGCCAACTTCATCCGCGTACTGCCGTAGCAGAGAGTAGTCTATATTGCGCGTATAAGCGCTAAAGCCCACCAAGAAAATAAGCGGCTTAACCTCATGAAGCCTTTGGCGGATATTTTCGTAGTCCAACACACCGGTTTCTTTGTCAACATAATAGCTATGCGCGTCAAACATCTGGCCGGATACATTGTGCCTGTACCCATGTGTGAGATGCCCGCCGCAGAATAAATCCATACCCAGCATTTTCTGGTTGCCCAGGGATGCGCGTATTTCATCCCATTCTTCCTTGGTAAGGTCAAGGAGGTTGGTCTTCTCCAGTCGCTCCATAATTGGGGCCTGCACTTTTTTGCGGAGTATCGCCCAAAACGCTACCATGTTGGCATCCGCGCCGGAGTGCGGCTGTACATATGCATGCTCACACCCGAACAGCTTGCAGGCTTCTTCACATGCCAGCCGCTCTATTTCGTCTATGTTGTCGCATCCGGCGTAGAAGCGGTTGCCTACGTAGCCTTCTGCATACTTATCTGTAAGCAGGTTGCCCATAGCGCTTTGTACGGCAGGCGAGCAATAATTTTCGCTTGCGATTAGTTTCAAGTAACTGCGTTGGTCTTTTAATTCTTTTACAATCCCTTTCGCGATTTGGGGGCTTTTTTTAGCAACCAAGCTCAAGTTGGCTACAAAGGTTAGCATCTCGGCGTTAAGCTCGCCTTGCTGGGCGGCCAAGTAGTCCTTTAAAATCTCCATCCACAATTTTCCTTTCGTATTCGAAATTGATTATTTTTGTGCGGCTGCGGCGTTAACGGTATTAAGCATAAGCATTGCCCGGGTCATAGGCCCTACACCGCCTGGTACCGGCGTGATATAGGACACCACTTGGCTTACGGCGTCAAAATCCACATCGCCGCATAGTTTGCCGTCTTCTTTGCGGTTGATACCCGCATCTATAACTACCGCGCCTGGCTTAACCATGTCGGCGGTTAGAAACCCCCAAACACCCACAGCGGCAACCAAAATATCGGCCTGGCGTGTCATGGCGGCAAGGTCAGCCGTGCGGGTATGGCAGATTGTGACCGTGGCATTGCGGTGCAAGAGCATCATGGCCATGGGCTTGCCTACTATATTGGAACGCCCAACAACCACCGCGTGCTTGCCCGTAGGGTCTATGCCGTAGTGGTCCAAAATTTCGATAATCCCGGCGGGTGTACACGGCAAAAAGCCATATTCCCCGTTTAGGATACGCCCGACATTCAACATGTGGAAGGCGTCTACATCCTTTTCGGGGGATATGGCTTGGATGATTTTTTGGTCGCTTAGGCCCTTGGGTAACGGCAGCTGCACCAATATCCCGTGGATATCCTGGCGCTGGTTAAGCTCGTGAACTAATGCGAGAAGCTTGTCCTCGCTTACATCTTCCGGCAGGGCAAACTCGTGGCTTGCGATGCCGCAGGCAGTACAGTCCCTTTTTTTGTTGTCTACATAAACACGGGAGGCCGGGTCGTCGCCTACAATTACAACCGCGAGTCCGGGGGGTGAAGCCATGCTTGTTGCCTGGGCCTTAACTTTGGCTAGGATGCTTTTGGCCAAGGCTTTACCGTCTAAAATATTTGCCATTTTTATCTCCTATCACCCTCATAGGGGTATAATATTGTTACTTTTTCGGTTTTGACCAAATTGACAAAACCGCTTAATAAATA
>Ga0123355_10021208_pt1 | contig 10397 bp, 8 predicted proteins | sample TergutEmb28metaG_3_FD_89872 | JGI IMG/M metagenome (GOLD analysis project Ga0123355, IMG submission 89872) | Embiratermes neotenicus P1 segment gut microbial communities from Petit-Saut dam, French Guiana - Emb289 P1 | ecosystem: Host-associated > Arthropoda: Insects > Digestive system > Gut ... | reverse complement strand
CGATAAAAATTCCTACTCTTTCGCTCCAAAGTAATATTATCTGCCGGATCGCACGGTAATCGTCCCGGAACGGTCCGTCCGATAGATTGACGCACCAAATTCATGGAGCCGCACTTGTACTTCCGCGTGTGGATGTCCGTGCTGGTTGTCCAGCCCCGCAGAAACAACCGCCACACGGGGAAAGGTCGCCATGAGGAGCTCTTCCGATGTAGAGGTACGGGATCCGTGATGTCCCACGACCAGCACTTCCAGATTCGGTAAGGGCACAAGCTGCACCAACCGCTGTTCCATATCCACATACATATCCCCGGTAATCAGCACGTCAAACTCTCCCACGGTTTTGAGCACCGATAGCCCTCGATTGTTCTCATTCGCACCGGGAATCGTGGTCAAAGGCGCAATCACCATAAGCGTCCCGGCGGGGGATGGGTACACGCGATCGTTCCGGATAATGTATACAGGTACGTCCCACTGCTCCGCCATAACGAGTATGCGATCTTTGGCCTCACTGCCTTCCGGTCTGTCCGGGATCAAAAGCCGCCGAATCGGTATACGTTGCATCAGATGCTCTACGCCGTTTATATGATCTGCGTGAAAATGGGTCAGAATCAAAAAGTCCAGCGCATAGATGTTCCGGCCGAAGAGATACTCCGCCGCAACATGTCCCGCCCTGCTGCCCATCCCACGGCCACTGCCAACATCTACTACGGCTGTCTGCTCCGGCGTAGTCAGCACCACACTCTGCCCTTGTCCCACGTCTAATACACTGACTGTAAGTCCATCTGATCGGGCCTCCAGATTGCCAAGAAAAAGGCAGAAGATCAGCAGTCCCGCGCAGAGGCCAAGGGGCAACACTGCCCGCGGCTTTTCGCCTTTGTAAAGGGCATAAAAAGCCGCCATACAGGCCACTACAATCAGCCATACTCGAATATAACCGCTCTGTGTCCAGATAACCGCCGCGGGAAACGCGGAGATTCCCGACGCCACCCATTGGACATAGCGCACCAGCCAGATCACAGGCCATGCGAGAATTTGAGCCAGCGGGAGGAACACAAAACCCACGGTGGCCACAATCACACCGCCACCGAAAATAAACGTGGCCGCCCATACGGTGAGCAGATCCGTGAGAGGTGAATACAGCGGGATTACGCCCATATGGAACACCAAAATCGGCGTGGTAAAAGCTGTCGCGCCGAGCGTCGTCGCAATACTCGTCGCCACAAACTTCTTAGCCCACTTTCCGTGCTTCGTCTCCGCCGGAACCAATCCGGACAGATACCGATACACCCGAGGCGTGAGGCCAAACATACCCACAATCGCGAGGAAGGATAGTTGCAGGTTCACGCTGGCGATGGCCAAGGGATTGCCGACCAAAATAATCAATAGAGCCGCGCTCAGAGAAGTCATCTTATCACTTTCACAGCGAAATACGGGCGCTAACAGCAACATCGTCTGCATCAGCGCAGCACGGAGCGTAGAGGGCGAGGCCCCCGTCATAATTGTGAAGACGAATATAAGCGGAATCGCAATAAAGGTCGTCCGTCGGGCCTTGCCTAGGAACAGAACCAACAAGCCGGTGAGCAACACCACATGCATCCCCGACACCGCCACCAGATGCGCAATGCCGCTTCGTCGCAAATCTTCAAAGACACTATCGTCCATATATGACCGATCCCCGGTCAAAACAGCGGCCAGAAAGCCTGCCGTATCCTCCGTAAAAATCTCGCCCACCCGCGCTACTACGGCCCGACTTAAGTATTGGGGGAAATACCACGCCCGGCTGCCGGATTCTACCACTGTATATTCACCTGTGGCAAAGGCGCGCAAAAACACACCGTTCGACGTGTGCCGCCAAACCCGCTCATTTCCGATTTGGTCAGCTCGATATAGCATAGCGTCCACAACAATCGTGTCGCCCGGTTCTAAAGGCACACCGACCTCGTCTAAGCGGAGTATCATCGGGATATTCATCCCATCCTCTCGCACGAGCCGCCCGCTCACATCGGTAGAAGTGGATGTCTCCCGAGGCAGACTCGTAACGGCAACAGTAATCTCACCCTGTACGCGGTCTAAATCTCGCGCCGGCTGTAAAAATAAGAGGTCATGGCCCAAACACCACGCGGATCCAAGTAAAAATCCGGTGGTGAGAATGATGACCACGACCCGTGCGGATTCACGCAAAAACCCTGCCCCTACGGCCAAGGCGACAGCGGGGACAATCAGCCAATACCAAGCCGGAACAAGTTGCCAAAATACTGTAGCCAGAGCAAAAGCAAGCGCAAAAAAGACCAGCCGCCGATTGTAAACAGCGGCACAACATGCACGAACCGTCACGCTCAGCCTATCTCTTGTCACAGCAAATTCGCCCCCAGCGGCTTACCGCCCAGCAGATGGAAATGCAGATGGAACACGGTCTGCCCGCCCTCTTCCCCACAATTTGTAATGACGCGAAAACCCCGCTCCAGCCCCGCTTGTTCCGCAATCTGGGGAATCGCTGCAAAACAAGCCGATACGAGTGCTGCGTTTTCCGCAGAAACTTCGGAGGCAGACGCAACATGCGCCTTTGGAATCACCAGGATATGCACCGGCGCCTGGGGTACAATGTCCCGAAACGCGAGGACGTGCTCGTCCTCATAAACTTTATCAGAGGGAATTTCCCCCGCTACGATTTTACAGAAGACACAATCGGTTGACATAACTATTCTCCTATCTTCTCCGCGACAAAGCCTTCAACACTATCCAAAGCCTCATCTACTTTACCGGCGTCTTTCCCGCCGCCCATGGCGTTATCGGGCTTCCCACCACCGGAGCCGCCGGTGATGGCTGTAACATGTTTAATAATATCCCCGGCCTTGATCCCTTTTGCAATCGCCTCTTTGCCGCAGACGGCAAGGAAGGTGATTTTCCCGTCACAAACAGCGCATCCCAAAGCCACTACATTTTCCTGACTGCGGAGCGTATCACCCAGCTTCCGCAGATGGCCGTTCTCATCTTCCATGAACTTGACGGTAATGAGCCTGAGCCCTGATAGGCTCTTCGCCTCTGCCAAGAGCTGATCCGCCTCCACTTTAATCTGCTTGTAGGTCAAATCCTCCAAATTCTTCCGCAGACCTTTTATCTCAAATATCATCTGATGAATCCGATCACGTAACTCCGCCGGGGTGGCTTTCAACTCTTGGGCCGCCTCATACAGCATATGCTGACTGCGGCTCAGATAGGCAAATGTCCCCTCTCCCACAAGCGCTTCCACGCGGCGCACACCGGATGCAATAGAAAATTCGCTGATCAGCCAAAACGGTCCGATCTTCGCAGTGTTCGTCAGATGCGTCCCGCCGCAAAGTTCCGTGGAGTAGTCCCCGAGTTGTACCACGCGGACTATATCGCCGTATTTCTCCCCAAACAAGGCCGCCGCACCCATCGCTTTTGCCTCGTCCATCGGCATTTCCCGAACGATGACAGGCATATCCTCTAAGATCATGGCGTTAACTTCCTCACTCACCCGAACAATCTCATCTGGGGTCATGGCTTGGAAATGGGTGAAGTCAAAGCGTATCGCATCTGCGGAAACAGCGCTCCCCGCCTGTTCTACATGGGAGCCGAGCACATTCTTGAGCGCCCGATGCAAGAGGTGCGCTGCCGTATGCGCCCGCATCACCGCATGGCGGCGGGGCGCGTCCACTGCCGCCGTCACCCGGTCGCCCACAGACACTTGCCCGGCCTCAATCACGCCGCTGTGCAGGACTTTTGCGTCTCTCGTCTTCTGTACGTCCTCCACGCGGAACACGAAATCTCCAGCGGATAAAAAACCAATATCCGCCGCTTGTCCGCCGCTTTCGGCGTAAAATGGGGTCTGGTCTAAGACAATCACAGCCTTAGCTCCGGCCAAAGCTGCAGTTTGCAACTCCCCTTCCACGGCGATCGCCAACACTTTGCCCTCTGACTGACAGAACTCGTACCCCGTAAATACCGTCGCCGCATCCCGGTCGAGCCCTAAATCGAGGCCCTCCCAACCGAAGTCACCGAGGGCCGCCGTGGCTGCTCTAGCTCGCTCCCGCTGTTCCTGCATCAGTGCGTCAAAGCGCGCTCTGTCTACGATTTTACTCTTTTCCTCCAGAATTTCAATGGTAAGGTCGATGGGAAATCCATACGTATCATAGAGTTTAAACGCATCATCCCCGGACAGGGTCTCACCCGAACCCAGCGCCACCAACATTTCATCAAAAATCCGCATCCCGGCGCCCAAAGTCTTGGCAAAATTCTCTTCTTCTACTTGGATAATTTTTTGGATGTAATCCTGTTTCTCCACTAATTCCGGGTAAGCGGCCTTATTCTCGCGGATTACAGTCTCCGCAACTTGGTATAAAAACGGCGTGTCCAGTCCCAAGAGCTTCCCATGCCGCGCAGCACGGCGGAGTAACCGCCGCAGTACATAGCCACGCCCCTCATTAGAAGGCAATATGCCATCGCAAATCATCATTGTCGTCGAGCGGATGTGGTCTGTAATCACCCGCAAGCTCACATCTTCCTTCTCGCTCTGCCCATAGCGAACACCTGTCAGTTCCGATACGTGGGCCGTAATCGCCCGCACCGTGTCTACCTCAAAGAGGCTCCCCACGTTCTGCATGATACAGGCCAACCGCTCCAGACCCATACCCGTGTCGATATTTTTGCTGGCCAGTTCCGTGTAGTTATTTTGTCCATCGTTATAAAACTGGGTGAACACTAGATTCCAGAACTCTACAAAGCGGTCACAGTCACAGCCGGGCGCACAGCCCGGCTCACCGCAGCCGCGGGTTTCGCCGAAGTCAAAGTAAACCTCCGAACACGGTCCGCAGGGGCCCTGGCCGATCTCCCAGAAATTGTCTGCCTTCCCCAGGCGGGACACCCGGTCCGGCGCAACGCCGACTTCCTTTGTCCAAATGTCATGCGCCTCGTCATCGTCCAGATAAACGGTAACATATAGCTTGTCCACAGGTATGTTCAATTCTTCCGTTACAAACTCCCACGCCCAGGCACAGGCTTCGCGCTTAAAGTAGTCGCCAAAGGAAAAGTTTCCGAGCATTTCAAAATAAGTCGCGTGGCGGCTGGTCTTCCCTACCCGCTCAATATCCGGCGTCCGGATACATTTCTGACAGGTTGTCACCCGTTTGCTCGGCGGTGTGACTTCCCCGGTGAAATAAGGTTTAAGCGGTGCCATGCCGGAGTTCACCAGCAAGAGACTCGCGTCCCCCTGGGGCAGGAGCGGGAAGCTCTGCATCCGCAAATGCTGCTTCCCCTCAAAAAAAGAGAGGAATCTCTCACGCAATTCATTTAATCCAAGTTTTTCCATGGCTTTGTCGCCTCCGTTTTTTATAGTTAGAAATGCCTTGCTGTATCTCCCCCGCTACAGGCGAGGGGAACACAAGAAATCATCCTAAATAGTATACTCCCACATTTTATACTGCCCCCCTTGCAATGTCAATGCTGATCGTGTTACGATAACACGGTAAGAAGGAAAAATCAATCGTGTTCCCCCGCCGACGGCGGGGGAACATAGAAAAAGTAAGCATTTTTGCCCTGTGTTACGATAAGCAAAAAGGAGAGGGTAGCATGACCCACACACTCATCCTGACCACCTGCCCTGACCGAACATCTGCGGAGAAACTCGCAAATACCCTGGTATCCGAAGGTCTGGCCGCCTGCGTCCAGCGCTTCCCCGTCGAAAGCATCTACCTCTGGCAGGACAAAATTTGTAACGATAACGAAATCGTACTGCTCATCAAAACCAAAGCGGAACTCTTTGAGCGAATCTCCGCATGTATCCAAGAGAACCATCCATATGAATTGCCGGAAATCATCCGGCTCCCCATCACAGATGGATTGCCCGGTTATTTACGATGGATAGATGATTGCACGATGTAAAAACCACTTTTCAGCTAAATGCAAGAATATGGGCAAATAGCGTTGCATTTAAAATTTATTTTCCCCCGCCATAGGCGAAGGAAAACAAGAAATCCAACAACATGTTTGTCCGCTGTCTAAATGCAACCAGTGGTTGACAAAGTGCAAATGCTAGTTGGTGGTATGGTTTGCGTGATTTGGATATGATATGCCCAAATACAAAGGAGGTACAAAACCCGCAATGCAGTTTTATGAAAAGTTACAACAATTAAGAAAGAAATGTGGATTCTCACAAGAGGATTTGGCGGAGCGGCTTTCCGTCTCGCGGCAGGCAATTTCAAAATGGGAGAGCGGCAGCGCGTATCCGGAGATTGAAAAGTTGATACAACTCAGTGAGACATTCGGCGTTACGCTGGACAGCCTGATGAAGGGGGGGCCGATTCAGTACGAGAGACGCGGAGGGTCCACAGAAAACTTCCCGTTCCACCGATCCTATCACAATGGTTCCTGTGGATATGAGTATAAAAGTACGCGCACTCTATTTGGCTTGCCCTTAGTACATATCAATATTGGATTTGGTGTGCGGCGCGCAAAAGGGATTTTAGCAATCGGTATGATTGCGAACGGCTTTATATCCATTGGCCTTTTATCTGTGGGACTGCTATCCATCGGTCTACTCAGCCTGGGACTGTTCGCAATTGGCCTATTCTCCGTCGGGCTCCTTGCGGCCTTGGGGACCATTGCGGTTGGCACTGTTGCAATTGGTGCAATTGCAATCGGTATCATCACCCTGGGCGCTTTGTCAATTGGCATGTTCGCAACGGGCGCCCTGGCAGTCGCCTCTCACATTGCGGTGGGGGATCATGCGTATGGCCATATCGCAGTCGGACAATCAGTCGCAGAGGGCGTACGCGTGTTTCTGGATGAGTCTGGCGCTCGAAACTTTAACAGTATTGACCGCGCCGCAGTACAGGCGGCTATCGGGGAAGAATTCCCGAATTTATGGAACGGAATCGTCCGCTGGATGACAGTTATGATCGGATAAATTCCCCAATATGCAGCAACCCCGTATCATTCATTAAGATGATACGGGGTTGCTGTTTTATAAGCTCTACTTCCCTTTATATTTTATCCTTGTTGCAATTCCGCCTCTGATATGCCGTTCGGCTTTGTTCTTCTCCAGCACTTCTTTCACCTGTAAATATAAGGGCTTATTAAACTGTTGTAGACGTTCGCTCAAATCTTTATGTACGGTCGATTTTGAAATGCCAAACTCTTTCGCAGCCGCGCGCACCGTCGCATTGCTCTCTATGATGTATACTGCCAGATCACAGGCACGCTCTTCGATGTTCGATTTCAAAAGCTACCACTCCCCATCGTCATATAGCTCATTTATATGCAGAGAGAAAGATGGGTAGTACTTTACACCGTGCCCAAAAAACGCTATAGTATATATAGTCGCTTACATAAGGAGGCACATCATGATTCGCTTTACTGACATCCAGCAGAATAAAAAAATCAGAACCTATATTCATAAAGCCGATGAGACGCTCAGCGTCCAAGGTTTTACAGATCATAGTTTCGGTCACGTAACCAAGGTTGCTATGGAGGCGGGCAATATCCTCCGCATCATGGGCTACGCCGAACGCGAGATAGAGTTGGCCCAGATTGCAGGCTTTCTCCATGACATCGGCAACATCATAAACCGCTCAGACCACGCCCAGACCGGGGCACTGATCGCGTTCCGGCTTCTGGAGGACATGGGGGGTGACCCCGAAGAGATCGCCGCCATCATCACAGCCATCGGCAACCACGACGAAAACACCTCCGTCCCGGTCAGCCCTATCTGTGCTGCCGTGATTTTAGCCGATAAAAGCGATGTCCGCATGAGCCGGGTCCGCAACCAAGACATCTCCAGTTTCGACATCCACGACAGGGTCAACTATGCCGTAAAACAATCGGCTCTGACCATCCGTGAAGATCGGATGGAGATCGATTTAGATCTCACCATCGACACCGAACACTGCGCCGTCATGGACTATTTTGAAATCTTCCTCACCCGCATGACCCTCTGCCGCAGGGCCGCCCAAGTGCTAAGTCTGCGTTTTTCATTGACAATCAACGGCCAGCAACTGCTGTAAGTGAAGGACACAAGTAGTCACACTAGGGCGCGGCAAAGTCCACAACCCCATAACAACCCAATATCGCACACAAAGCGCATAAATAGCGTTTCGTGTGCGATTATTTATATTTACGACACGGCATTTTCTCTTCTTTTTATAGTTGAACAAGTGTTACACCTGTTACATCTTGGTCTATCGTCGGCGTAGTTAAAAAGAGTAGTTGTTCGATTCCTTGTTTTCCCTCGCCTGTGACGGGGGAAACAAGGAATCGATGCTATTTACCCATAGCCTCTTTTCACACACCTAAATGAGCAAACCCGCCCTCTTTTGCATACTCTATAGCAAGAAATTGTGAAAGGGACTATTGCTATGCAACCACCAAAAGACATCCGTTTTTTCCTCGGCGCAAACGCACCGGCTGGGTTTTACTCTCTCTACGATCAGCTGGTTAACCCATATACAGATGAGACCCTCCACATCATCAAAGGCGGCCCCGGCTGCGGTAAATCCAGTTTCCTGAAAACCATCACCAAAGGACTCACAGGAGCCGGGCTCACTGTGGAGCAAATCCACTGTTCTGCCGATCCCGATTCCATCGACGCGATCTATATCCCGGCCCTCAAAACCGCTTACGTCGACGGCACAGCCCCCCATATCATAGAACCAAACTACATGGGCGTCATGGAACAATATTTAAATCTCGGCGAATTCTACGACTGCGATGCCCTGCGCCCGCTCAAGCCACAAGTCATAGAGAGAACCCACACTTACAGAACCCTCTACGCCCGCGCCTATGAATGCATCAGCGCCGCCCACGGCGTCATGGGCGACATCAGCGCCCACATTGTGGACGAAGCCGTCATTGCCGCCGTAAGAAAGCGGACACACGGCATCATTGCCCGTGAAATAGGAAAACGGCATGTAAGATGCGGCAATTTCGACATGCTGCTGCCCAAAATCACCCGCCGTTTTCTCTCTGCACTCACCCACAAAGGCCAAGTCACACATTTCGATACGGTGGATACTCTGGCAGGGCGAATCTATCACTTGGATAATCAACTCGGCCTCGCTCATACTATGCTCAGCGATTTGCTGGAAGCCGCCACTGCTGCCGGGTTGGACTGCATCGTCTGCCCCTCTCCCATGAATCCGAAGCAGCTGGAACACCTGTTCATTCTGCCCCTGGACCTCGCTTTCCTCTCCTCTAACCACCAGCTCCAATATGAAGGTCCCTCCTACCGCCACATCCGCCTTGACGCTATGGCAAACAGTGAACGGCTCAAAAGCTACAAAGCCCGCATTCGCTTCTCGAAAAAAGTATTTGCGCTCCTAATGGATGAAGCCGTTCACACGCTGAATGAAGCGAAAGTCCTTCATGACGAGTTAGAGCAACTGATCAATCCCTACGTAGATTTTGACGGTGTGTATGACTTAGCAGAGTATCATTTGCAGGTATTGTTGGAGAAATTGTAACACACTATATATAACAACGGCACGACTGATTTTTTTCAGTCGTACCGTGTTGTCATTTTGCTATGCCTTAGAACGCGCGCGGCAACGAAGCACGAGTTTGATGATCTCAACAACAAACAGCTGTGAAATAGCGAGCCCCACGATGATTATCCAGTGCGTAACACTCACGGGTACAACATCAAACACAACAGCTATGGGCGGCCACAACGCCACGAAAAGAGTAAAAGCCACAACGCCCACGACACTAAAGAAAATGCCTTTGTTTGTCAAAAATCCGGCTTTGAAAATAGAGAGATGTGTCCGGGTGTTAAAAATATCAATGGTCGAAGCCAAACTCAATACCAAGAAGGCCATCGTGATTCCAACAGCGAAATCACCTTGTTGCAGACCGGCCCAAGTACCGTTCCACGCACTGAACCCAGCCGTGTGCGGGAGCAGATAGGAGCCGATAAAGAAAGCGGCCATCGTAAGGATAGAGAAACTGATTGCACGAGCACCGATAAAGAAGCCGACTCTATGCGCAAACACACTCGTCCCCTTTCGGATGGGCTTTCGTTTCATGACACCGGGCTCCGGCCGCTCAAAGGCCAAGAAGAATCCGGGGATACCGTCAGCCACCACATTGATTAGGAGGATTTGTAAGGCGGTAATAGGCGCTACTCCGATGACCAACATGCCAAACAGAAGGATAAATATTTCGGCAAAGTTCACGCCCAGCAAAAACTGGATGATCTTTCGGATATTGTCAAAGGACGTGCGCCCTTCTGAAATGGCGTCTATAATCGTGGCAAAATTATCGTCTGTAATGACCATGTCGGCCGCATTTTTGGAAACTTCCGTACCGGTGATTCCCATGGCGATTCCGACATCGGCGGCTTTGAGGGCCGGGGCGTCATTTACTCCGTCACCGGTCATTGCGAT
>Ga0123355_10021207_pt1 | contig 10397 bp, 2 predicted proteins | sample TergutEmb28metaG_3_FD_89872 | JGI IMG/M metagenome (GOLD analysis project Ga0123355, IMG submission 89872) | Embiratermes neotenicus P1 segment gut microbial communities from Petit-Saut dam, French Guiana - Emb289 P1 | ecosystem: Host-associated > Arthropoda: Insects > Digestive system > Gut ... | reverse complement strand
TTTGTGGGGGGGGGGGGGGGGGGGGGGGGGGGGGTGTGGGAATAGGGATAGAAGCCATTCGTCGTACCACTTTGCTTTCCGTCGATATACGTCCCATTGGTTTTCGCTTTCGCCTGTTAGGAGCACAAATCCATCGCCCGTACGAGGGAGGAAGTATTGTCCTCAGAAATTAGTGTTATTTAACAAGAAGCATTCCATAACGTTGTGGTTGCACAGCCATTCTGGAAGTTCCGATGTACGTATATCATTACCATGTGCCCATTTTAGGGCACCCATGTATTGCCATTACCATGCTCAAAAGAATTATGTCTCATCCCCATCATGTGCCAAATGAATCCATTTTAACACTGTCTAAATATATGCCTGTAAGGTCCATTGAAATATTCTCTCATTATATGCCTGTTTCTGTTTTAAAAGTTACATGTCCCTCCAGGTTCTCCTATTGAAACTTTGTGTTTCTCTTCCATTCTGCTTGCCACATTATCCTTCATTTGAACACCAGCAGTTCTTGGCCTGGAATAGAAATCATAAAGCTCATACAAATTTTTCAAGGCTCTTGTTACTTCCTCTGTGGGTCCAGATATTCTGCTCAGCGCCCCTACATTTGGTCTTCATTCCACTTGTAATGTGAGAGAACATGTTTCACACACATTTGTTCAACTTGTAGAATCTAGTTCATAATTGACTTTCAATACTTCTAACACCCAAAAATTTACTGCCATCACTACTTCAGACTTATTCTTGATATGTACAATGCAACAATCAGGTAAATCTGCATAAGTTCTAGTATTCTTATGATATGGGGCAGAAAAACTGCATGCCGTGGGTATTGCTTATTTCTATCTTTCATCCCACTGTGGTAAACTTTGCTTTTCATCTGACCTTCAAAGATCGTAATGTGCAAGTTCCTTTTTTTTCATCCTAATTACCTGGTTTACATGGAATAAAGGCATTCTATGTCTTTCACTGGATATAAATGCTGTGAGTGTTGTCATGCTTAGTGCTTACACCAAAAACTGTGCTGTCTTGGTGAACAGAACATCTCCATAGCTTCTGCCATTTTCAATATTCTCACATGATGTCAAGTTCACTTTACAGTTGGCTTCTTCAGGTCTGGAGTTGTCTTGTGGAGAATATACACAGTGTTCTCCACTCCAGGGCACCTTACTTCAAAGTTCATTTGTGCTCCTGAGCAAGAAGCACATATTCTCTTATGTTTACACTTACGTAGTAAGCCAATACAGGCACATTGATAAAGAATATAGGTGAATTATAGCATGAAGTTTGTTATATTAACCAACTAATCGCACTGTTGTATGTTCCTAAAATATTTATTTACACATTAACACTTTAAAAACGTATCACTTTATAAAATTTCGTCATTTACTCCTACATGTTTCAGTCCTATTGGACCATCTTCAGGGAGTACAATTTGCCTCCCTGTAGATGGTCCAATAGGACTGAAACATGTAGGAGTAAATGACGAAATTTTATAAAGTGATATGTTTTTAAAGTGTTAATGTGTAAATAAATATTTTAGGAACATGCAACAGTGCGATTAGTTGGTTAATATAACAAAGAGCAGACTATTGCATGGTCTAAAAATGAAAATATGGCATGAAGTATTTTTATCAGTGTGTAATCGTCAGTTTACTACATAAGTGTAAATATTTCTTAATGAATGGATTTGGAACATACAATATTCTCTTATGTACTAAAAGGCAATAGTTCTTCCATTCACACCACAGCTACTCAACTACTGTGACACATATAAGTTTGTCTGGGGACAAATGTTATTCTAGTGACCATGTGTAAAAACCAACACACAATAATGTAAAAGGTTTACACACTTGTTTGTCTTTGCAGATGGGAGATATCAGACCACAAGCTGTGTTCCACATAAAAGACAACTTAAGAATCCACCTTACATGATATAATCTCCTCCAATGACTGTTGAATGTACCACTTCCTGAACTACTGCCATTTATTTCATCACATTTGTGAATGGCATAGGATTCTTCATAAAATTTCCTGCTTTATGATCCACCAGTTACAATGAAAAAATTATGCTGAACATTTGTCTCAGAATTGACCAATCTGTGCTCATCACACACAGTTTATATACCACAAACCCTAGGCATTATCTTTCTCCAATACTCTTCATATTTCATGTTCTTAGATCACCTGTCAGTATCTTCACCTGCTTCCATTCTGGACATTTGGCCTCCTTATTCCTTGTTCAGTCTTTTAGAACTTCAAACATTTGATGCACATCCAGACTTGAAATTAAACTAAATTCAATTTGTCAAACAGGGAGCTTCAATAGTTGCGTACATGGTGCATAGCGTCCATTTGCTCAGATGGCAAAATATGACTAGCGTTACTGGCACAAATGTCACAGTAAATGTGCACCGTTATATACCAGTAAAAAGTTATGAACAATAGCAACATTGTAACAATAGGAAGAGTGAATTATTATGCAGATTTTTTTGGTCAACTGTGAACTTACCCGCTATATGTAATGTGACATTGTTTGGCAGCTGTTTCCAAAACAAACACAGGCTGTAACAACACACAACACTAAAGTACCAATACAATCAAGACAGAAGAACATCTAAGGAAACATGAACACCAATTACTATAAAACAAATTCAATTTTATTTAAAAAAAAAAAGCACTAACGGATTAAATGTTATAAATTATCCATCCTTGTTCTCATGTTCTGAATGGACTAGATTTATGTTGCTCTGAAAGGACACACACTAGAGAGTAGCTAACACTGCGTTTTGTCTTTGATGTCCAGAAAGTACTCATAAAAATATTTTAATTATGTAAGTTTGTTTCATAACAGGTCTAAGTGACAGAATTTTCTGGAATGAAAATGGGCCTTGAATATAGAAATGACTGTAATTTTTAACGGACACTTGTGATTTTTATTTTCAACAAAAATAACAATTTGTTTTAATACATCAAAGATTACTACAGTATAGTTCCTACAATCTAAGATTTTGTGTGTGTGTGTGTGTGGATGGGTGCACATGTGCACATGTATGTATGTATGTATGTATGTATGTATGTATGTATGTATGTATGTATGTATGTATGTATGTGTATGTATATATGTCTGCGCGCACGTGCGCATGTATATGTGTGTGTGTGTATGTATGTACGTACGTATTACGTACACGTGTATCTGCCTTGTTAGTGAGGTGGAGGAGGCCTGGAATGTCCCTTATACAGGTCACCTGGTGATCATAGGGGACTCAAAATGGGAAGGGAAGGTCTTCATGGGACAAGGTCCCAAACAAAACAGTAAGTATCAGTAATCAATGCTGTAGTGGTATGCTTCCAGGTGATTCCCTTTTGCCCATCACTTCCTCTGGAAACACTTGAAAAAGAAAGAGGGAAAAGCTTGTTGTAAACCTGATGCATACCTTGTCATTCATTATTTAAAAACAACTTTAAAATGAAGTATATAATTAAAGGGAAGAAAATTTGTACCATGAGCAATAAAAGGTACCGGTCAGAAGTCTTACATTTTTGTGTCCAACTTTTTTTCTTTTTTCCTCATTTTTTTTTTTTAATTTGCATTACAATCAAATAGCTAGCATAGCATAGACCTGAGTATTTTGTCAAGACCCAAGTTACTGTTTTCATAAATTTCTTACATGTCTCTTCCACCTTCGACTATTTTCACAGAAGTTTAAACTTTCACTGTAATGTCTCAACTTAAAAACTAAAAGCAACATTCACTCACTTTCAAAAAAAAATTCTACACATGGATAAAAAAAGAATGGTAATACAAATCCTATCAACCATGAACTAAAGAAAAATTGCCACCGAGGTGAAGTGTAATAAAAAAGAACACAGCTTAATCGTCACCATCAAACCCATCTCTTTGAGGGGAGAAGAAAGAAAATAAGGAAGAAAGAAAATCATTCAAAACCCATACAGAGAATGTTCATCATCAGGTTCGGAGTTACAAATTTATGTTAAAAAATGACATTCGAGTCCAGGTCTCTTAAAACCGCAAAGAGAAGCAGTACACTTCTGAGGTTATATTAATCAGCTGCACGTCATTACATTAAAAAAAAGAAATTTACAGTATTAATAATATTAAGCTTCCATCACATTCGTCTTATGAGAATACAAGGAAAGAAGAAAATTATTTTTACCAACCAAGAATCAATTATATACATCTAATATTTCAATGAAGTGCAATGACATTTCCAAGGGAAACTTTTCCATGAATCATCACTTATGAACAGAAAACATTAATGATACTCCTATATTCACCGCAATTTTTCAGCATTTTTATTATCCCCAACAAAACGGTTGGTTAAATGACAATTTTACAGGGTCTTTATGTGGCCCGGGCGGTTTCATACGGAGTCACGTGTTATCACAATACAATTTCTTCTCTTAAATAGAAAAAGTGTATCCGCTCCTACAGACATCACAACATCTGATAGGACTCATTTCCATTTTCCTGGCAAATAATCCATGATGTCAGGATTTATTCATTATTCACTTCACAGTCTGTCTTCCTTAACTACAAGTTCATAATCCCAATGTGCTAAAAAATGCACCTCTTTTAATACTATCTTCTGTCTCTTCTAGCCTCAACCCCAAGTTTCTCTTGCACAGTGAAGAAATCAAGCACAGTTGTTACTGAAGGCTAGCCATTTTACAAGAAGCTGAAAGCAGCAGTTTCATCTTGTGTGAAATAACGATGCACTGGGTTTGCTGTTTACATTACAGCCTCCAAATATCTTCAGTCCTCATCAGAAAGAGGTTCATACTGAGAGGAAAGGAGAGGTGCCGGCTCAGCTGATCGAGAGGTCGGGATATCCGCTGTGGAACTCGTTGGAGGTACAGTTGTCTGGGCCTGACCTGAACCACTCGATGACTGTTTGTTCTGCTGAGTGATCCCTGATGTACCACTTGCTGATGAAGGTGGTTGGCTTGTTTGGGCTTGGGTTGGTGCTTGACCAGAATTTGGAGATCGTGCAGCAGACAGAACACTAAGTGCTGAGTAAGGGTATGTTGGGACAAACGCAGCAGCTACAGATGATGGCGTGGTTGTTACTGGAACTGTCAATGAAAATGATGAAGCTGCTGAATTAGTCACTGGTGAAGGAGACGGCTGTGGAAAACTGCTGCCTGCCCTTCCTTCGACACTACTTGGAGAGGGAACTTTAGAAACATTGGTTGTTATAGTATCTAGTTTACTTGAGTCCTCTCCTGTAACAGAACCTTGAGGGGTCACAGCTGTTCCCTCATCTATCACCATTTCTCCTGGACTGTCACACCTGCCCCTCCCTTCATCCCTTCCCTTGTCACCCTCCGTTCTACGGTCCACAACCTTCACTCCACCTTCACCCCTTAGGTGTACCTCATTATCCTGACGCTGACTTTGATGCCTAGATTCATCATCATTCATTCGAAGTTGATGTTCAGGTCCTTCAGAAACAGGAAATTGTGATGACGACTTTTCCTCAGTACTACACCCATGGGTATCGGTTGCACCAGAACGTGGTTGCTTCCCAACAACAAAATGCTGCTGCTGATGAAGATGCCTTTGTTGTTGTGGTTGCTGCTGCTGTTGCTGTTGTTGTTGCTGCTGCTGCTGTGGTTGCTGAGAGGCTTGTTCTGGCTTGTCATCCTCTGATGTTCGCATAACCTCCACTATCCGATTCTTCACATAATCCAGCGGTGATAGGTGTGACTTTCCTGTAGCACTAGGTTCAGGTGGATAAAATCGACGATGCGCTAGGAATGCCACGGGATCACTTCCTGTAACATTCCCACTACCACCTGGTAACCAATGATGACCACTAGCAGAACCACTGGCACCCCCTGCACCAGACTCAGGAGGTGAAACAGGCTCGACATGATACTGTGCGGCCTTATTCCCGGAAACATTGGTGCCTCTAGGAGAAGACGGCTGAGCTATCCTGATGATCTGCCGTTCATCGGCCTGCATGGACGGTGTGCTAGACCTGAAATAATACATACAGAAATTACACAAGAAGTATACTTATTATATTACATAAACTAATTACCTAATCAACCAAACAAACAACCAATGCCCTGGAGCAGAGTCCTTGAAACCTAACAGTTCCCCAGCTAGTCAATCAATTTCCCACATTTTATTAAACCAAAGATTCCTTATGGTGTTCATAATAGCCTGCCACTGTCCCTATCCTATGCCAGCTCACTTCAGTCCATGCCCTTCCATCTTATTTCTTTGATACTCAATTTAATATTATAATATTTTGAATTTTTTTTTTGTTGTTTCTGTAAGCCTGGCTGTTTCTTGCCCTTAACTTTGTTTTATTTCGTTTAATGTAGTGACTCTAAATTTGTTGCTGTGTAAATATTCTTTACAACATTGGTATGTTAAATGTTAAATAATATCAAACACAAGTACAGGAAATGGTAAAAATTACAGCTCAAAAAACTATGAATACAGTTCATGGCTTACATAGAAACACACTCCGGTCACATGGTGGATTTGAAGTCCAGAAAATAACATGTACTAAGTTACAGTTACAGTACCAACAAACAGAAAGTTATCGTGTGTTCTGTCCAATGAATAGGAGCATAAGTTTATGCTACTTGATTTCAAACAAGACTGGATAATGATGAGTGCAGATGGTGGAAATGGAAACTGCTGAATATGCTGTCTGTGATGCTACTGCAAATGATGGTAGTCATAATGGTGATAGGATGATAGCATTTAGGACTTCCATTTGACAAGATGTTACAGAAGGTGAAAGAAAATTTCACAGACAGCAATTTCAAAGTGATGAATCCTTGACAAATACAATGGTCATTCAAATGAAAACTGACAAACTCGTACAGTATCATATAATACAGTAATAAAGTTCACCCAAGAACAGGCCACGAAGGCCCAGATGGGGAGAAGATGTATAGCTCTCGGTGCTAGAAGGGGATGGGTGGTCAACGCCACGCCCCGGCTGCTTTACCCCCAGGAAAGATCCAGTACCCATTGTATAGGAGGCTGGGTGGGCCCCAGGGCCGGTCTGGATGGGTGTGGAAAATCTCGACCCGACCAGGATTAAATCCCCAAACTGTCCAGTCCATAGCGAGTCACTATACCGACTACGCTATCCCAGCCCACTAGTATAGTATAATATAGTATAGTAAAGTATAAGATAGTATAGTATAGTATAGCATAGCATAGCATAGCATAGCATAGTATAGTATAGTACAGTATAGTATAGTACAGTACAATACCATACACTACAGTACAGTACAGTACAGTACAGTACAGTACAGTGCAGTACAGTACATTATTGTTCAGTGATATGCTTAATGATCAGCTTAAACCAGCAATTCAAAGAAAATGCCATGGTCTGCTGTCTTCTGGTATAAGTTTGCAGCACAACCTCCAACCTCATGTGACCGATCACACTGTGAAACAGTTTCAGGATTTAAAATCGGAAGGTACCCTTTCCACCATATTCACCAATTTGGCACCAGAAATTTTTATCTCTGTGGCTCCTAAAAGAAACTCTGCATGGATGTCAGTTCAGATCAGGTGAGAAGGTAAAGGAGGTGGTGCATGATGGCTGACAGGACAACCAAAAGCCTTCTTCTACCAAGGAATTTATGCTTCAATGGAACACTGGAAGCAGCGTGTGAAATGTGGTGGGAACTACATGGAAAAATTAACATCATTTTACTGTATCTATTTTTGCAATTAATCACTTTGTCCATATTTTTTTTAGTTTTATTTGAATGACTCTTGTAAAATATAAAACACCACTGTGGCAGCCTCTCAAAATCTGTTAGCTTTCCATTAAACAGCAATTCCTTATGAAACATGGTGACTTACATGCAGAATTCATTATTATTACACACTCTTTGTGTGAAGAATGTAACACAAACACAAGAGTACTGAAACTCTGACCATTTTACTTCCTGTAATAATGCATGTGTCTTGACAAAATCTGAGACTGCGGGTGTTCCCTAAAAAAAGTCACACAAATTTAATTTTGGCTACTTTACATGCAACTGAAATCAATCTTCCCAAAAATATATACAATTTCCATGTGAAACAAATTTGGTGTACAAGAATTCAGGCCTCTGCAACAGTGTAGTGTCACTAGTTATGCAAACTATAATGTCAGCAAACATTCCAGATCAAGTTATTATGTTACAAAACAAAATACTTTTCACATTCACAACCTCCCAACTGATGCCACAGTACTACAACATTAAACACTCAGCACTAAAGAATACAACTACATGATTTACATAACCATCACCTGGATGACACTGCTGTAGCCTTCTCACGCTCCCTTGCAGCTTCCATTTCCTTATGCTGTAACGCCCTACGGAGTTTCCAGCTGTGATGTTCTGCTACCACATCTGGTGCAGGTGCAGGCATGTGATATGGATGGTACACACTACGATGATGCTGCTGTGGACCATAACCACTACCTGCACTCCCCACAGACGGGTTACTCCCACTGATGTCCTTAGCTATAATTGAGTCAATATGCTCGGATAAAGTAATCGTTTTATTAGACCCATCAGATGCCTGACTGCTTGGAGGAGCATCATGATCCAGATGTACTATGCTGGGACTATGAGATGATTTTAATGGTGAAACTTTTCCATTCGATTCAGGAACATGAAGGGCTGATTGTGACTGCGGTGTGGGTTGCTGTTGCTGTTGCTGCTGCTGTTGTGACGATCCTGGAGGCTGTTGGTCACGATGGAAGCTCTGCAACATAATTAAATTAACCTTTAAAACCCCACTTAAGCCACAGTGATGGTATCCTCACCTGGCCCACTGTGAACTAAAAGACACAATACAGCACAACGAAGGGACTTAAACTGGGTCAGTGGGGATACAGGACTGCCACCGTGTCATGCTTTGAAAGGCTATGGCACACGTAACTCTGCAACAGAGAAAATTCTAAGTATCTTTATGAGAAGAAAGGTGAATATATTACCCCTCTACATCCCATGTGGGCTGGGTAGCGTAGTCGGTATGGCGACTGGTTACGGGCTGAACAGTCTGGGGATCAAATCCTGGTGGGGGCGAGATTTTCCACATCTGTCCAGATTGGCCCTGGGGCCCACCCAGCCTCCTGTAAAATGGGTACCGGGTCTTTCCCGGGGGTAAAGAGCAGCCGGGGCATGACGCTGACCCCTCACCCCCTTCTAGTGCTGTTGTCAAGAAAGAGTAGAGTTATACTTCTACTCCCCCTATGGGCCGTACGGCCTGTACAGAGCCTCAGTGCCTGTGCAAGGGTGCACTTTACCTTTACCTTTTTATACATCCCATATAGGGGAAGTAAAGGTACAGCTCTTTACAATCTTAACCTTGACACAAGATGGAGGAGCCACACACCCTGCCACTTTACTCCTGAGTAAAGATCCCCCTGATACCCACTAAACAGGAGCCCATGTGGGCATTAGAGCATGTGTGTATGGACATTTTGCAGAAGACACAAATCTCTTGCCCCTGTCAGTATTCAAACCCCTGATGACTCAGCCTGTCACCTTTTCTCTAGACTGTCTATGGTACCTTGGCTTCCACACATCTTGTAGCAATGAAGGAAAATACTGGCATGGTAATTATGCAAAATTTACATTAGAATCCTCACATGGTCACCCTACCAATTATTTCTAACAATCTTCTATGTGGATATACTGTTAAAGTTTGTAATGCAGTTTGTTACTGTTTCAAATGTAACATATTTATAACGAATTACGTTACAAGACCCCCTGTAAGCATATATAACAAGAACAGACCAGACCAATGAAACAAACATGCATAAAATAAAGACTTGAGATGAAACAATGAATTCCACTGATCTAAACAAAACTGGAAAGTAACTAAGCTAGAGTTTATACTACATGTTGCCTGAAGAATTAAAAGTAAAGTTGCATTACCTGACAAAACTGAAAGGATTTAACCTTTTAAAGACTACTGGTTACGTGATCCACCAACAGGTTTAACATTCAACAACTGTAGGCTCTGCCCACACTGTGTTTACGTGTTTTGTATTTATCTGAGAACAAACAGTGACTTGTGCCACTTACAGCATAAACTGATTGGCTTTTATAACTGCGATGAAAAGTGTTTACAGCGCGGTAGGAACTGGGCCTTTAAATAAAGCAGTCTGTCATTCGTCTTTAAAGGGTTAATACTGTTCAACTTCTGTTTCAAAAGATCAAACAAGACAGGCAATGTACGTGTAACATCACATTAACCTTTTGGCGCCAGCATTATTTTTTAAATTTTAGCACGCTCTGTATATAAAATGTGAATAATACAGGAACCAAATATGTTAGAATTATGAAACAAACTGCATTTTGAAGAGGAAAAAACGGAGAGTATATACCGTGTTTAA
>Ga0123355_10021206_pt1 | contig 10397 bp, 9 predicted proteins | sample TergutEmb28metaG_3_FD_89872 | JGI IMG/M metagenome (GOLD analysis project Ga0123355, IMG submission 89872) | Embiratermes neotenicus P1 segment gut microbial communities from Petit-Saut dam, French Guiana - Emb289 P1 | ecosystem: Host-associated > Arthropoda: Insects > Digestive system > Gut ... | reverse complement strand
TTTTAAACGTCACAATATTCTAATTTCCGCGCGTGTTCCAGCGTCAGTAAGTAATACGCAAGTTTATGAATTGTAATGGCTGGATAGTAAAAATACAACGTAATTTTTGCCAGGTGCTAAATGTAGTACCATTGCATTAACGTGTATATGGGGACTCCGAGCAATTATCGAAAAAATATGTGAAAAGCGTGGGAGAAGTGTTTTATTCAAAGAAGCTGCTAACTGCTGATATTATTTCCTTGTCGTCAGTTCCAAGTCCCTTCTACAGTAGTCCCTAGGAAAGAATTTCTGGCGTAATATTTTTAGTTGTATGTATGGACTCCTGCAGATTCGTTCCGGACGCTGCGAAGAACCAAAAAAAGTTAATCTTGTATCCGTCGGAATGGAACCTCTGATACTCGGTAGATAAACCTCTAACTTATCTTATTGTAACCCAGAGATAACTCGTTTTCTGGTTTCAGAGGGATAAAAGCAACTTCCATGGATGTATCCTGCTAATCCGTGTCGAAATGATAACGAAGGAAAGTAATTATTGCATTTTAACACTATAATCCTACGAAGATTACTTTAATCCTCGATTCTTAAGGCCAATAGAGCATATCACTCTACTAATTCGTATTAACCTTTGGCGCCGGAATCATTTTTTTTAATTTTAGCACACCCTGTATATAAAATGTGAATACAGCAGGAACCAAATACGTTAGAATTATGAAACAAACTGCTTTTTGAAGAGAAAAAACCTGGAGAGTATATGCCATGTTTAAAATATTCAGTACTTATATTTGTTGAATAAATATATAAAATGCAACGTTTAGAGGTTAGCGGTGCGGTACGACCACTATAGGGGTCATTAGGCATCAAAGGGTTAATTTTAAATATCTTCCGACATGAATTTGTTCTGAGTAACCATATACAACGGGACTCTTTTTGAGAAGCGGACAGTAACACAGCTACTCAGGACTTTTTATTTCGTTTTATGGTACCCGAAAGTATATCAACCTACACACAAAAACCCGCTACTAAACAGTACCCCTTGCTACCTGTTTCTAATTCACATTACTTAACACCATTTTTAAATTGACCCCATATGTTCACGCATTTTTCCAAATTACGCCCCTCTTTCACGTTATCAGATTAAAATGTTGGATCACACATTCCTTTTACATGTCCCACCCTTCTTTTACTTCTTGATTTCTCATACAGGTATCTTTCTCAGTACCGTTTTCTCAATTTCTATTACTTCATTGAAAGTGAGAGATCAAATTTGAAACCCCATTCAAATTAACTATCTGGCACAAATGATGCCTGAAATGGGTGGGATTTAATTCACTTAATGAAAAGGTGTTTGTGACGTAAATTAATGATCACAGTACGTGTTAAACGTTCCATTTTCCAGTGATCCAATCAATCGTTGTGACCTGGTTTCAGTAAAGCCTGTTTCAAGTACGACGCCCTAAGGCTAATTAAACAGACTACTGAAACTACTGCCACACTTTGCTTAGATTTAGAAGCTTCCTGTGCTGTAATTGCCCGTCTCATCCACCTCGTAATGCATGCAGGCAAACACTGTGTGTGTGTGTGTGTGTGTGTGTGTGTGCGTGTGTCGATGCTGTACCTCTGAACCTGTGACGGATGTTCCAGAATTAAATTATCTCGTGGCACTTTGAAGCAGTGCATTTGTTTCTGATCCCGAACTGTTTGCTGTAGCGGTGACTACCCTGAAATTCCATTACCGTATTTTCCGGAATGCTCTACACAAAATACTAAAGTTTAACTGCACTAATACTTTGAATATAATAGTTTTGTGGGTAATATGCAAGAAGGCCACGCGGCACATCTGAAAGTACAATACAGGGGTGCTGATAAGTTCTTAGCCCGACCTACTTCCCGATGTCCTAGGACGGAATCGATAATGTCGTTGGAAGCTAATCTACTGCTCAGATCAAATAATATATGCTTGCTGCAGACTGTCAAGAACCTTTAGAGGGATGAAAAGCAAAGTATATGTTTAACTTTCACGTAAGAATTATCAATTCGGACTACGGACTTATCAGCAACCCTGTACTAAATAAAGGTAAAGTGACAGTAATATCCACCCTATAACATGCCATAAAAGCAGAGAGGAAGAGTATGTATAGCTCTACTCTTTCTTTAACCTGGGTGCTAAAGGTGGTGGATTGTTAACGTCACGTCCCGGCCGCTTTACTTCCTGTAATAACTGAGCAGCCGTTGTATAAGAAGGTGGGTAGGCCCGTGGACCTACCTGAGCAGTTGGTTAACATCTCTCTCCCACCGAGTTGCGATTCCTGGATTGTCCAGCCCGTAACATGTCATACCGACTACGTTATCCCTGTTCAGGTGTTGTATGATGTGACGTTTTGCCTTTGGCAGATTTGTTCATGAATTTGGAAAGAAAATAATTCAATCGTCTTCAAGGTTCAACATGTCTTTTCGCACTTCAATATTAAGGCATTACGATCCTTCGAAAGGTCAGGAAACACTCACCCCATCATATCACAGAAGGTATAAATCGTCAGAAACACTCTTTTGAAAACCTCAAGTACAGCATCATAGAATTCCTTTGGAGAAATTCTAGGAAGCAAGCAAGCCCACAGATAGAAGTTAGTGAATGTTTGTTCTTTATGTATTAGATAATATGGCGTCGAGTGTTAAGGAATATGCATTATTCTCTTTGAAGTAACATGAAGACGAAGTTACTTAAATAACTGAGTTGAATATTCCCTAATCTTCATGGTTGCATCGTGCATTGATAATATAATATTCTTTATTTATCCAACTAATGCACACAAATTATATTAAATAATTATTAAAAGATTTAAAATTATAAAAGTTACTCCAACATGTTTCGGTTTACACAAACCATCATCAGGGAGCTACAGCCTGTGCTTAGCTAAAATTACATTTCTGGTTCCAGTACACATGCCATGACACTGAAAACATCAGTAACGAAATGTATACTGGAACCAGAAATGTAATTTTAGCTAAGCAGAAGTTGTAGCTCCCTGATGATGGTTCATGTAAACTGAAACATGTTGGAGCAACCTTTACGATTGTAAATATTTTAATAATTATTTAATATAATTATTGTGTGCATTAGTTGTGAAAATAAAGAATTTGACTATTCCGGAGTTTACCTAGAGAAACTAAAGAAAACAAGGGAAATTCTCAATGACGATAACTGGTCTACGGGCAAGAATTTAAAACTTTTCCCTGCACAACACTTTTCGGTAGCATAATTCCGTCGATATGTTATTGAGACAAGAACCAAATACCGAAGACGTTTATGTAGAAGTCATGGATTTGTATTTCTCGCGTCTATGAAGGTACATACCGTCGTTTTGTGGGGATATTGTGGTCTGTGGTTGGCAGGTTCATAGGTCTTGCAGTGTTTCAGAAGGATGTAACAGAATTCAACCAAAAATACGAATATATTATTATACTAAAAGGAAGATATTTTTCGATATGAAGCATAACATAAATGCAACTATTTTGCTAGATATAATACTAAATAGTGTACGTCAGCATAACTACTTTATTACACAAGGTAATTACATAGGCTACATGTTTCGACTATTGATCAGTCATCTTCAGGCCTATTTTGTCAATTGAGTCACAAGATGCTATGCACACTTAAGGATCCCATCGTGTTTACGTTCATGGAAATACATAAATGTTACACCTTTGAGACAATGATTTAATTTTTATGTATTTCCATGAACGTAAACACGATGGGTTCCCTAAGTGTGCATAGCATCTTGTGACTCAATTGACAAAATGGGCCTGAAGATGACTGATCAATAGACGAAACATGTCTCTTATGTAATTACTTTGTGTAATAAAGTAGTTGTGCTGACGTACGCTATTTAATATCATATTACGTTTATGAGCACATCGTGATGCCTCTGTTCAACTATTTTGCTAGAGCATAAAATATTTCACATCTGTTTTTATTTGTATGAATTATGGAAATTAAAGAAAATAAAAAGGATTTACTTTTAGATGGAAAGGCAATATCAAAACTCCAAATAAGCTTTGCTTAAATTCCACTTGGGTTTTAAATTATGGACCCCTAATATGCGTTCAAGATCCTACGGTACAGCGAGATCGCCAATGTACGGAGATATAAACGTCCGTGCAGTGCACCGACGCTGATATGAAAGATTTAATAAATTACGGCAAATATCTAGACAATTTAACTGCTTTCAGCTCTCCGGGAACAAATCCAATCTGAGACGAACGCTGACAGTTTGTTAACATAGGATGCCAATTATGTTATTTCAGATCGCTAATTTCGAATTGAAGACGAATGATTTACATTATTAACAGAGCTCATTATTATCTTTATTACTATCAACATCCATGTATTTAAGAGGTATTTACGTCAGAACGGATGTTACCCATCTGTAACCAGTAGCTTTAGGCCCGTTGACTCAATTGCTTTTGCACACGATGTCACTTTATTTGTGTGAGTTTTATCATTACGTTCCGTATCATCTCCATGCAGCTATCTTGACATTACTTGCAACTTGATCAAATCGGCTTCCTTTCAAATACATGATTTAAAATCGTCCCACACTCCTACGCATATGAACTATCGAGTTGATAGCCACGGAGGAAATTCGCTCAAAGTTCATAAATTCCGCTACTTTGCGGCAAAAGGGAAGTCGATGTCTCAGTTGCACATATTTGTAAGTGCAGTACAATGCTCTTGTCAGCATTTAAAGGCTTGTCGCGTCTGTGCGCGACTGATTTCCCAACTCCAATTCATAAGTACATTGTTCATATATTACAATATCATTAAACAAGAGCAGAAAATTGAATTTCTTTAACACAAACTTCATGTCTGATTTTCTGGACTTGTGTCAGGGTTTAAATGCAACTTCTGTTTATGTACGAAATATTACCGTATCACATAATTATCAAATAACTCCATGGAGGGTCAGCTAAGAAATGCGTTGATATTCAATAAATTTATGGCATGTAACCTAGCCGATGCAGGTCCCAGTGGCCGCGCGGTCTAAGGCGTGGGTCTGCGGCCGCTCGCCTACTGAGATCGTGAGTTCGAATCCCACCGGGAGCATGGACGTTTGTCTGTTGTGTGTATTGTGTATGTTGTCAGGTAGAGGTCTCTGCGACGAACTGATCACTCGTCCAGAGGAATCCTGCCGACTGTGGTCCTTCGTTCTGTGTGATCTAGAAAACTCGATGATGAGGAGGTCCTGGCCCACTGGGGGCTGTCGCGTCAAAAACAAAAAAAAAAACCTAGCTGACACGTTTAAAGATTAATACCGCGCTTTCTTGACATCTATACAGTTTATAAACAATTACAGTCACTTGTAAGATTTCCATTTCTTGAAACACGTTTCAGTTTCTACAAAATTCTGCTACATTTTGCAGCCATTACAGAAATTATCGCACGAATCTATAAAGGAAAGTATACAATAAAGATAATAGAGGCCTCTACCTGTCAATTATTGTTTTATTAATGTATGTACTGTCTTCAGTAACATAGCTAAGTGTTGAGTGTGTCATACATTTGTCACGTTTTGCACTACTGTAAGATTATTCCTGTAAAAGTTCTATTTAATTTCAATGTGATATTTAAAAGTCTTTAAACTCAGTACATATTAGTGGTTGGATGACAAATTAAATACTGATTATCCGGAATAAGCTCATTTCTGGTGTTTAAAATTTATGTTTCAGGTGCTGTAATTTATTTTCTTATTATTTTTATATGCATGGGTCCTGCATCGTGAATCAAATTTAATAATTGTCCAACAAGATGCGACTGTATTCGCTCTCGAGAGCGGATGGTAGTAGACCCGGTTGACCAGTGTCAGAAGCTGTAATTACAGTTGTACGAGCTCCTGATGATGGGTGTCAACACCCGAAACATGTAGAGCTGCCTACAGAAGTATAACAAACTGAATAAAGTCGCATCTCTTTGGACAATTATTAGATTTATTTTCTTATATTCCTGAATAAATGAGATTAAATGCTGGATAGTTAAGCCAAAAGTAATTTGTAGGATTTATGTCGTGTTGTTAGTGCAGATAACGTACTGTTTTCTGTGGAATGTATGTTTGACGTCACAGCACGATAATTTTCCCTTGGTTTGTGTTACTGTTATATTGGCTGAATGGCTGTATTCCATTTTACAGGTTTATATATTAATCGTTGGAACCTTTTGCACTCACTGAATGGATTGGATTTTCTAATGGACACACAGCTCTTTCTTTACGAATCACGAGCCAAATATTTGTGTTTTACGTAGAGTCGTTTTAGTCTTCAAATAACAGTATATACACGTGTTAAGGAAGAGTCGAAAGATTTTCTGTCCTGTGTGCTGAACTGATGGATAGAAGTCAGTAACCATGCCGGAATTCCTGCGATCGGCCATTTCGGTAAGGGTTTTCTTGGTTTTCCGCAGTCTTCAAACAAATGCTGGTATGGTTCTCAATAACCAACTTGCTACTGCTTCCTCCTTATGTAGCTTTCAAAATTTAATTTCACCAAATGAACTCCTTTACTTTAAAGAATTCCACAATTTCCTAATTTATGCAAATTAATATTAATCAACAAAAACTCCATGGCTGTTTTGTTCAAAGTCCTATTTACACTATTTCAGCGTCTTTACTTTTAAGTTAGTCCTATCGGAAAGAAGACTGGACGAGGACTGAGGAATTTGTAAAAAGGTGAAGCTGTTTATCTAACACATAGGCTAAATTGTTTGTCCCTTCTGTCTTGTCTGTTTCCTTCTTCCACTATGCCTTACGTCCAACAACCCCCCCCCTCCCACACCACCCGCAAAACGCCTTTCTCATTCCCTGAGTCTTCAAAAGCCTAACCAGACTTTTCTTCTGTGTTGCAGACAAACACAAATAATGTGCAGCGGGATAATGGGAATGACAATTCTGTCCAGAAGCTGCTCAAACGGAAGTCCTCTAGACGGAAGCCACGGATATGGCGCAAACCAGTCGTGAATCGTAGTTTGGCACTTCGTCCCGGAACTGTCCCGGACCCAAGCTGTTCAGTACCGGGATACAGTAGTCGGTTTCTTGGGACTGATCGCAGTACCGGGACGGCGTCTTTCAACCAGGTAAGGAAAATTCACTCATATTTCAGGCTAATGTAAGGAAAATAATTGGTACTACATAATAGAGAGCACAGCCCCCCCCCCCAAAAAAAAACTATTTTGTTACAAAAAACAAAATCTTTTTCATAAACATACTGCATGACAAATTTTGACGTTTTGCTGACCGTGCTTCTCAGTATATTTATCTCAGTAATTAACCAACTTGATGCACAAAATTTTTGTTTTACAATAAGTTTATTTCATGCCTCTACATGTTTCGAACACATGTGCTCATCATAAGGAGATCAAAATTGCATTACACAGCTTCTGGTATCATCACACCTATAGGTGGCCGTCCCGGCCACCTATAGGTGTGACGTGTGAATTTTTCAGGTGTGATTACTGTATGTTTTCACCTGATCAGTTTATCGTAAGGCTTAGAAAAATATTTGGCAATGCAATGTTGAAAATATTTATTGGTTTTGCAGCAAAATAATTGTTCTGGGCCACGTTGCCTATAGTATTTACAATCAATGAAACAAACTAGTTGCAATAACAGAGAAACAACCCTGTCTTTCATAAATGAAATGCCAAGAGTAAAGCACACATCACAAATAGTTATAACAAATATCTGTGCTCTGTGCTTCCCTTTGGATACAGTGGATATCTACCACTAACAGTATTTTTTCCTTTATTTTTCGGTGTTATTCGCTTATTAATCACACCATGGTTTTCTGGGTTACGATACTGTATTCTGACAGGGGATTGCCCATATGTTGGATTAGCTGTTTTTTTTAGGATAGACATGTTTCCTATGTTGTATTTTGAATATGTTGGCAGTACAATGTTCCGAAAGCTGACAGCCACCGACCAGAACTCACAGACTTGTCATATAATAATGTGAAAATTCACAGCAATGTGAACTTCAAATCAAATGCTTTTCATTGACCGCCAAGCTACTGAGAACTTATCACCGCCCATACTGTTCCATATATAAACTCCGTACTGGGAGAACTGCTTATCGGGGTGAATCCTTGACCCTGGAAGAAAGAACCGATGGGTTGTCCCGAAAAGTCTGTAAGAAATTGCTACTACTCGCAGGATAGCAACCTAGAAGAACGCAGTTCTCAGTAACAATATTGATACGTGCGTCATCCCAGACAATTACGTAGTGTGTAAATAACACACGTATGTTAAAATATTTCATGACCACTCACTGTTGCTTCAAAATGACAACAAATTAACGAGTGCATATAAGGTATGTGAATTTATTATAGACGTCGAAAACCTCCTACGTGTTAAGGCCACCTTTCGTGTCCATCTTCATGGAGGTGTTGTAAAAAGAATATGTAACAAAGAACTCACAACCAATATGTAAATATAACACATCGAATTTTATATATATGGCTTAAAATATTTAAAAATATAATATAGAGTTAAAATTATTTGTGTGAAATTTACTTGAGTAATAAGTGCTCTTGTGTTTTGAGCGTCGTGGCACCACCCTGAAATGCATGAAACATGTGTGTGTAGGATTTTATTAATATATTAATAAATAACATTATATATTATACTATTTATGTGGGAATGGTTATCAGAATATTATGTACCTTGTAGTGTGACCTTATCTTGTCTCCAGGCCGCACCGTATTGAAGACGAACATCAAATGAGAGAGAGTGAAACTGGCTCGTGCTCATGCATGCTGGAGTTGTGTGTCGTAGATGAGGTCAAAGAAGAGGTTTTCATCTTTCTGAGATTATTCGTCGATCGTTGTGTTATGTCTTTGTAAAAGCCGAATGCAGCATTTTTTTAATGAGTTCATTCGTAGATTTCTGTCGACTGGGTGCAGTAAAGACATGGTGACCTTCATTGGTCCTTATTCAGGTTGGTTGCGGAGAATGTGGAGTGCATATGCCGATTGGGGTTTATTGGATGCGATGTACCTGGTGGGTTCTTTATATCTTGGTTCTAGATGTCGATCAGTTTGACCAACGTATGAGGGGCGACAGGTGTGGCGCTGTAATTGCTAGACGCCACTTAGCATATATGTATTGCTGTTATTTGTTCGAGTTTTGAGTTTGTCATGGATTGTATTCTTTTTGCGGAATGTGATTTGGAAGTTAATATTCAAACTCAAACACACATTCACATGACCCATTTTCACTTTCTCCCATTCGATGTTCGATGTCAGTGCAATGCGGCCTGACCACACAACAGCACGACACTACTTGGTACGTAATACTGACAATCATTCTTATATACTGTATACAATATAGAATTCTATGTACCAATATATTATTAAACACCTACATGCACATATTTCGTGTATTTTAGGATGGTGCTACGACAGACAAACTACAAGATCACTCATTCCTCAAGTAAATTTAGCACAAATAATTTTATTTCTGTTTTACATTTCAACATATTTTACAAAATTTGTTTAAAACGATATATTTTTATTTGTACATTGTTGCGAGTTGTCTGTAACATATCCTTTGTACAACACCTCTATGAAGATGACCACGAAAGGTGGCAGGAACGTGTAGGAGGTTTTCGAGGTATATAATAAATTCACAAAACATACACGCACTTTTCAGTTTTATTCTCACATTGACCTTAAAATTCTTCCCAGAACTTCCTCCCCACATGCTCTGTACCTTCGATTTTTGATTATTATTAAAACATTTTCATAAATAAATATATAATTTATCCTAAAACATCAACTTTACCTCTTCTACTCTGTATAATGTGTCTAAAGGTACATGGATCTCTATTTCAGCCTGCTCACCTGCCCTGTTCCAATTTAATTTCTGCGTCCTGTACATTATCTTTAAAATAAGAAACCATGAAGTATCCTTTATTTACCCCTTCTGTACAGAATATTCTAACAAAAATTACAGTAACTTAATTAAAATATATTCAATCTCTTCGCATTATGTTATCATAGACTTGTGCGCCCTAGGTTTGTGTAACCCGTATTTATGCTGACGATGGTTAAATAGGGGTGTCTGAACCTTATGTTTATTGGACCGTGCATCATCTTGATAGTTGAATAAAAAGAGACCAATTTGATGTCACTTGCTTTATTATTTCTTTATTTAATGCTCGACATGTTTCGGATGTTAATACATCCAGGCTGAAGCCTGAATAGGGATACCACACCACCACAGCCAAACCACAACGTAACACCAACACACCTCGAACCAGAGCAATACAACCCATGAAATAACTCAACAAATAAGTCGCAAGCTCCTGAGGATGGATGTATTAACATCCGAAACATGTTGAGCATTAAATAAA
>Ga0123355_10021204_pt1 | contig 10397 bp, 1 predicted proteins | sample TergutEmb28metaG_3_FD_89872 | JGI IMG/M metagenome (GOLD analysis project Ga0123355, IMG submission 89872) | Embiratermes neotenicus P1 segment gut microbial communities from Petit-Saut dam, French Guiana - Emb289 P1 | ecosystem: Host-associated > Arthropoda: Insects > Digestive system > Gut ... | reverse complement strand
TACAGCCAGTCAGCCAGGTAGTTAGTCAATCAGCCAACCAGTCAGTCAGGCAACCAATCAAACAGGTAGTCCTTCAGCCAGTCAGCCAGGCAGCTAGTCAATCAGCCAAACAGTCAGTCAGTCAGTCAACCAATCAATCAGGCAGTCCTTCAGCCAGTCAGCCAGACAGCTCGTCAAACAGCCAACCAGTCAGTCTGCCAACCAATCAGTCAGAAAGTCCTTCAGCCAGTCAGCCAGGCAGTTAGTCAACCAACCAACCAGTCAGTCAGCCAGCAAAAAATCAGGCAGTCCTTCAGCCAGTGAGCCAGGCAGCTAGTCAATCAGCCAACCAACCAACAGGTAGTCCTTCAGCCAGTGAGCCAGGCAGCTAGTCAATCAGTCAACCAGTTGGTCAGCCAAACAGTCAGTCAACCAACCAACAATCACATAATCCTTCAACCAGGCAGCCAGGCAGCTAGTCAGTCAACCAAATAGTCAACTAGCCAACCAGTCAGTAAGCCAAGCAATCAATCAGGCAGTCCTACAGCCAGGCAGCTTTTCAATCAGCCAACCAGTCAGTCAGCCAACCGGTCAGTCAGCCAACCAGTCAGTCAGCCAACCAGTCAGTCTGCTAACCAATCAACCATGAAGTCCTTCAGCCAGTCAGCTAGTCAGCAGCCAAAAAGTCAAACAGCCAACCAGTCAGTCAGCCTACAAAAAATCAGGCAGTCATTCAGCCAGGCAGCTAGTCAATCAGCCAACTAGTCAGTCAGCCAACAAATCAGTCAGACAGTCTTTCAGCCAGTCAGCCAGTCAACCATCCAACCAGTCAGTCAGCCAGAAAATAATCAGGCAGTCTTTCAGCCTGTCAGCCAGGCAGCTAGTCCATCAGCCAAACAGTTAGTCAGCCAACCAATCAATCATGTAGTCCTTCAGCCAGTCAGCCAGGCAGCTAGTCAAAAGCCAAACAGTCAGTCAGCCAACCAATCAATCAGGTAGTCATTCAGCCAGTCAGCCAGGCAGCTAGTCAATTACCCAACCAATCAATCAGACAGTCCTTCAGTCAGCCAGCCAGGTAGCTAGTCAATCAGGCAAGCAGTCAGTCAGCCAACCAATCAATCAGGTAATCCTTCAGCCAGACAGCCAGGCAGCTAGTAAATCAGCCAACCAGTTATTCAGCCAACCAGGTAGTGCGTCAGCCAGGCAGTCAGGCAGCTGATCAAACAGCCAAACTATCAGGCAGGTAGTCCTTTAGCCAATCAGCCAGACAGCTAGTCAATCAGCCAAACAGTAAGCAACCAACCAAAAATCGGACAGTCTTTCAGCTAGACAGCTACTCAATTAGCTAACCAGTTAGTCAGCCAAACAATCAATCAGGCAGTCCTTCAGCCAGTCAGCCAGACAGCTAGTCAATATGCCAACCAGTCAGTCAGCCAACCAATCCATCAGGTAGTCCTTCAGCCAGTCAGCCAGGGAGCTAGTCAAGCAGCCAATCATTCTGTCAGCCAACCAAACAATCAGGCAGTCCTTCAGCCAGTCAGCCAGGCAGCTAGTCAAACGGCCAACCAGTCCTTCAGCCAGTCAGCCAGCTAGTCAATCAGCCAAACAGTCAGCAACCAACCAATCAATCGGACAGTCCTTCAGCCAGTCAGCTAGTCAATTAGCCAAGCAGTCAGTCAGCCAAACAATCAATCTAGCAGTCCTTCAGCCAGTCAGCCAGGTAGTTATTCAATCAGCCAACCAGTCAGTCAGCCAACCAAACAATCAAGTAGTCCTTCAACCAGTCAGCCAGGTAGCTAGTCAACAGCCAAACAGTCAGTCAGCCAACCAATCAATCAGACAGTCCTTCAGCCAGTCTGCCAGGCAGTTCGTCAATCAGCCAACCAATCAGTCAGAAAGTCCTTCAGCCAGTCAGCCAGGTAGCTAGTCAACCAACCAACCAGTCAGTCAGCCAGCCAGCAAAAAATCAGGCAGTCCTTCAGCCAGTCAGCCAGGCAGCTTTTCAATCAGCCAACCAGTCAGTCAGCCAACCAATCTATCAGGTAGTCCTTCAGCCAGTCAGCTAGTCAATCAGCCAACCAGTTATACAGCCAACCAGTCAGTCAACCAACCAATCAATCAGACAGTCCTACAGCCAGACAGCCAGGCAGCTTGTCAGTCAACCAAATAGTCAAATAACCAACCAGTCAGTAAGCCAACCAATCAAGCAGGCAGTCCTACAGCCAGGCAGCTATTCAATCAGCCAACCAGTCAGTCAGCCAACCGGTCAGCCAGCCAACCAGTCAGTCAGCCAAACAGTCAGTCTGCTAACCAATCAGCCATGAAGTCCTTCAGCCAGTCAGCCAGGCAGCTAATCATCAGCCAACCAGTCAATCAGCCAACCAGTCAATCAGCCAACCAGTCAGTAAGCCAACCAATCAATTAGGTAGTTCTTCGGCCAGTCGGCAAGGCAGCTAGTCAATGAGCCAACCAGTCAGTCAGCCAGCAAAAATCAGGCAGTCCTTCAGCCAGTCAGCCAGGCAGCTAGTCAAACAGCCAACCAATCAGTCAGGTAGTCCTTCAGCCAGGCAGCTAATCAAACAGCCAACCAATCAGTCAGGTAGTCCTTCAGCCAGGCAGCCAAGCAGCTAGTCAATCAGCTAACCAGTCAGTCAGCCAACAAATCAGTCAGACAGTCCTTCAGCCAGTCAGCCAGTCAACCATCCAACCAATCAGTCAGCCAGCAAATAATCAGGCAGTTTTTCAGCCAGGCAGCTAGTCAATCAGCCAACCAGTTAGTCAGCCAACCAAACAATCATGTAGTCCTTCAGCCAGTCAGCCAGGCAGCTAGTCAACAGCCAAACAGTCAGCCAACCAATCAATCAGGTAGTGATTCAGCCAGTCAGCCAGGCAGCTAGTTAATGAGCCAACCAATCAATCAGGCAGTCCTTCAGTCAGTCAGCCAGGCAGCTAGTCAACAGCCAAGCAGTCAGTCAGTCAACCAATCAATCAGGTAATCCTTCAGCCAGACAGCCAGGTAGCTAGTAAATCAGCCAACCAGTTAGTCAGCCAACCAGTAAGTCAACCAACCAATCAATTAGGTAGTCCTTCAGCCAGTCAGTCAGGCAGTTAGTCAATCAACCAAACATTCAATCAGCCAACCAGTCAGTCAGGCAACCAATCAATCAGGCAGTCCTTCAGCCAAGCAGCTGATCAATCAGCCAACCAGTCTGTCAGTAAAACAGTCATTCAACCAACCACTCATTCAGCCAACCTATAAATCAGGCAGTCCTTCAGTCAGTCAGCCATGCAGCTAGTCAATTAGCCAACCAGTCAGTCAGCCAACCAATCAGTCAGGTAGTTCTTAAGCCAGTAAGCCAGGCAGCTAGTCAATCAGCCAACCAGTTAGTCACCCAACCAGCCAGTCAGCCAACCAATCAATCAGGTAGTCCTTCAGCCGGTCAGCCAGGCAGTTACTCAATCAGTCAACCAGTCAATCAGCCAACCAGTCAGTCAGCCAGCCAATCAATCAGACAGCCCTTCAGCCAGGCATCCAGGCAGCTAATCAATTAGCCAACCAGTCAGTCAGCCAACCAATCAATCAGGATTTATTTCAGCCAGTCAGCCAGGCTGCTAGTCACCAGCCAGCCAGTCAGTCAGGAATTAACAAACAGTCCTTCATCCAGTCAGCCAGGCAGCTAGTCAATCAAGCAACCAGTCAGTCAGTCAGCCAACCAACAAACATGCAGTCCTTCAGCCAGTCAGCCAGGCAGCTAGTCAATCAGCCTACCAGTCAGTCAGTCAGAAATTAATTAGGCAGTACTTCTGCCAGTCAGCCAGGCAGCTAGTCAAACAGCCAACCAGCCAGTCAGTGAACCAATCAACAGGCAGTCATTCAGCCAAACTGTCAGCAAGTCAGCCAGTCCTAATTTGTAATTCTGTCATGTTACAGTTTTACCCACTTCCGTTTCATGTAATTTCATTGATATATACTGTCACTCATCTGTTACTTTCACTATTCTTTACTTTATTCTTGAGTTAGGGAATCAGTTCTGATGTGTTGGACTGTTGCAGTAGTTTCTGTTTTTGGTATTCTGTTCAGTTCAGTGGTTGCTATATTGTCATTCACATACTGCTTATGGTTCAATGTAGTACTGTGTGTTACATCTCTGTTCAACTACAGAAACGTTTTGCTCACATTCAAGTATTACCTATTTTTTAGCACAATAATTACTGTCCGTCATCATCATAGAGTCTCTGGCTGACATTTAAGAGCTGTTACTGTTTTCATAACTTGGTCTCATTTTAGCTACCCCATGCATTGTCAAACTGTCGAGTTTCTTGGGTCTGTCTTTGTTGTCCAAGAGTGTGTCAGTTATGTCAGTCTTGTTTAATCATCGTTATTAGTCATTTTGTTTCCACAATACACTTTATGTTATGCCACACCTATATTTTTTCTTATTCTTACAGCTCCGAATGCTTCTTTTTTCATTCAAATGTAGTATGTCCTTATGTTTATTGGACCATGCACCGTCTTAATAGTTGAATAAAGAGAGACCAACTTGATGTCACTTGCTTTATTATTTCATTATTTAATGTTCAACATGTTTCGGATGTTAATACATCCATCCTCAGGAGCTTGCAAATTATTTGTTGAGTTATTTCATGGGTTGTATTGCTCTGGTTCGATGTGTGTTGGTGTTACGTTGTGGTTTGTCTGTGGTGGTGTGCTATCCGTATGCAGGCTGAGGCACTAGTGCTTCAGCCTGCATACGGATACCACACCACCACAGACAAACCACAGCATAACACCAACACACATCAAACCAGAGCAATACAACCCATGAAATAACTCAACAAATAAGTCGCAAGCTCCTGAATATGGATGTATTTACATCTGAAACATGTTGAGCATTAAATAATGAAATAATAAAGCAAGTTGAATCAAGTTGATCTCTCTTTATTCAAGCAGTATGTCCTATTGTCACTAGTCCTAGTCTAATTTTAAAATTCTTTTTTGTCATTGTCAAGCCATTATTCTATACTGTCTCAGTTAAATATTATTGTGTCTGCTTAGTCATATAAATGCAAGTCATGTCACTTGTACCACTGTCTCATCTGCTAGTCTTAGTTTATTTTCACAACTACTTTATTGTCTTTTTTAAGCTCGTGGTTCCGTGCATCGTAATTCAATGTGAATAAAAATCCAACAGATGCAACAATATGCAGATATTTATTCACTGCAAAACTACTGTACAAGCCAACACATACAGTTTGTTCATTCTAGTTAATCCTTGCATTTTACAGTATGACCTGTGCCGGAGGCTGCAGGTACAGTTTTTAATACTCCTGATGATGGGTGCTGTGACACCCGAAACTTGTAGAGTAGCTTTGCAGTAAATAAATATCTGCATACTGTTGCATCTGTTGGATTTTTATTCACATTGAATTATTGTCCTTTCTTCATTATGTTACTGTTTTCTTTTCTCTCATTTAGTTTCACTGTCCTTGATGTTGCACTCAGAGGTTGTGGCGAAATGTGTCGTCACCCTATGTCAATTTGCAATGGAGTCAGTCCACAGAATCCAGCCTGTAATTCAAAAGTTGCACTGATTGTCTTCCCAGTGTGTGTTTATGTGTTAATTCTACAGTCAGAGTTTGTCAGCCATGTGATACTGTTGTAACACTGAACTCATCCAAATGTTTTTTAATATAACTGAAGAATAAAACCAACTAGATGCCAATTATTATTTTATTTTATTGTACTTCTCATAGGCTCAACATGTTTCGGGCACTACTATGCCCATCATCAGGAGCTCACAACTGTAATGCTGATTACCACATTGGTCATTTCATTCTTGGTTTGCTGTAGGTTGGAGGTTAGGTGCAGGTAGGCTGGAGTAGTGTCTCGGTTGCAGTCTAAAGCACGACTCTTTAGCCTGCAACTGAGATACTTCTCCAGCCTAACCGTACCTAATCTCCAACCTACAGCAAACCAAGAATGAAACGACCAATGTAGTAATCAGCACTATAGTCGTGAGCTCCTGATGATGGGCATAGTAGTGCCTGAAACATGTTGAGCCTATAAGAAGTACAATAAAATAATAAGTAGCATCTAGTTGGTTCTTATTCTTCAGTTACTGGATGTGATGTAAAGAAACACCACAGCCAATCAGTGATGAGAGTTATCTCCATCTACCAGTTAAGCCAATCATGAATGAGGCAGGCTAAAGTTGTGCTTTAGCCTGCAGCCCGGACACTACTCCAGCCTAACCACACCTAACCTCCAACATACAGCAAACCAAGACTGAAACAACAAATGTGGTAATCAACATTATAGTCGTGAGCTCCTGATGATGGGCATAGTAGTGCCCAAAACATGTTGAGCCTATAAGAAGTAAAATAAAATAATAAATGGTATCTAGTTGGTTTTTATTCTTCAGTTATCACAATGATGCACAGTCAAACAAACATCAGTTTTTTTTAATATCTTAAAAGAATTGTGTCTTGTCAGCCCTATTTTATTGTCATCTATTTTTCACACAAATATTTTTGCACAATTGTCTTTGCTTTCTTCCCTTTAAAATCAAGTAAATGCCACACAGTTGTGTTAACCTTGTATTGCGTGTCTTGTAAGTCTTTTGACATATATTTCTTTTATTGTCTTGGAGTGTCCCCTTCTGCCACTTCACTTTCATTGTCACTGATTTGTCAAGTTGTCATTATTTTCCTCCTTTACATTTAAGTCACCTTCACAACAGTCTTGTGTGTTTTCAATATATTGCACGTCTTGTAAAACTGCAGCCATAACTCTGTTCTGTAGTCAGTGCATGTCAGTCACACATATGTCACTGCTGCAGTGTCAAAGTCTTACATTTCTCAGGCCAAGTTAGTGTTTTGTTTCTTTGGTAGCCATGGAATTATTTATTTTATTATTTTATAATCTTATTTGTTCTTAGTTTAATTTCACAGCCCTTAGTTTCTCACTAAAATTTTGAGAATCTGTCACATGTCTTATTCCTTCTGTCACTGTGTTCTGAGTGTCTGGTCAAAAGTCCATTGTACAGTGTTTTCCAGATGCATGCTACAGCTACAAAGTAAGGGCAGGTTAGAGTATCTTTGTTTCTAGAAAGTCATTGAGTCCTTTAATTGTTTTCTGGTTTGTCAGAATTTCAAAGCATATCTGCAGTTCTATGGTTATCTCTAGTACCACTGTTCTCATAATGACCCGACTGTATACTTTGGTAGTTTGTTGGCAATAAGTTGTCTGTTTTGTATCAATAACCGTCCAACGAGATGTAACACAAAGCAGTCTATTTATTATTCTGCAAGTTCACTCTACGTGTTTCGAGTGTCAACCACACCCATCATCAGGAGTACACAAAACTGTAACTACAGCCTCCGGTACTGTTCAAAGCTGCAAAAAAAATATGACCAGTACCAGAGGCTGTAGTTACAGTCTTGTGTACCCCAGATGATTGGTGTGATTGACACCTGAAACATGGAGAGTGAACTTGCAGAATAATAGATAGATTGCTTTGTGTTGCTGCTCGTTGGACGGTTATTAATATAGATCAGCGATGCATGGAATCATAACCATAAAAGTTGTCTGTTGTTTACATTAATTCTTTTCTTTTAGTTTATAATTATAGTTACAAATTTTAATTTAATGATAACAATTATTTAAATTTCTCTGCAATTATAAGTTCTCAGTCTTTCACAGCAGATGTTACTCAAATGATTGCTTGCTGAGTTTTTATGCCACCACTTCAAGCATAACACTACAGGATATAAAAACCCAGAACCACCATTCTCTCTATTTGCTGTCACCTCAGATTCATATGTCTTGGTTGCCAGTAGTTTCTGTCATTGTCATAGTCTGCAATTGGTCTTGTATCAGTTGAATATCCTGTGAAGGGAACTGTCTTATAATTGTAAATATTTTATTCGAAATAAGAAGTAGCTTTTGCAAGCCACGGTTTAACCTCATAAATTCAGAGAAGTCAGTCAAATGTCAACATTTTTACCGGAACATGTTTGCATCTAAAGCCGTATTTCAAATTTTGCTCCCACACCATAATATCATTGCTTAGTCACCCTGTTAAAGCTTGTGTTCTATGTTCATTCCAACTCCAACCAGAAAATGTAAAATTATCCTGCAATGTTCAGACTTATTATTTTTATGTACACAATGTGCATTTGTTGGTACAAATTATAAACTACAAGTTCAGACTTATGTTTGTATAATGCACAATGATATTGACATTTTGACAAGAACCAGAGTTGAAAAACTTTTTATAACAAAAAAAAGTAAGCATTACTTACACCATTAGCAGTTTCTACCAATTCCCAAAATAATCCCCCACATGCTGCTGACAAGCAAGTAAACTCAATGTATCCAAAATTGAGCAATAGATGTTGATGTTTTTATTGCAATAGCACTTTTAAAAATATTAAAAAATGCTGTAGATTCATATTTATGGCAAATTAAACCTGACAAACACACTGCACTTAAAATTGTCCTTTTGTGATTCAGTGCCCAACATATAAAGGAAACTGACTGAAATGTTTTTAATTAATCTGTCTGAAATTTGTCTTCTGTTAAGCGTACCTGAACTTTTTTTGCCAGTATATTGCCCTGCAATACCACTTCCACAACATTTACCCATTTGTATGTAAATAAAATGCAATCTATTGCAGATAAAACTGTAAAAGAAAGTGTGTATTATAAAAAACAAAATAATTTAACAAATAGACTTCATAGAATTGTACCACCTGGTAAACATTTTAAGAACTCTTTGTACTGAACAAAACCAAATATTTCAGCACTGGAGAAACTTATAAAAATCTGGTGAAAGTAGTCTGAAGACTTTAACCTTACAAAAGATAAATCTGGTGTTTGAAAGTTTGTACAAAATTGTGTGACATGGATGCACTAAGATGGCCGACAAGAAGTACTGAGTGCCAAAAGGAGCATAACAAATTCTTTTTCCAAAAATGTGGGGTGAATGAGATGGTACAGAACTAAGTACACTGTCTTAAAACAAATAGTCCAATACTAAAATCATTCCTACTCATATGAACAGTGAAACCTGAAGTTACGTTCCCTGGTTAAAACTGCAAATAATAACAAACTGCTGACTGGCAGAGGAAGACATCAAGAATATTACATCTGGTTAAAATTAGGATCTGGTAAGTAACAGAAAATGTGACACACATATGCACATGTACACTGGTATGTAAATACACACACATATATTACAGTGCCTTCTTCTAGCAAAAAAAGGTGGCAGTAGTGACAAAACAAGAGTGACAACTATAAGCCCTTTTGTAACCAAAATTGCCTTCCTTAACCTTTTGACGCCTAACGTCAACTATAGTGGTCGTACCGCACCACTAACCTCTAAATGTTGCATTTTATACAGTTATTCAACAAATATAGGTACTGAAAATTTTAAACATGGTATATACTCTCTGTCTTTTCCTCTTCAAAATGCAGTTTGTTTCATAATTCTAACGTATTTGGTTCCTGTGTTATTCACATTTTATATACAGAGTGTGCTAAAATGAAAAAAATAATTCCGGCGCCAAAAGGTTAAAATGTGCTAATTCTGATTACTGCTGTGTACAACCAGACAGAAAGCACTGCATGTGCCTATTTGAATATGTGGATAGTTTGTATGCTTATCAGTCGCACCAAAACTGTGAGATCTCGTAATTACACTTTCATAATATTATGTTGAAAGACATTCTGGTTAGCTCTCTTGTTATATTCGGTGGGATTTTACTTTTACATTAAAAATTCAGTGCAATATAGGAAAACTTTCTTCACAGCCAGAATTGCTCATGCATTTAGTTTGCAATATTATTCTTATAAAATAAACTGCCATCTTCTTCTTTGTACACCTAACCTTTCGAAATCTCGCAATAAATACTAATACAAAACTAATTACATGGTACAGAGTCTGTCTTGACAAAATGATAATGTTGACAATACTTTGTGCTTACTGTGAAATCCAAATGTTCATTACCATGTTCATGATCAGTAAACACATATCTGTTTTCTCTGAAATCAAAATATATTACATTAATGATAGAATGAAATGGCTGTGAATTTAATGACAATCATGGCCTGAAGACAAAGTCGAATAGAGTCATGAATGTTTAACAAATTTGTTACATTTCATTGTTCAAAATGTTCAATTTTCTGGACAAGGAAATTTTTATTGCTAATTGAGCAAGGAACTGGGGGGATAATTTATATGATGTTAAAGAGACTCATAATGCAACTAAGCAGTCAATTTGAAAAGACTTCGTTAACTTTACATCAATTCCATGCATAATTATACCTCAGATATTATCTGTATTATGAAGTATCAAATGGGGCAAGTATTTAATAACGAATTAACACTTAGTTATGTTTATTCATGTTTAACTGC
>Ga0123355_10021203_pt1 | contig 10398 bp, 7 predicted proteins | sample TergutEmb28metaG_3_FD_89872 | JGI IMG/M metagenome (GOLD analysis project Ga0123355, IMG submission 89872) | Embiratermes neotenicus P1 segment gut microbial communities from Petit-Saut dam, French Guiana - Emb289 P1 | ecosystem: Host-associated > Arthropoda: Insects > Digestive system > Gut ... | reverse complement strand
TGGGCGGCTGATCGATCCCTGGAGGCTCGCCGCCGTCGTCGAGGGGCTGCGGCTCAGGATGGACCGCACGCTGCCGGTCATCGAGCGGCTGGAAATCCTCGATGCCGCGCGCCATGCGCTGGCGCTGCACCAGTGGCTGATCGCGCCGGATTTCGACCAGGAGGGCGAGGTCCGGCAGGCCGAGCGGCAGCTTGCCGCCGTCGCCGCGCCGGGCACGACCCCGCTGCTCGCGGCCGCGACCGGCACCCAGGCCTGGCTCGCCGGCGGCGGCGCGCGCCCGCCGGTCCGCGCCGGCTTGATCCGATTCTGGGGGCGCCACAGCGTCCTCCGGCTACCGGTGCCGCTCACCGGCGCGGCGGCGCTGCGCGCCGAGACCTCGCCCGAGCCTTCGGCCTGGGTGGCAGCGTTCCTCGAGGCGCTGGCCGGCGAGGCGGTCGACTTGCGGCAGTTGCTGCTGGAACTCGAACAGGCCTGGTTCGCGGCGCGCGCCAGCGCTGCAGGCCGGCGCCGTGACTCGCATGCCGCCGCGGCGATCGACCTCCTGGCGGCGGCGCCGCTCATCTCCGCCACCACCCTCGCTGCCGCACTGGACGTGGCGGTGAAGACCGCGATCCGCCTGCTCGACGGCCTGGCCGCGGCCGGGATCGTCGTCGAGGTCACACGGCGGTCGAAGCGGCGGCTGTTCGGACTTAAAGGCATGGCGCCGCTCGCCGAGGCGGTCCGCCCGCCCTACCGGCCCGAACCCGGCCGCGGCCGTGGTCGGCCGCCGGTCGTCGCGGAGATGGACGATGACATCATCGCCGGCCCCGCGGTGCCGCCGCCGCCGCTCGCGCCGACCGAGCGCCGGGCTTTCGACTACAACGATCTCGAGCTGGGCATGGCGCAGCTCGACCTGGTCATTCGCCGGACCAGGCGGTCGCTCGATGCGCTGGTCCACGGAACGCGAGGCGGCGCAGAACCGGTGCCGGCAAGTGATGAGGGCGCTGGCGCTGCTCCGGACGCACGATCGGGGGATCCTGATGCGGCCATCGCTGGCGGCGCGGTTGTGAATGTGGCGCACAATCGGTGTTGTTGACGCGTGGAGGTTAGGCCGGTGGAATTGGACATCCCGACTGCCATTCGGGCACAGCTCGTCAGCCTCACCGACGGTGAGCGGCGTCAGACGCTTGCGGATCTCGAGTCGCTGGCCAAGGCTGCCGGCCACGCTTGCGGAACCATGACCGATCGGTCCGCGCGCCGTCATCGACCAGCACCGTCGACGCCCACAGAACGCTTAGGACATCGGCCGGATAGTCGGTGGCCAGACATTCTGGCGCACGCGTGGGCAAATATTTCATGGACGAGCTGCGGCCGTGCCGCGAGCCACGGGGCCGACTCCTGGGCGGCACCTTAGCGCCCGCAAGCGCTCCCGCAGCCGCTCGCGGACCGCACATCGTCGAGGCCAGAGCGGGCGAGCCACTGCGTAATGTAAAGCCATTTACGCCAGCGGTGCGCGCCGAAATCGACTACGAGCTTGTCAATAAGTCAATCGACTTCATGAAGCGACAGAAGGCTGCCGGCAACCAATACTCGGCCCCAACGAGTCACGCACACGCGGGGCGGGGCTCCAGATGGGCTATAACTTCAGCCTGCACGGAGTAGCGATCTACACGAACTTGCGCGGCTACACCGAGTTCGCTTCATACCGTCGGCTGCAAGGTCATACGATCCTTTTCACAGTGAACATACCCATATCAGGACTGCTCCGAGGCCATTCGCAGCAAGACGCCTCTGCAAGATGGTAGCCGATCCAGTTAGCGGTCGTGGCGCAGCCTCGTTGTCAATGCTAAGCGACAGGGGGAAGGTTCGTGGATAGAGCCTACGTCGGTCCGAAGATGAACTGTAGGTGCTATCCTACTCATTTCAGCCTGCAACGCTGTACTGTTCGTCGCGCCACAAATTGGCAGTATTTTTGCGGCGTCTCGGATGGCAAGTGCAGCGTAGGTGTGGGCGCAGAGCGTCCTGACGCCCGCTGAGGAAGTTAGGACTCTGATGCGGCAGGGCGTACCCTTCGCTCGTCTCACCAAGCCATGTCAGCCTCCCCGAAAGGTTCGGCTGGTCGGCCTGCACATCGTCATTCCGAGGTTCGCCCGGCGTTGCGACCTGCACATTCGGGCGGCCACCGATTCGTGGCCCGCTATACGGAAGGCCTGAGCCACTTCCTCACCTCCATGACTGCTCCGGTAGTTCTTCAAAACATAAGCCGTTGAAGAGGTCGAGCACGCCGCACGGCACGGGATTCTTTCTGTGCAACGGTTCGCTCCCCGATACCTCGCCTCTATGATTCCGAAATTGCATAGCGGACCGGACTATCAGCGTCTAACCGCTGCTGAGACCCGTTCCGTCTGAGGTCGGGGGCAGCTTCAAGGACTGGGCGGGTCGTCTCACTGGTGCCGAGAAAGGTCTATCTGATGACTGATCAGGACAAGGTCCAACGCATAGTGTTGCCGATTCCGGACCGCCCATACGTTGGTCTGACGACCTATGACGCCAAGGACCCAGATACGAAGTATCCGCCGATCCGGGAATTGCGGCCACCCAAAGGGGCGCCAAATGTATTGGTCATTCTGATCGACGATGTCGGATTTGGCGCGTCCAGTGTCTTTGGGGGTCCATGCCAAACGCCGAACTTTGAAAAGCTTGCGGCAAATGGCCTTCGGTATAATCGGTTCCACACGACGGCGCTCTGCTCGCCCACCAGACAAGCGCTTCTGACGGGTCGCAATCATCATTCGGTAGGCATGGGCGGCATCACTGAGATTGCGACCTCGGCGCCCGGTTACAATTCGATCCTGCCGAACACCTGTGCGCCCCTTGCGCGGGCACTCAAGCTCAACGGCTACTCGACCTCGCAGTTCGGAAAGTGCCATGAGGTGCCGGTCTGGCAGACCAGCCATATGGGCCCGTTCGATGCCTGGCCGACGGGCGGTGGAGGGTTCGAGTACTTTTACGGTTTCCTCGGCGGTGAGACGAATCAGTACTACCCCGCTTTGTATGAAGGTACCACGCCGATCGAGCAGGATAAAATTCCGGAAAAGGGCTATCACTTCACCGACGATATGACCAGCAAAGCAATCAAGTGGGTTCGGCAGCAGAAGGCGCTCATGCCCGACAAGCCGTTCTTCACCTACTTCGCACCTGGCGCAACCCACGCCCCACATCACGTGCCCCGGGAATGGGCGGACAAGTACAAGGGCAAGTTCGATCAGGGCTGGGACAAATTGCGCGAGGAAACCTTTACCCGGCAGAAGCGGCTTGGTGTCATTCCAGAGGACTGCCAACTCACCGAACGTCATGCCGAGATTCCGGCCTGGGACACGATCTCAGACGAGATGAAGCCGGTCCTCGTGCGCCAAATGGAGCTGTACGCTGGATTTCTCGAGCACACCGACCATCACATCGGGCGGCTGATCGACGCGCTGAAAGATTTGGGTGTACTGGACGACACTCTGATCTACGTGATCATCGGCGACAACGGCGCTTCGGCCGAGGGGTCGCTCCAGGGCTGCTTCAATGAGATGGCTCCGCTTACCGGCTTTCCGCATTTGGAGACGCCTGAATTCCTCACCGAGCGGATGGACAAACTCGGCGGGGTCGAAGCGTACAACCATTACGCGGTGGGTAGGGCGCACGCGATGTGTGCGCCCTACCAATGGACCAAGCAGGTGGCCTCACACTTTGGCGGCACTCGCAACGGCACGATCGTGCACTGGCCAAAGGGGATCCAGGCCAAGGGTGAGATTCGCAGTCAATTCCATCACGTGATCGATGTTGCGCCGACTATATTGGAAGCGGCGGGCTTGCCCGAGCCGGTCTTTGTCAACGGAGTACAGCAACGCCCGATCGAAGGCGTGAGCATGCTGTATTCGTTCAATGACGCGAACGCAGCCGAGCGACGCGAGACGCAGTATTTCGAGATGGCTGGCAATCGCGGAATCTATCACAAGGGTTGGACGGCGGTGACCAGGCACCGGACGCCGTGGGAGACTGGCCGAGTGGCGCTGCCCGCGTTCGATGATGATATTTGGGAATTGTACGACACGACGTTGGATTGGAGCCAGTCGAAAAACCTGGCGAAAGAGCACCCGGAAGCGCTGCACCACCTCCAGCGGCTATGGTTGATTGAGGCGGTCAAGTACAACGTCGTGCCGTTGGATGATCGCTTTGCCGAGCGGGCCAACTCCGAGCTAGCCGGGCGACCGGAGTTGATCAAGGGAAACCGCCAGATACTATTCGGTGGGATGGGGCGGCTAACCGAAAACTCGATCATCAATTACAAGAATAAGTCGCACGCGGTGACCGCGGAGGTGGTGGTTCCCCCAACTGGTGCGGAAGGCGTCATCATTGCTGTGGGCGGAATCATCGGCGGCTGGAGCCTCTACGCCAAAGATGGCAAACCGAGATACCATTATAATTTCTACGGCGTGCACCGATACACCATCGAGGGCAGGTCGACGATTCCACCCGGCACACGTCAGGTACGGATGGAGTTCAGCTATGACGGCGGCGGCCTGGCGAAGGGCGGCACGGTCACATTGTACCTGGACGGGAACAAGGTCGGCGAAGGCCGTGTGGAGCAGACCGAGCCACTGGTGTTCTCGGCGGACGAAACCTGTGACGTCGGCTATCAGGCTGGTTCGCCCTCAAGTACCGACTATGGGCCAACGGGCAACAGGTTCAGCGGAGAGGTCAACTGGGTGGAGATCGACCTCGGAAAGGACGCAGTGAGCCTCGATCATCTCATTGCGCCCGAGGATCGACTGCGTATCGCAATGGCGATGCAATAAAGCTGCTGCCGGTCCGTGCCATCGTTCCTTGCACCAGCAGCGAGCGGGAGGGGATTTTCTGTGCAGGCCTCGAAGTCCGGTTTCCACCCGGAGCGCCGGCGGTGCGAGAGGGCGGCAACTGTCGGAATCGACCTGGCGCGGCTATGGGCCCGTTCATCACACGGTCCAAAAAGCGGAGGTTAGGCGCCACACCCGGCTCGCGCGGTTTCGTGCGCGCCCACGCGGTGGCTTATGAGCAGGTGGCACGGCGAAAAGAGGAGGCCTAGGGGATGAGTGCGCCGGTCACAGCGACTAGAGCGCTAGCCTTCTGCGGGAGTATGCCTTGCTTCATCACGCAGCGACCGCCGGTGCGGCTCGCAATACTGTTGGTGCTGGCCGCCGTGTGCTCGATTTCCCGGGCGCAGGCTCAAACCGATTCGACGGCGGCTCAGGCGGTCCAGGTTCAACCCATTGATGCCACGGGCGGGTCCTCGACCTCCGCCGCAGGCGATTCCGATTTGGCCAAGAAGCTGCAGAATCCGATCGGTGACCTGATCAGCGTGCCGTTCCAGAACAACCTGAATTTCGGTGTTGGACCGCACAACGGCGCGCAGGACGTCCTGAATATCCAGCCTGTCATTCCGTTTCACCTCAATGACAACTGGAACCTGATTACACGCACGATCCTGCCGCTGGTGTGGAGCCCCTCGAACGAACCCGGCCACAGTGTGCCGTTCGGGCTGGCCCCAACAACCATCACGGCGTTTCTCTCGCCGCGTGAACCGACTAACGGCTGGTTGTGGGGTGCGGGTCCGATCACGCAGATCCCGACGGCGACTGATTCCTCACTCGGCTCCAGCGTCTGGGGGCTCGGGCCGGCCGCGGTGATCGTGAAGACGACCGGCCCGATTGTCGCTGGTGTTCTCGTCAACAATGTCTTCTCGCTCGGTGGCACGCCAGGGCCGGCCGGAACAAGCTACAGCCTCATGACCATCAATCCGTTCTTCAACTACAACTTTGCCGGGGGTTGGTTTGTTGGCAGCGTGCCGATCATCACGGCAAATTGGAACGGGCCGGGCACGAAGTGGACTCTGCCGGTGGGTGTGCAGGGTGGGCGTTTGATCAAGGTCGGCGGCACGCTGCCGGTCAACATGCTGCTCGGCGCTTACTACAATGCGATACGCCCGACCTATGGCGCGACCTGGCAGATCCGCGCTCAGATCGCCTTGATCTTCTGATGACACCGAACCCACAGGCCGGGGCGCCGTGGCAATGCAGATCCACCAATCAAGCGCCGCGCGAACGTATTGTTCGCGTTTCCTCGCTTGTTGAATGTAACGCCACTATGGGAGGAATGCCATGAACCTCTCACGCGGCAATCTCGTCGCCGGAGCGCTTGCCGGAGGAACGGCCGCCGGCATCGTTCCGGCCAAGGCCGTCGCCCAGCAAACATCTGGCGGCGTGGCGCCAGCTGCCGGAGCCTCGCCGGACTCTGCCGCCGAATCGTCCCCAGTGCAGGCCGTTGCGCAGATCGCACCACCGGCCGATGGCGTGGTTATGCCTGCGGGCTACGCGCGGGCGATGGCGCAGTTCGCCTATGCCTGGGGATGGCCTCTGGTGAACATGGCAAATCGTCGCGCCGCGATCGGGCAGACCCGACATCATGAAGCAACCACGCCCGACCCTGGCCACCATCACTGCCATGTTCGCCGGCCTCGAGGTGGCAAAATCCCGCGGTGGATACAATCTGATTGACCCACGCAACGGCGCGCCGGCTCAAACTTGAACGAGCTCACGAAGTGTTCCACGAGGAAACCATCTTCCACATCCATCGATAGCCACCAACCCACCAACATTCGATAAAGTCGAGCTAAGGATCGTGCACAGGAGGTCGTTGGGGGCATGAGGCACGTTAGCTTCCGTGGCGTGGTCAAGCATATCGAGGTCCCGAGTGACCGACGATGAACAGGAACTGGGCCGCCTGGCCAAGCTTATTATCGCGATCGCCGTCGTGCTGATCGCCGCCGGTGTGCTACGGCACGGCGTCACTCTCATCAGCATACAACGCATGTTGCGCCAGATCGCCGCCCGGCCCGGTGGGCCTTTGACATTCCGTTTCATCCTGCAGCCTGCGATGGCAGCAATTGCCGCAATCCACGACGGTCGCAGGGACGTTCGGCTCGATCGTTCCCCCTATCTCCGGACGATACTGCGCGAGCCGCAGCATCGGGTCGCGCGTTTGCGCGAGGGGTTAAACACCACCGCTCGGATTATCCTTCTAGGGATGGTTACGGATGTAGTCTACCAGATCATTGTGCTTGACAGGTTCTATCCGGGCGAGGCGGTCATCGTTGCACTGATATTGGCTTTTTTCCCCTACGTGGTACTTCGGGGGGTGGTGCTGCATATCGTGCGCGGGTGAGCTGGCAGCGCATCGGCGCACCAAGCCCAACAAGGCGAGGCTGTCGAGACATGCTCTTGGGGAGCGGTTCACCCGCGCCGCAACGAGTCTGCTCATCCGGCCGCTCAATGTGGTTACGTGGTTCGCGGTGCCCCACGCCCTAAATCCGCTTGTCGGTTATCATTACCGATACAGCGTAGCTGATAACCTTGAGCTGGCCCCCGAAAGTTGGACAGATAGCTAAGAGAGAGTTCTCCGTTGCTCTTACTGTTGGGTCGTTTCCAAGCGTGTGATCGCAGCTCCTGACAGCACTAGCAACGCCAGTGTCCCGTTCATTAGCAGATGTCCCTTCCGCGTCCGCCGTGGCGCGAGAATCATAACGGAAGCAGACCTGTAGGGGAGGTGGCGCGCATCGAGCGCGACGATTTGGCAGTTCCCGAAACGCTCGGCCTGACCCTGGATGAGGGTAAGCAGCTGACGGCGGCCACCCAGGCGGCGGTTGTCCGTGACCAGGTCTCGACGGTGGGTGAGCGGTTCCGATGGTGCGAGCATTGCGGCGACGGAACTGCTGAGCAAGGGGTACTACCCGGCCACCCTCTGTTCCGTGTACGGCGACGTGGACGTCAGGCACGGGTTGGGGATTTGTTTGCCGAACTCCTCCCGGTCGGCGGCGCGGCGAACGCACGGACGGTACGGAATCGCACTATGCGCGTCGGCGCTACGGCTGCAGGTGCGCCGCCACTACGCCGGATGATCAAGGAGCAACAGATGCGCTGTAACAGGTGGACGGTACAGCCGTTCGTCGACGTCCGCGCCGCCGTCCTGAACGGCACCCTCGAAGGCATGTTCCGACGGTGCTATCCCGAGTTTCGCCCGGAAAATAGCAAAGTTGAAACCGCAGCCGCAGCGTGAGTCCCCAAAACTTTGCATGCTCTCCTCTACCGGCTAATCCACCCGGCGGTCGAACGCGCGAATGGAGATTTTGATGCAGCGGTGAAGGACAACGCTCGTTTCGGGGCTGCTGAGTTGATCCAGTTTGGCGACCTGCCGGTGCGCGACAGAACGAGTACGGTTCCTCGGGCCAGTATGACGTTCGCCATGGAACCGCTGCTAAGAGCCAACTGCAGGTTACATTCTCCATTGCATCCGCCCGCATGGCCCGGCTGCAGAGCGCTGCGGTGTTCCTGGTCTGTCCGCTTATGCGTACCAGGAGGGCGTTTCATTAGTTCCGGACTGATTGAGCGCGAGATCGCGGTTGTCCGGCAGTGCCACGGCCGCCGCGACGCTGATGATCGCAGACGCAAAGACGTAAATCGCGATCATCTGGCTTGCTCCTGTCCACAATAGCAAAACCGTTGCGACCATCGGCGCCGTGCCGCCAGCTAACGCAGTCGCGAACTGATAGCCAATAGATGTCCCGCTGTAACGCACACGTGGGGGGAAACATTCAGCGGTCAGCGCCGCCACCGACCCCCACATCAGATTGTGAAAAAAGAATGCGATCAAAGTCGCCAGCACGATGAGGCCCGGCAACTCCGTGTCGAGCAAAGCGAAATAGCCGAACGCAAAGAGTCCGGTGCCCGCAGCGCCGATCATAAAGATATTCCTGCGGTCAAACCGGTCGGAGAGATAGCCGGAGAATGGGATTGTAAAGAACGAAGTGCACGATGCAATCAGCATGGCGCCGAGCACGAAATCACGAGACATGCCGAGAGTCTTCGTTCCATACACGATAAAGAAGGCGGAATACACAAAAGAGGCAACCGTTTGTGCAGTCTGAACGAGTGCAGTTACAACAATCTCCCTTGGTCGATGCTTCAGAACCTCGATCACCGGCTTGCGGGCGACCTGATTGTCTTTGATTATCCTTCGGAAGATCGGCGTTTCAGGAATGTCACGCCGAATCCACAGCCCGATCCCGGCCAGGCCGAGGCTCAACCAAAACGGGATCCGCCACCCCCAGTTCAGAAACTCACCGCCCGTTATCCGGCTGGACGCCAGGATGGCCAGGTTCGCGAGGAAGAAGCCCGCCGGCCCGCCGAGTTGCGGCCAGGCCGTGACGAACCCCCGATGTCTGCGGCCCGCCCATTCCATCGCCAGCAAAATCGAACCGCCCCACTCGCCGCCGAGTCCTATTCCCTGAATGCAGCGCAATACAACCATGAGGATCGCGCCCCAGACGCCGATCCGCTCATAGGTGGGCACCCATCCGATCAGGAATGTCGCGAATCCTGTCAGCAACAGCGTAGCCACCAGCGCAGCTTTTCGCCCGGCGCGATCGCCAAAATGCCCAAAGATCACCGCACCGAACGGGCGGACAAAGAAGCCGACCGCCAATACCGCGAATGCCGCTAGGGCGCCGGTCAGGGGATCGGACAACGGAAAAAACAGCTTTGGGAATACCAGCGCGGCCATCTGGCCATACAGCAAAAAGTCGTACCATTCGATGGTGGTACCGACGGTCGTGGCAATAACCGCGCGACGCAGGTTATTTCGCGGCGACTTCACCTGAGTCCGCATACGATTGTAATCATCGTGAGGTGCGCCTTAGCGTCACGGAAGGCGACTCGCCGAAGAGGTTTCGATAGGCCACCGCAAAGCGGCCAAGCTCTCCAAATCCGTAGTCACTCGCGATCTCTGTTACGGTCTTTGTTGTCCTGTCCGCTCGGGCGAGCGCGCGCTGGGCCAGGTGCATCCGCCGCAACCATAGGTATTGATGCGGACTCATGCCCAAATGATCCTGGCAATGCAGGCGTAGAGTCCGATCCGTCACGCCGATTGCGGAACAAACCTCTGCCACGTAAAGCGGCCGATCCTGACTTGCCTCAATAATCCGCTCAAAACGCTGCATTACCGCCAATCGCGGCCGGGCGAAACTAAGGTTCTGCGCTACGGCCGGATCGGTCAGAGAGGCGACCAACACGCGTACCAGCTCTTGCTCCAGGGCTTTGGCGACCTCGGGATTAGCAAGAATGTCGGGAGCGTCGTGGGCAAGCCGAGCGGCGACGCCGTGCAGGGCGCGCAACCGCGACATCAATTGAGTGGGAACGCGGGTGACCTGGGTAACCGCAGGTACCTTGACATCACAGCCGGCAAGGATTCGTCCTACTTCGGCCAGTGCCGTGGTCTGCAGAGACATTGTCAGCCAGTGGCACCCGGCTGGCGTGCGGAGGTGGTGTTCAGCGCCTGGCG
>Ga0123355_10021202_pt1 | contig 10398 bp, 5 predicted proteins | sample TergutEmb28metaG_3_FD_89872 | JGI IMG/M metagenome (GOLD analysis project Ga0123355, IMG submission 89872) | Embiratermes neotenicus P1 segment gut microbial communities from Petit-Saut dam, French Guiana - Emb289 P1 | ecosystem: Host-associated > Arthropoda: Insects > Digestive system > Gut ... | reverse complement strand
CAGTACATATCCTGTACCAGTCTGACATTGCGCCCTATCCTGAACCAGTTCAATTCAGTACATATCCTGTACCAGTCTGACATTGCGCCCTATCCTGAACCAGTTTAATTCAGTACATATCCTCACCATTTAAATATTGTTTTAAAATGTTATCCTTTCTACGCACTCGATTCTCAGATGGTCTTATTGTTTCAGGCTTTCTAACGAACATTTCTCTCTTCTTTATGCGCGAAAGTTCCGGCCAGCTGATGAGTACAAAATATGAGCTGCGCTATATGCGATATTTTACTGCGAAATACAATCAGTGGGCGCTCTCTTATTGTCAGTAGTGTGCCGCTGTGACAGTTCCATAAAGAAGTCAATTAAAATTACGTTGCATTAAATAATGAGGTTAATTGCCTTGTATTTCTACGGCGTTGTCTACACACCACTTTTCGCCCCAAAAAAAAATTGCTTTAAAATTAATGTGACGAATCCAACAGATACAAACAAATACAACTGCTTCACAAGGTCATATTCTTTTCACAAACCACTGACATGAACCAGTCATAATAAACTGATTATTTATACAGTTTATAAATTCCATTTCTGTAATCGTAAGGCTGTTTCTCACTTAAAGCATCTTAAATTAAGCTTCCTCCTGCCACTCCTACGGGAAGTCCTCGTAGCTGAGCAGCAAATCATGCCTGTGATGGGTGCAATAAAATTACCTCTGCTAGGAACATGAGGTGCCTTTTGTCCTACACAGCTAATTAACCCGTTAGTAGCATCGCCGTTGCCATGGAGACCGTAAGTAATTATGATACTCATGCCATATCCGCGCTCTCAGTCACACGTATACGGAACTAACATATGTCACAAACAGTTTAAAGCACATCTTCCGCTCCACCTTTGTTATCTCATTGGTCCTTAACTGAGCGAAGACGTAGAGTAAACGAAACGTTGTGATTTAATCTTCACTTAAATCCCACTTGCAGTAGGAATCTTTTTAAGACTTCTTTTAAGGCAGGTGTTACGTTGCTGGCCAACTTTGCATTACATAAGATGCTTTAATTTGTTCACGAATGGGGCAGTTAGTGCTAATGAGTATAGATAAAATACATGATTTATTCTACTTAAAGTGTTATTTAATATAATTAAGGCAGTTTATCTGTCCTAGATTTAGCTTTTCTGTCCTAGATTTAGCTTTACCCAAATGAAACCGTAAGCTGTGTCTAATTCCATTCATGAACTGCACTGTTCCATATGGAATTCAGCAGTCATTTCAGGAAACGTAGTTAATTGTGGGACCAATTAGAGAACATTAAAAACAATAATAGCAGAAGTATTGCTCTCTAGGCCTACATATAAACACTGCATATAAAACTGTACTCCACTTCGCCCCTATTTTTAAAAAGAAGACAATCCATATAATATTTATTTTTCAGGCTTTCCAAAAGGTGGTTCAGTTTTACATATGGAAAATGTTTTGAGAGGTAGGATATCCCCCAATTAACTTGGTTAATTTCGAAGTTGGAGTTGTCGTATTTTTACACATCACTGAGGACCATTAGTTGAATGATTTGCTACACATAACTCAATTTAGCTCACAGTGGCAGTTAGCCGCTTTTTGCAACAGGGGCGATGTGGTAATTGTGGAATTACCTGAGTACTCTTTGAGAAAAATCTGCTTTGGGAGTTGAAGGAAAACTTTTGTTGATGGCAGCGATTTGCTGTACGTGTATAATTTAATCTACATTGGCTCTACAATCATTTATCATCTCACCCGTGTTGTATTCATAGAGAGAAATCAACTGCGTTCTCCAACAGCTAACATGGAGACATAAACAATGCAATGCAGAGTTCACTAAGTACTCTGTCGTAACTTAGGTTGATATGTAAATCACGTTCGCTTGTCAGTATTGTGTGTTACGTTTTTATTGTCCTTACTAACGTCCTGTACCCTCCTTACCATCCCCTAAATTTAACTTTGTCACACACATTTCGTAACAAATATGTTACGAGGAATCCCGGCTGTCTATTTTGATCTGCCACATTTCAGTAATGGCCTTTCTGCCATCATCAGTCTCTTATAACCCCTTACTGTAACACCTAAAGTGTTTATGGTTCTTTGTAAGAGCATCTTGTAAAGTGCAAATCGGTTGATGGGTGGATTTTATGGACTATATGATGGTAATTTATGGGGTTGATGTTTCCAATTACCAGCAGACGGCGCAGCACTAAAATGACACGGCCTCTCTTCTCTTCTCGATATAGCACCAATGTGTTAGCTGAACTGCTCTTCACAAATGGGTTGAAGGGATCCCGTCGGACGCACTGCCTGTTCCTACAAGGGTGGCACAAGTATTACTCTGTGATGTTTCAACTGTTGCCCGCATAAAGCTATAGCCTATAGCAAAATGTATGCAAGAACGTTCGCACACCTTACAAAGCGACGGTGGTCATTTCCCCTGAACACAAATTTCACTACAAGTACACACGAAATAACACTGCTGAAAGGGAGTTTGGACTCCGTTTGTTACTGCAGGAAACTGGGGATCTGTGTGACTGTGAAACTGTTAAGCTTGCTGGGCAAAACTCTGACAGGTTTAAACGTCCTACATGTTCACCAAAGCCAGGTTGAAAATTCCGTCCAAACACAGTAGCTACAAATCGCTTTAACAGTTGTCTTTCATAAGCACCGTAGCTACATTAGCAGCTAATTGTGGACAACATAAACTCAGAACTTAACTTCTTACGGGTCCCTACATTCGAAATACAGCACTCTCTATTTTAATACCGTATATACTACAGTAATGATTTCCAATACGCGTGACATCCCGCTGTGTGTCAGTGACATGAATAAGTAAAATAAATATCAGTCTCAACACAGCTATCTTTATTTGACAGCAGTATTTGTTCTGTCTAATAGAGCAACATGCTGTGACCTTATATGAAGTCACCTTCAGGCTCTTAATCATTAAAATAACATATTTAGGAAACAATATGTATTTACATCGTTGCTCTTGCTTTTACCTCCTTTTATTTTATTTCTCTTCTCGAAAGAGCTACAGTTAATTATATAATTATATACAGTCTGCTTCAGTGTGTTTTTTAAATATTAAGAACCTGAAGGTGACCTAATTTAAGGTCGAAACACGTTTCTCCATTTGAGGGTCTGGTGAAACCTACGGGCAGATTCTCGGAAAAATGTATTTAATTGCGTAAGATAGAGATAGTGAGATTTATTGAAGTTAACAAACATTTTTGGAGACTAGAGGCCATAAATTATTGTTGCCAACATCCATTAAAGATGGAGAAACTAAATTTTAGTTAGGTAAAGGTAAAGCTTACCCATTACAGGCCTAGATAGGCCCTGAGGGTTCCAGGAGGTTGAGGCTCCCAGATTTCAAGACAGTCGGCACTTGAAGGTGGTAAGGTTGTCAGCCCCACGCACCGGCCGCCTTTAACCCCAGGAAATATTCCTGGTACTCATTTCTGTTAGAGGCTGAGTCGACCCCGGGGCCATAGTGCGACTGGGAGGATATGTTAATGAAAAACTCCAATGACACCATCGGTAATCGAACACACGACCTTCCGGCTTGTAACGCAGTCCCTCGACCAATTGCGCCACGCCTGCCCCCTAAATTTCAGTTAGAAGTTAGTGAAAATAAAGTTGTAATATTTTCCTCGTCCAAGTTATTGGACCCCTTGAAAACTTTCCATGGACCGCAGGTTAGTAACGGCTGGTCTATTAGATAGAATCTTTGTCTCTAATAAAGATAGTTGTGTTAGGGTTGATGATGATTTTACTCATGCATGCTGTAGTAAAGACTGTTCACTGCGTAACGACGCTGTTGTTGCAATTACACTTTCCGTAGCTTCTCATGTGTATGTAGGAATACGTTGGCTTACGCAAGAGAAACCACAAAATTTAGCTTTAAGTTAAAGGAACTTTACTTCGGGGTATTTTTCGTGGTCGCTTGAAACTTCGCGTGTCTAAAAGCTGTTAATATTCAGCGGCCTTTAAATTTTAGCGTTGCATGTCACCGTGTATTGCATTATTCAATCATGAAAATTAAAATCAACGTGTATTTAGGGAGATTAAAAATTATGGGAGAATATTTTGATCTCTCTAAATGCTGGGTATTAGGATATTAGGGTTTCTGCCTATAGGCCCTATATGTAGGATATTTTGTTGGCTTTGATTTTAGGCTTGTTCGCAAAATTTCGAAAAGTGACTATTAACTTCGTCACATCTGTCCGTCTGTCCGTCCGTCTATTTGCGTGAAACTACTCGGCTCGCACTGGACGGATTTTCATGAACATTTATATTTGATATTTATCGAAAATCTGTCGAGAAAACTCAATTTTCATTGAAATCGGAAAAGAATAACGGGTACTATACATGAAGACCAATATGCATTTGTGATCATATCTCGCTCAGTTATTTTTAGAATTAAAAATGATTCAGAAAAACGTTGTAGAGGAAATAAAAGCACACATTGTGTGTTCAATAATTTTTTTTTTCCGAAAATCGTGCCGTTTATGAGATAATGTGGTCAAATAATGTAGAGCGGGAAAGGCCGCAGATGAAAATATGGCGCATGCGCATTGCATGCTGGATACCTAAGGATACGAACACACTCACAGAATATGTAATACTTATTGCTTTTCCACTGTAACAGTGGTTGCAACAGCGCGCCTCAATGTTATACGTACATTGCCTGCCTTGTAATGACTACCTTTGATTGTTAAGACATGGCGAGAGGGACAGGTGTCATTTGCTGATTGTCCCAGACACCAAGCAAATCAAGAACAGAAAGGTTCATTTTCTAAGCGAGTTATCCCGCGCAAATCCTTGAAGGATTTTGCATGATCAGCTTCGTGACTGGCAACGTCAGAAGGAACACTCCTTTGTGTGTGTGTGTGTGTGTGTGTGTGTGTGTGTTTTATTTCGGACTCCGGATATATCCAGCCCGGATATATCCAGCCCGAGCTCCAGCCGTGATCTTCTACTCTTGGAGGTTCCTTCTTGCTTCTCCAGACGTATCCCGGGATAATAACTTCAAATGCATAACGATCTGCCACTTTTCAAACCCTCTACGAAGTTTACTTATCCCATTTGGAGCTGTTTAACGTCGACATTTCTATGTTTGAGGCTGCTTTCGCACGAAATACAGAAGAGCTCCATAGTTGATGCAGATAGGCGCGTGCCGTGTAAACCTGCTTAGAGGCTGGAGTTGCCCTTTTTGAGTCCGGAAAGAGTTCAGAGACGTGCGCTGTTCCGCGTCTCCTTGTTGTGGGGCCGAGAAACAAAACTGTGACACTAACGTGCATGACACTCCCCTGAACAGGAAATCCTTTGTTCTGTTATGTGGCTAGGAACATGACCGTCATCACGGAAACTGTAAATGGGCCCTTTCCGAAGCCACGTAAGTCCAGTCCCGAGGTAGTCGTCTTCCCTAAGCAGTTGACAGATATTCGTCAAATCAACAAGTCAGTTGCTGTCATTAAACATTTCACTTTTCCAACCAAGTATCGGTCTTTCCTTACAGTTCATAAACCGTTTCGCAGTTCCGACACGCTATGGCATCTTTTCAAATGAAATACTTGGCTCCGTGTTGTGTTTTGTAAACTCGTGTCATTGTTTTATTGTTCTCTTCTTATTAAGTTAGTGCAGCTGTTTAAGTGTGTAGCGGAGACGATAGAGAATTCTAACGAACACGTACATTGACATTTTTAAGTACAAGGAAATTTATTGATAATGGTTCATTTTCACCCTTATCCCATGATCTGTGACCTGTTATCTTTAAGTTCTGTTACTGGAGAGGTTCTGTGTGTGTGTGTGTGTTTATGTTTTCTCTTATTTTATAAAGTAACTTGTGGTCAGGTGGGTAGCTGTGGGCCAAGTAAATATAGAATAGAAAGAGATGTATTGGAATAATATAGTGAAGTGTTTAATGTACTGTTGCGGAAACATACGAGTGTTGTGGAGTTATTGACTTGTACTGAGGGTATAAACATAAAATTTATTGTCTGTAGACGGTCCATTGTTTGTTGTTTATTCTATCCAATACGGCAGTGTAATGTTTGCGCCATATGTCTTAATGGCCAATAATAATATCATTTAATTTATTGATGGTAGGAGACAGAACGTGCTGCAATAAATGGATTCCAGTTGCATGGGATTCGTAACAGGATGACAACGGGCGTGCGCCATGTCAAAGATGGATCAACACACAGGGACAGCGAGCGGGGTTCCCCCCCCCCCCCCATGGCGCAGCAGCCCCTATTGGGCCAGGGCCTTCTCATTATTGAGACTTCACGATCACACTCAGAAACACCACGCTCGGGTTGGACTCCTCTGGACGAGTGATCAGTCTGACGCGGAGACCTCTGCCTGACAACACACAACATTCGCAAGAGACAAACATCCATCCCCACGGCGGGATTCGAATCCCCAATCCCGGCAAGCGAGCGACCACAGACCCACGCCTTAGACCGCGCGGCCAGGCCACTGGGATCGGCCAGCCAGACGGATTTGACACCCCAAGCCTGTCTACTATCACGAATAAGTTAAATTACTCCATCCTACCGGAATCCCGTCTGAATTCACGGCACTCTGTGGGGAAACAAATACAGGCACTACACTGAACGCATTGCTGATGACAGGTCGACGGTGTCTGTTGCGTACTGACTACTACTGACCACCTCCTTCCATCGCCACATCAACTGACATGGCAGTTAACCGACTGAACGACTGGTATTACGTCATTTAATGAGTGGCATCATGCGTCAAACCTGCCGCTCTTATTGTACACTCCTTGTTTTCTGTTCATGTCAATAATTTATATTTCTTTGTTTGTGTACGAATGTGTACATTCAGTTAAACGTCGTAAAATAGTTACTTCAGTGCAATACGGGCACTACACGCAATTCGTCGTGATCGAAAAACAGTTCCAAAAAGGAGTGTTGCGATTCCTCACATTCTTGGCAGGCTATACTTTGAAGATTTTAGGGGACATGATTTTCTAATTCTAGAGCACGAGTTCCCACTCCTTTCAGTCTTGTATTTCCTTGATATGAATAAGAAAGTTTGAGGCCCTTAACCTATAAAAATAACCCAAAAATATGGTTTGGACATTTAAAGAGTACGTAATCGTAGCTTTAAGTAGGTACTTTTCACTCTTCATTTCTCTGTTTAAAAAATATGGCCTTTTAGGATTAAAATTAATTCACCTCTATTGCCATCGATCCATTTTTCGCGGTCCTCCAGGAAAAATCTTTACGATCCTTGGGGCCATGGCTTCCACGTTAGGAAACAAGATCTTTGGTTCATGACTTGCCGCTTGCGATGCAAATCCTTCCCTGCCTTGAACGAAGTCAGAAGTGCATATTGTGATGTGTTGCCAGCTCTGACACCGTGCATGTGACCCAAGTTTAAGCTGTATCTTTAGTCTCTTTGACCATCATCTGCATCTCCACCATCATCCAGTCCTTGTAGCAAAATTCAGATCTAGTTCAATGGTGACTGTCTTAAGGTTTGTGAAAATTGCTTACTTGGAAAAACTATATACGGTATGTTTTCCAAAAATGAAAATTGAAAAAACATAGCATAGAAACTGCATGTAAAATTGGTCTTCCTTCTGTTGAACACATGATGTTCGAAACATGGCGGCCTTCTGCTCCTATACTGGCTGCCGATGTGTCATTCGAGCACGAAACCTCAATCGCTCCGAGTGCTGAAACAAACTGATCTACGCACACACGGCTGCGCGCACTCTCACCGCTTGTGACATGATCCCAGGCTCTCTAACTGTATGTATGCCTGAAGCCGGAGACATTATGGAATCGCTCGAACCATACGCAATGCCGGGTTAGGTACCAATTGCTACCTCAAGAAAGCCAGCACTTCTGTTTGATACTTGAGAGATCCCACTTTCGGCGGAACGCATTCGGTGCGTTTCCTCAGACCCTGTAGACAAAACAGGACTGCTTTCAGCCACATCCACTCAGTATACCCTTGTCACTGTACCAGTCGTATCGAGTGAAGCTAAGGGTGTACTTTTATAGCTTATGTCATCCCGTTGTATTGTTAGCAGTATACAAATTAAATAAATATTTGTCCAAACACCACTAAAGGCTGTATATTATATAGAACTACGTGTCTCGATCTATCTCAGGTCATCCTCAGGTTCACAGTTGGCCTTTAACACATATGGGGAGGTATACTTACACAATTCATACTTCTTCCGCGATATATTTTACAGACCAATTGTGAACCCGAGGATGGTCTGAGATAGGTCGAAATATGCAGTTCTGTATAATAAGTACTGTTTAGTTTGTTTTTGGACAGATATTGACTTAATTTGTGTACCGAGGGTCTGTCTGTGCTTCACCTTATTTCCATTCGGCTATGCCCTATTCGATTAGCGTAGGAGCTGTCTTATATTTCACACGAACCATTTTACGAATTTTTAACATGAACCGAGCGGAAACTGATGACGTTATATCCGTATGTCCATTCCTGTACTAATACATTTAATCCTCCAGCTTAACCAGATTATGAGAGATTTACACAGAATGCTGCCCGGAAAACTTAATTTCGGTACTTATCAGTCCACTGCAGCCCATGATTAACTTACTAATTTAATTTTTGGAGTAAAGGTAAAGGTAAATCTATCCTATTACGGGTCTAGGCAGGCCCTTTGGGCTCTGGGAGGTTGAGGCTGCCAGAATTTCTAGACAGTCGGCGCATGAAGGTGATAAGGTTGTCAGTCATATGCACTGGCCGCCTTTATCCAACAGGGGATGTCCCTAGTACTGATTTCTGATAGACCCTGAATTGACACTAGGGCCGTAATGCGGTCGAAAGGATTAAGTCACTGAAAAATCCCAATTACCCCATCCGCCATTTACTTTATGCAGTAGCGTTCTTTATTCCGATAGTCGCCTAGCCATTCAGGAAATTCTGTACTTTTCATAGGACCCGAAGGTTCGTAACCATGTGTTAATGGACCCTATCCTGAGTCAGATGAATGCACTCTCTATCCCCGCAGTCTATTTATTTGACTTCCATTTTAGTAGTATCCTTCCATCTACGACTAGGTTGCGTAGTGGTATTTCCTTTCAGGTTTGACGACAGAACGTTTTGTGCGTGTGATATTTCCTCGTATAAACAGTCTTTATTACATTTTACAAGACCTAGGAACGTGTAACCCGCGTTTTCCATAATGTAATGGGAATCGGAAACTTTTATCGAAAATTTCTTTTTCGCTATGCGTGTTTTGAAAGATGTAAGAGGAGTAAATCGCGGCCGGCATTATGTACCGTACTATATGTAGTGTTGTGTGGCTGCTGCGTCTGGCAGGTCTATGTGGGTGTCACTAATGAGTGTTATGACCAGGCACTGTTACATGGGCACACAAAATCCTGACGCTCCAACTGCGGGCTAGAGGACAGCATGTCCTCCTTAGTCTGTTTTAACATGACATTTATTACAAGTGCAAGTCCCTTCTGTGATGTAGCGTAAATGCTTCAATTTTTCTGACAAGAAGCATAAAGCATAGCTGTCCACCTCTGTTGATGACGTATGGGGGACAGTTTCAATGCAAGCGCATTGCAAGTCGTTTTGACGAGAGCTTGTCTGTGTGATTTCAGTAGAACATCCATCATGCATACACGCGATCAGTGGCTGTTAGTTAATACAGTTCAGTTCGCAACCATCAGAGATCCATCAGAACTGAATTGTGAAGGTTGCCCACTACCAGGCTGTGTACGTACATACCACAGAGTCTTTTAAGTGCACGGCACATATCTTGCACTGGGTATGTGTGTGTATATTTGTATATATATATATATATATGTGTGTGTGTGTGTATGTATATATACACACACACACACACACCCTTCGGCGTACACGACTCCAAGTCACGCAATTTGAAACTTAGTTAATTTTTAAAAGTAACAAAATTAAATAATAACATTTTTGAAACGAACCTCTTATTTTTCGTTCCGGAAATGAGGGCGCAATGTGACGCAAGTGCCGGAAGAATAATGCTGGGCGATAACGCAGGTGGTTGGGAGATCATGCGGCCGATCACGTTACTCCCTTGGTATACAGGTTACATGAATAGTTAAGTACATATACCGTATATATGTATATGTGTATATGTATGTATATATATATATATACACACATACATACACTCAATTCCGGCTTGTGCAATATAAGACTTGTGCGACATCTGCTAGAGCGGAAGTACTGCGTTAGTTTGGGGGTGTACATGAATATGCATGTTATTTATATATATATATATATATATATGTTTTCCGTGTATTGTATATCTCGCAAAGTAGCATTTTCTATTCTCAACAAAAATCAGTCTGTTTATGTTATGTGGGCAAATAGTCGCT
>Ga0123355_10021201_pt1 | contig 10398 bp, 6 predicted proteins | sample TergutEmb28metaG_3_FD_89872 | JGI IMG/M metagenome (GOLD analysis project Ga0123355, IMG submission 89872) | Embiratermes neotenicus P1 segment gut microbial communities from Petit-Saut dam, French Guiana - Emb289 P1 | ecosystem: Host-associated > Arthropoda: Insects > Digestive system > Gut ... | reverse complement strand
ATGCCGGCTTTTTTGAAAAACTACAGCCCAAAGCGAAAACAAGTGGTAAAGCTTGCAAACGAAGCACTTGCGCGCCCGATTTGCGCCAACGAGGCCGCGGTGCTTGCCGATGGCCGCAGTGTTTTTGTTGATAGCGAAACACGCGATCCTGTCACTGGGCTATATCCGCTTTATTTTCTGTAACAGTATCAATCTAGCAGATGGAGGAGTGCATTTATGGGCAAAGTCAAAGACATTCTTGCGCAAGTGCGCGAGCGCGAGCACGAAGAAGGTCGCCTGAGCGTGAAGGAGTACATCTCCTTTGCACTCACGGGCTTTGGCATTGGCAGCATCGGTGCTGTGCCGGGCAGCCAGCGTATGATGTTCTATGAATCCATTGGCATTCCCATCGATCGCGCAGGCGGCATTATTTTTGCGTCGGGCATATGGGATATGTTCAGCGATCCAATTGTCGCGACCGTTATCGACAAAGGTAAAACCGGCCCCGGGCTGCCAGGCAAGTTTTCGCGTTGGCTAGTGCGTATGATGCCCTTTTTTGCCGTGGCTTCGGTGCTGATGTTCATTAATCCGCCAACAAACAGTATCAACGCAAAAATCGTCGTTTGTTTTTTGGCCTACTTCATCTACGAAGTGTTCGGCACCTTTGTTGGTATTTCGTGGCAGACCATGCCACTGATTATGAGCCCGCTGCAAGACGAACGCAGCAATTACCTCACCTTCGGCAATATTTTCGGGCAGCTCAACGGTGCGTTGCCGGGGCTGATCCCTGTGGCGTTTAGTCTGCTGGCGCAGGGCAGCGAATACCGTCCGGCAATGCTACGGGCCAGCACGTTTTTTACGGTGATCGCCATCTTCTTTGCGGCCATCGGCCTTGGGACGGCATCCACTGCTAAAAACCTCAAAGAGCGCGTGTTCGCCCCAAAGCGCAGCGACAAATTCCTTGAAAATTTGCGCACGTTCTACAACAACAAATACTTCATGCTGCTCTGGTCGGCAAACATCCCAAACATTCTCGCCCATGTTGGCTGGACAGCAGCACCGTTTTTCTTCCGCGACAGCGTAGGCAATTTTGGCGTACAAACCCTGGTGTGGACCATCACCGGGGTACCAACGGTGGTGGCGACACTGCTCGCGCCCAAACTGATCAAGCGCTTTTCGCCGCGCACCGTGGTGATTTTCAGCCGGTTGCTCAATGTTGGCTGCAAGCTCACGATTTTCTTTGCAACCGGCGCGTTGGGCTATACAACGATTCCCGGCCTTGCGGTGCTGGTGGCGCTGTTCACCGTTTCATCGATCCCAACCGGGATTGAGGGCATTGCCAACAGTATACTCAACATCAACACATTCGACTACACCGAATGGAAAACCGGCGAACGCGCCGAGGCCACAACATTCGTCATCGGCGGGCTGTTCGGTAAGGCCATGGGGAACCTCGGCCCGCTGATTACCGGCATTCTGATGGCCCGCGCGGGCTTTCAAGAAGGCGAGGGCGTCATCCAAACTCCACAAACCCGCGACGCGCTGTTTATGTTCTACATTTTGTTTCCTGCCATCGCCGGGTTGCTGGGCACCATCCCCTATTTCTTCTATAAGCTACAAGGGCCTATGTTCGACCAAGTGCAGGCAGATTTAGCCGAAAGACGCAAATTAGCACAAGCAGAAAGAGAGAACGAAGAACATGTTACAGTTTAAGCAAAACGAAATCATCATCCCGAAAGAACAATACCTACTCTATGGCTTTGAGAGCCGTGGCAATGTGATCATTCCGCCGCATTATCAGCCAAAGAAATTCAGCGGCGATAGCTTGCTGTGGATTTTACCCGCTGACCCTGAAAAGGGCAGCGCATTCAAAATTACCTGCGGGCATTACGATGTCAAAAACGGGCAAGTTAAGTTTATCGGCGGCTACGAAAAGCAAGAGTTCCCCGCCCGCCCAGCCTGTGACTTCTTTGGCCGGGGCATTAAGCTTACAATCGAACACGGCAATGTCTTTAAGCAGGCATATGCGCGTTTTTATTGGGATAACCTGTTGCCCCAGATTGCCGAGCGTACGCTCATGCGCAAAAAACTTGATGTTCGTGATGGCTATGTCATGTCCACCTTAAATAAAAAGGCATATGCGGGCACTTATCCTGCGGTGGACCATGAATTCCACATGAAGGGCCGCTTTGCAGTGGGCGGTGCCGCAGAATCAAGCTTGATCCGCAGAATGTTGGAACTCCAATTAAAAGTAATGCGTGAATACAAAACCGGGCAATCAAAGAATCTTTGTGCGATTCAACCAAATCGCAACAGAGAATATGATGTCTGGCGAAAAAGCAGCGACAAAACAAACAATGCGCAGATGTTCCGCATCACGGCCAATGTCGAGTTCGTGGAGGGCATGTACAATTACTATTGCATGACCAAAGACATTGATTTTCTTCGCACAAACATTGATGCCACTGAGCGCAATTGTGCGTATATTGAAAGCTTCATCCGGCCCGATGGTCTGTTGGATTCCCACGTGTATTATGAAGATCAAGTAATCAAGGACGGCCCGGTGGCACAAGCGCAATGCTTTGCCGTCAACGCTTTTCGCCTCATGGCCAAACTGGAAACGTTGCTTGGCCGCAATGACCAGGCAGCGCGTTATGAAAGTTTGGCAAATAAACTTGGTGATGCCATGGAGCATTTTTGGGATGCTGAAAAAGGCCGGTACATCGATTGGATTGATAGCCACAACAAACGGCATGACCACGTGCATCTGCTGGCCAACCAGCTGCCAACAATGCTCGGCCTTGCGAGTGATGAACAAGCCGCAAAATGCGCTGAGACAATCAAGGCACACAGCGAAATTTGGGCCAAGTTCCCCAGCTTTGTTGCGGCGAAAATCGAAGATTATACGGACAGTGAACTTGGTTGCCCATATGATTTGTGTGCCGCGGGTCGTTATTGGTGCTGGGATGCAGAATTCCTGGCTTGGCAAAACAACGGCGATGCCCTGCTGCGTCAGTTATTGCAAGTCACAGAACAAGCGAAGCTTGACAATTTTCTTATGGGCGAACGATATGACATGAACTATGTATATTATCAAGACGATAAGAATTGGCATGGCGCATCGCTTTATTATGAGTATCCCAATGTGTTTTTGTATGTGCTGGTGTGCCATTATCTTGGTGTGCGCCGCGGGTTTGATTGTGATGTGGAACTCAGGCCGCTCATCAAAGAAGGCACGGTGACCTTGGAAACCTACGGCTTGTCTTATACCATAAGCGAAGGCAAGCTCACGCTGCATAACATCAGCACCCGCGCACTTTCTGTTGATTTGCCACACCATAACAAACAAGTTGTGCTTCAGGCGGGCGAATGCCGGAGCATTTAGGAAACCTTGATCATTTTTATAACAAAAGCCAGAAACACAGTTGCTTCTGGCTTTTGATTATTTTATGCTGTCGGCAGATGTCATCGCCCCTGTGCCAGTGCCGCCACAAAGTCAGCCACACCACCGCTTTGGCCCACCGGTTTGTGGTGCATGCGCGTTTGTTCAACAAATCTTATCGCTTCGGCTGATTCATCAAACGCAAACACGCCGTCATATAATACAGAGCTTGCTGTGGCGAATGTCTGTCCAACCTCCACCTTGTCTACGGGCGCCAAGCTTCCCGCCACAAGTTCATACAAAGCACCAACTTGGGTGAGTTGCTGCGTGAGTTGATCCAGCTGCCCTTTGTCAAAGCCGGGGGCGATTAAGATTGCCACTTTGCGCGTTTGCGCAGATTTCAGGCTGTGTTCCATGCTTAACGCAGGCGAACACTTGGGCTTTGGTTGTGCGGCTTTGGCTTTTGCGGGTTTCAGCCCCAGGCCATCGCCCACACGCTTGGCCAAATCAGCATGCACATGGGCAAGCATATCAACAAGTTTTTGCCGGGTATCTTTGTTGTTGCACTTTCCCAACTCAAAACAAAACGCATCCACAATGTGTTGTTGCTCAAACGCACACATGCTGTTCCAAAACATCGCCGGCTGTGAGAAATGATCAGCAAAACTGGCACTGCGCCCACGCACAGTCATACCTTCAAGCTTCTCTTGCAAATGCTCAAAAAAACTCTCGTGCGCATGGGCCGGGTGCGGCTCGTTTTGACTAAGACCATTTGGGCTGTGCGCCGTTTTGCTTTCATGGATGTGCATTTGATGCAAGCCATCGCGCTGATTGTTGCGCACAGAGCAAAGCGGACGGTTGATGGGCAGTTGCTGAAAATTTGGGCCACCCAAGCGGCTCAGTTGCGTGTCCAAATAGGAAAAAAGCCTGCCTTGCAACAGCGGATCATTCGTAAAGTCAATACCTGGCACGATATTCGCCGGGCAAAAGGCCACCTGCTCAGTCTCAGCAAAAAAGTTTGTTGGGTTTTGGTTGAGCGTGAGCTTTCCCACACGCTGCACCGAAATCAGTTCCTCCGGCCACAACTTGGTGGGGTCCAAAATGTCAAAATCAAATTTGAATTCGTCTGCCGGGTCAAGTATTTGCAGCCCCAGCTCAAATTCAACCGGAACACCGCTTTCAATTGTGTTGAACAGATCACGGCGATTAAAATCTGCGTCTTTGCCGGCAATTTGCTGCGCTTCGTCCCATTCAAGCGAGTGCACGTCCAACAACGGCTTCCAGTGGAACTTCACAAATTTGCGCTCCCCTTTGGCGTTCACAAGCTGGAACGTATGCACCCCAAAGCCCTCCATCATCCGAAAGCTGCGCGGCAGCGCGCGGGGCGACATCAACCACATCACCGTGTGCATTGTTTCAGGCGTGTTGACCACAAAATCCCAAAAGGTGTCATGGGCTGAGGCTGCCTGCGGCATCTCGTTGTGCGGCTCAGGTTTCACGGCATGCACCAAGTCCGGGAACTTCATCGCATCTTGGATAAAAAACACCGGCATATTGTTGCCCACAAGGTCATAGTTGCCCTGTTGGGTATAAAACTTCACCGCAAAACCACGCACATCGCGCACTGTGTCGGCGGAGCCGCGCGACCCAGCCACTGTGCTAAAGCGCACAAACACGGGTGTTATCAGGCTGGGATCACTGAGAAAATGCGCCTTCGTCAAATGCCCAAGCCCATCATACACTTGAAACACGCCGTGCGCCCCTGAACCGCGCGCGTGCACCACCCGCTCCGGAATACGCTCATGGTCAAAATGGGTCAGTTTTTCGCGCAGAATAAAATCTTGCAACAGCGTTGGCCCACGCCCGCCAGCTTTTAACGAGTTGTCTGTGTCATTGACACCAACACCTTGGTTGGTCGTGATGGGCCCGGCGGGCGAAATTTTGTCGGCTTGCATGGTCTGTAGTTTCTGGTTTTGCATGGATACGTCGCCTCCTTTGTGTTTGCAATTAGCATGACCAAAAAAGGCAAAATTACTATCATAAAATTCCAATACGATTAGCCTGCCTTAAAAATGTAATACTATTAAAAATATAAGGGGGAGCTTATCATGAAACTTAAACTTGGTGTAATTGGCATTGGCATGGCGTGGGACAAGCTGCACCAGCCCGCACTGGCACAGCTTGAAGATTGCTATGAGATTGTGGCGATGTGCGACACAGAAATCGAAAAAGCACAGGGCGCGGCAGCGGCATTGAATTTGCCCGCCAAACAGATTTATCACGATCATAAAAAATTGCTCACGCAAAGTGACATTGACGTTGTACTCACGCTGGTTCCTATTTCAGAGAATTTCGAAGTAGCGCGTGATGTTATTTTGGCAGGCAAAGACCTCATCGCCGAAAAACCCCTTGCAGCCACTTTGGAAGGGGCAAAAGAGCTCATCGCCTTGAAAAACCAACACGGCATAAAGATGTTGGTCGCCGAGAATTTTCGATATGAGGAATTTTGCACGATCATTCAAGAGATTATCACAAGCGGACAAATTGGCCAGGTGGCTTATTTCATCCTCAACACCGCTGCGGGGTTTGAGCAGGGCATGACCGGCGATTCGTTCAGCGCAAAGGAGTGGCGACAGCACCCGAACTTCGCAGGCGGGATATTCCTTGATGGCGGTGTGCACGACATGGCACTGATGCGCTGCCTGTTTGGTGAAGCACAAGACGTGAAAGCCCTCGGCACCCCCCAAGAAAAAGATCACTGCCCCTGGCGCAACATCAATGCAATCATGCGCTTTGAACACGGCGTGATCGGCAGTTACAACTTTTATTCACCGAATGCTGAACTGGCAAAACCATCAGTGGGCTTACGCATTTACGGTGATCTAGGTGAAATTATACTCGAAAGCAAAGATTGCGGCGTGGTGCAGATTTATTATCGTGATGGCCGACAAGAGCAACGGCAGTTTGTGCCAGCTCGTGGTTATTATAATGAATTGCGCAATTTTTACGAAAACAACAATATCGTGTCTACGCCCGAAAAAGAGTTAGGAGACATGGAGTTTTTATTTCGGATATTGGAGCAGTTGCAGTAATGACCTTGACATTATACTAAAAAAACAGTATAATGTTGTAGTTCCCTATTGTTCCTTGGTATGGTATGATTGACCGGGTGGCGATCAAAGGAGTGCTTCGGTTGTAGTTCCCTATTGTTCCTTGGTATGGTATGATGTGAAAATTGCAACCCACCACAATAAGGATGTTGTAGTTCCCTATTGTTCCTTGGTATGGTATGATTTTCCAACTCCTTTTCTGCCACTTGATAAGGTTGTAGTTCCCTATTGTTCCTTGGTATGGTATGATTCAGCCGTATCGACGGCACAATGTCGCCGCAGTTGTAGTTCCCTATTGTTCCTTGGTATGGTATGATCAGAGCAACGCATTAGGGATGGCTTGATGAGTTGTAGTTCCCTATTGTTCCTTGGTATGGTATGATAATCCAAACATACTTAAGGATAGCAATCGTGTTGTAGTTCCCTATTGTTCCTTGGTATGGTATGATAGACCTGTGTAAATCCGTTGAACCACTTGCGGTTCGCGTTTTTCACAGGTCTTTTCATTTGCTCTCAAAACTCCGCTTCAAAGGCTCATAGAGCATTTTTTCAAAAAAGTGTCAGCTGTTCAAATTCAAATGGGGCATCGTTTGGCACATAATTCCCCACAAGAATCTCAATGGTTTGGTATTGCTTTTCGGTAATGACAAGCAGGCGAAGCGACCCATTGTCCGGCTTCATGCCCTCCAAGCGTTTCCGATGCTTCTCTACGGCATCCACCCCATTGCAAGTGCGGGCATAAAGGGAATATTGTAGCATATAGTAGCCATCTTTCAGCAAAAAATTGCGAAACTTGGCAGCCGCACTGCGCCCTTGTTTGGTCGTTACCGGCAAATCAAAAAACACTAACATTCTCATAAATTTATTCATAGCTATGTAGCTTCAGTTCAAGCAGCGCAGGCAACTGCATTTTTGTTTCACGTCCCATGCAAACAGCACTCAACCCCTGCACCGCCAGCTCAATGGCATAGGAAGTGCTGTATGTTTTTTTGTTTAGCTCAATTTCATAATTAATTAAATTGTATAGCCGTTTTCGCAGCAAAGGCGTAAATTCTTCATCCGATGTTTCCACCGTACGTGCAACGAATAAATCAACCAGCGGGCGAAACGGCTCAATCAAGTCATCCGCCAAGTTGAACTGATTTAGTGCACTGTGGTGATGCAATCCAAACGCCGGCAAAAAACCATACACCACAAGGCTACGCGCAACACAGCCTCTCAAAATGGCATAGCCATAATTGAGCGCCGCATTGCGCGTGTCTTCTTCATTTTTGCGGGTGAAGCCTCTGCCGAACAGACGCTTGAAATAATATGCCGCCGCCGTGGCCTCCGCATTGCCTTCATCGCCGGAACGAACCGCCTTTGCTGTGTTGTTCAAATAAAGCGCAGCACTTTCTTGCCCTTGCAATTGCAGACAAGTTGCCTGGTTTTGAATTTTTGCTGCAACAATTTGCTGCCATGTGCGCTTTTTTGTTGGCTTTGAAAGCCCAAGCTGCGCGCGCATCACATCGCTTTGCCGTGAATGCTGATGAAACGGCAGCAACACGGCATTCGGCATGTGTTTTTCGTTACAAACGAACAATGCCGCACCCTGTGCCGCCAACGCAGCAAGCAGTGCCGTGCTGATGGTGCTTTGCCGGCTTTCCACCAGCACCGTGTCAATGTCTTCCACGGGAATCATAGGTCCATTGCTGCTTTTGTCATACATTCGGCCGTTTTTCAGCGCAAGCTCCACATCGCCCATGATCATCGCATTGCGAAATCCCATTTGTTTTCACGTCCTTTGCTATTTATTTTTTCTTCCTTGTTTTTTTGAAGTCCATGCGTTTTTCTTGTTTCACGCGGGTGATGTTGCCCAGCAAATCCACCATATATTTCTCGAGGGTCACCAGAGTTTTTACACCAAGGCTGCTTACTTGATAGGTATTATCATGTGATACAATTTTAATTGTGCCAATCGTAATACCAGTATTTTTATAATACATAAACGCACCATCCCGCTGAACTTTATCCGGTAGCTTACTTTCTTTGCGCACTTTGCTTAACTCAATCGGCTTTTTGCCCTGCACATAAATCAAATCATTCGGATAAATCGAGAAAATGAAGTCCTCATCTTTCATCTTCTTCCACTCATCATAAGGTTTGAAAGCCACAATCGCGCGGTTGGGTAGCCGCGGCTTGATGGTATCTGCCACATAGATCGGCACCAGATAATATCCCTCGCCCGCCACATGGAACACATCCACGCGCAACATGGTGCCGTTGTCGGCCCGGCCTGCGCCATCGTGCACCTGCGTGTTGATGGTGAACGGCTCCATCAGCTTCACTTTTTTGACCAAAGCTGGTGGGGATGGCTTATCTGTCGATTTTTTCTTTGCTTTCCCTTGCGGCTTATAAAACGGCTCTGCAAACGCTTTTTTTGCATCACCGTTATAGGCAGCCAGCCGTGCTTTGAGTGCATCATATAGCTTCTTATCACTGCCTGCGTTATAATAATCCGCGATTTCACCATGCTTGTCAAGTTTGAGTTCTGTCAGTGCCACTTTTTTCAGCACAACTTCACGCTGTTCTTCTTGCACAGGCTGGCTTTTGATGGTCTCTTTGTGTGCCGCACCCGTCACTTTGCGCCGTGGCATGCGCGACACAAACACGGGCTTGATTTGCGCAAGCTCTTGGTCGCTATAAATTCCAAGCCGTTGCAGGGCACGCTGTGGGTTGTCGTTGAGGCGTGCTTGCAGTTCATCGCTAAAACCCTGCCATGGTTGTGGAAATTGCTTGCCACGCAGTTCACCGCTGCGCTTGTTCACCATATAACTTTGTCCATCTTGGTGCACATATGTATACTCATTTTGCTCTTTTCGGCTGGTGTAGTCCTTGATTTTCCCAATCATGCCATCTGTCACACAGGCGATGACTGCAGCATCCAGCGCATGGTGCAAGTCGCCGTCTTCACGAAACTTCGACAATCCCCAACGCTTGCGCATCAGGCTCGTTACCGCACCACTGACGGCGTGAACCTGCTTCTTACGTCCAACCACGCTGGGCGTGAGTTCAAGATAATCCATCAGGTAGTTGTAGAAAAAGCGTGAGATCGTCTTCGTGTCCTGCAAATTGCGCTCCTTGAATGCTTCTTCATCTTCCTGCGTGAATTCTTCTTTGAGCAAGTTTTGCTTTTTGCGATAGGGCAACTTGGAGTTATTCACATTCACCATAAAATCATTGCGTGCTTGGCCTGATAAATATTGCAGCGGCAAACGATTGCCTTTTTGGCGATTTTCCGCTGTGCGCACCAATATTTTGTTGTTATAGCTATCGTCAAAACACAGGCTATAAGGAATGATGTGGTCCACATCCACATAGCCGGGCTCAAACAAACGGCGCGGGTCAAGCTTTTGCCCGGAATATAAGCACAATTCACCCTGTTCTTTATAGAGTTTGAGCTTCACCAAATCCTGCCCGCGCGGTGAAATTCCATGCGTTTGACGAATCTCATCCATCAACCGTTCGTTTTTTGCCTGATTTTCCTCCATGCCCTTGGTCATCTTCTTGCGCTCTTCAAAATGCTTGGCAAGCTCACGTGCAAGCTCAACTTTCACATAGCTGGGGCTTGTGCCCATCTCACGGATGATCGCGTTGAGCACCTTTGCGCTTTGGCTCAGTGCGCGCTTGCCAACCGGGCTTGTGATGGTATGTTCCGCTTCCTCTGCCAAATGCTTGAGCGAAATGTGCGTTTTCTTCTCGCCACCCTTTGCCTGAAAATCAAAGCCCGCAGCCTCACAAGCTTTGTCATACTTCAGGCCCACTTCAAGATGTTCATTGATTCTTCTCAGTGCTGTCACACCAAGATGCCCAAATCCAGCAAAGCTTTTGAGGTTATCTGCCAGATGTTCTGCGATCGCAGCTTCCAGGTCTTCCAACTTGCGCAGT
>Ga0123355_10021200_pt1 | contig 10398 bp, 24 predicted proteins | sample TergutEmb28metaG_3_FD_89872 | JGI IMG/M metagenome (GOLD analysis project Ga0123355, IMG submission 89872) | Embiratermes neotenicus P1 segment gut microbial communities from Petit-Saut dam, French Guiana - Emb289 P1 | ecosystem: Host-associated > Arthropoda: Insects > Digestive system > Gut ... | reverse complement strand
TAATTTCTCAATTTCAATTTCAATTTTGTTTTCACTCTCCATCAGATCTTTACTGATAAGGAAGCAGTCATAATGATATAAATTTACACAAAGTGTGCAATGCATTTGTCACAATAATTTCAAGGTAATATAAAGATAAATTAACCTAGATACTTAAATATGTATTACAAGGCAGAAAATAGTCAAATTAACTTTATATTGCATAAAAACTTGTAGATATTGAAATATAATAGTAATAGAATGCGTTATTAAATAAGATATAATATGACGGAGTGGGTTATATGTAGCTGTGTGTAGACCGAGACCTAATTGTGTGTGACAGTTGGTTACATGAAATTGTGCATAGACAGAGACCTGAACTGTGGGTGACAGTTGGTTACATAAAGTATTGTGTAGGCAGAGACCTATACTGTGGGTGAGAGTTGGTTACATAAAATTGTGTTTTTGAAAGGAACATGTACTGTAGATGAAAGTTGGTTAATGAGCTTGTGTGTAGACAGAGACCTGAAAATTTAATTAAATTTGTTTACATGAATCTGTGTGTAGACAGAGACCTGAACGGTGGGTGTCAGTTGGTTAAATGTAATTGTGTGTATACCGGGAACTGAACTGTGTGTGACAGTCGTTTACGTGGAGTTGTGTGTAGACAGAGACCTGGACTGTGTGTATCAGTTAGTTACATGAATTTGTTTGTATATAGAGACCTGAACCACGGGTGACATTTCGTTACATGAAGTTGTGTTTAGACAGAGACGTGAACTGTCTGTGACAGTCAGTTACATGAAGTTGTGTGTAGACAGAGACCAGAATTTTTTGTGACAGTTGGTTACATTAATATGTGTTTAAACAGAAACCTGAACTGTGGGTGAGAATTGGTACAATGAAGTTGCTTTTAGACATAGACCTGAAGTGTGGGTAACAGTTGGTTACATGAAACTGTGTAGAAAGTGACCTGAACTTTGGGTGACAGTTGTTTACATAATGTTTTGTGAAGACAGAAATCTGGACTGTGGGTAACAGTGAGATACATGATAATGTGTTTAGACAGAGACCTGAACTGTGGGTAATAATTTGTTACATTAATATCTGTGTACACAGAATCCTGAACGGTTATTTACTGTTTTTACATGAAGTTGTGTGTGGACAGAAACCTGAACTGAGGGTGACAATTGGTTACATGAAGCTGTGTGTTAACAGAGACCTGAACTGTGGGTGACAGTTGGTTACATGAAGCTCTGTTTAGACAGAATCCTGAAATGTGGGTGACAGTTGTTTAGACGAAGTTTTGTATAGACAGAGCCTTGAAATGTGGGTAACATTTGGTTAAATGAAGCTGTGTATAGACAGAAACCTGAACAGTGTTTGTTTTTTGGTTACATGCAGCAGTGTGTAGAGAGTTATGAACTGTCTTTGGCAGTTGGTTTCATGAAGCTGTGTGTATACAGAAAACTGAACAGTGGTTGGTTGTTGGTTACGTGAAGCTGTGTGTAGACAGAAAGGTGATCTGCGTGTGAGAGTTGGTTACATGAAGCTGTATGTAGACAGAAACCCGAACTGTAGGTGACAGTTCTTTGCATGATGCTGTGGGTAGACCAGAAACTGAACTGTGTGTGACAGTTGGTTGCATGAAGTTGTGTGAAGACAGAGGCCTGAAATATGAGTTAAAGTTGGTTACATGGAGCTTTGTGTAGACAGAGACCTGAATTGTTGGTTACAGTTGGTTACATGAAATTGTTTGTACACATAGACCTGAACTGTGGGTGACAGTCGGTTACATTGAGTTTTGTGTAGACAGAGACCTGAAGTGTGGGTGACAGTTAGTTACATGTAGTTGTTTGTATACATAAACCGGAAGCACGCGTGACTGTTGGCTACATTAAGTTGTGTGTAGACCGAGATGTGAAATGTGAATGACAATCAGTTACATGGAAATGTGTTTAGACATTGAACTTAACTGTGTGTGACAGTCAGTTATGTGAAGTTGTGTGTAAACAGAAACACTGAATTGTTGGTGACAGTTGGTTACATGAATTTGTGTTTAGACATAAGCCTGAACTGTGGGTGACAGTTGATACAATGAAGCTTTTTTAGACAGAGACCTGAACTGTTGGTGACATTTGGTTACATGAAACTGTATGTAATTAGAGACCTGAACCCTGGTTGACAGTTGGTTACATGAATTCGTGTGTAGACAGAGATCTGAACTGTGGGTGACAGTTAGTTAAATGATGTAGTGTGTAGACAGAGACCTGAAATGTGGGTGACAGTTGGTTACATGAAGTTGTGTGTAGACAGAGACCTGAAATGTGGGTGACAGTTGGTTACATGAAGCTGTGTGTAGACAGAGACCTGAACTGTGGGTGACAGTTGGTTACATGAAGCTGTGTGTAGACAGAGACCTGAACTGTGGGTGAAAGTTAGTTACATAATGTTGTGTGTAGACAGAGACCTGAAATGTGTTTGACAGTTGGTTACGTGAAGTTGTGTTTACACACAGATTAGAACTGTGGGTAACAGTTAGTAACATGATGTTGTGTTTAGACGGAGACCTGAACTGTGGGTGATAATTTTTTCGTGAATCTCTGTGTACACAGAGACCTGAACTGTGAATACTGTTCTTAACATGAAGTTCTTTGTAGACAGAAACCTGAACTGAGAGTGACAGTTGGTTACCTGTAGCTGTGTGTCGACAGAGACCTGAACTGTGGGTGAGAGTAGGTTACATGAAAGTATGTGTAGACAGAGATCTGAACTGTGGGTGAGAGTAGGTTACATGAAAGTATGTGTAGACAGAGATCTGAACTGTGGGTGATAGTTGGTTACATGAAGCTATGTGTAGACAGTATCCTGAACTGTGGTTGAGAGTCGTTTACATGAAATTGTGTGTAGACAGAGCCTTGAACAGTGGGTAACATTAGTTTAAATGAAGCTGTGTATAGACAGAAACCTGAGCAGTGTTTGCCTTTTGGTTACATGCAGCCGTTTGTAGACAGTCATGAACTGTCTGTTGCAGTTGGTTACATGAAGCTGTGTGTGTACAGAAACCTGAAAATTGTTTGGTTGGTGGTGACATGAAGCTGTGTGTAGATAGAAACGTGATCTGTGGGTGGGATTTGGTTACATGAAGCTGTATGTAGACAGAGAAATCCAAACCTTAGTTGAGAGTTGTTTACATGAAGATTTGGGTAGACAAGGACCTGAAATTTGTGTGAAAGTTGGTTACATGAAGCTGTAAATGACAGTTGGTTACGAGCAGCTGTGTGTAGACAGAGATATGAACTCGGTGTGACAGTTGGTTACATAAACTGTGTGTGGACAGAGACCTGAACTCTTGGTGACCATTGGTTACATGAAGCTGTGTGTAGACAGAGACCTGAAATGTGAATTGAAGTTTGTTACACGAAGCAGTGTGTAGACAGAGGCCTGAACTTTGTGTGACAGTTGGTTAAATGAAATTGTTTGTATACAGAGACCTGAAATGTGGGTGACCGTCGGTTACATGGAATTGTGTGTAGACAGAGACCTGAACTGTGGGTGTCAGTTAGTTACATGAAGTTGTTTGTATACAGGGACCTGAATCATGCGTGACAGTTGGTTACATGAAATTGAGTGTAGACAGAGATGTAAACTGTGATTTACCGTCAGTTACACGAAGTTGTGTGTAGACATAGTCCTTAACTGTGGGTACAATTAGTTACATGAAGTTGAGTGTAGACAGAGACACTGAATATTTGGTGAAAGTTGGTTACATGAATTTGTGTTTAGTCATAAACCTGAACTGTGGGTGACAGTATTTACAATGAAGCTGTTTTTAGACAGAGACCTGAACTGTGGCTGACAGTTGGTTACATGAAACTCTGTGTAAACAGAGACCTGAACTTTGGATGACAGTTGGATACATGAAGTTGTGTGTAATTAGAGACCCGAACTCTGGCTGACTCTTGGTTACATGAAGTTTTATGTAGACAGATATCTGAACTGTGGGTGGCAGTCAGTTACATGATGTTGTTTGTAGACATATACCTGAAATTTTGATGATAATTGGTTACATGAATCTCTGAGTTCACAGACACCAGAACCGTGAGTGACTGTTTTTCCCATGAAGTTTTGTGTAGAAAGATACCTGAACTGTGGATGACAATTGGTTACATGAAACTGTGTGTAGACAGAGACCTGAACTGTGGGTGACAGTTGGTTACATGAAGTTATATGTAGACAGAGACCTGAAATGTATGTGACAGTTGTTTACATGAAGTTGTGTGTAGACAGGGACTTGAAGTGTGGGTAACATTTGGTTAAATCTAGCTGTTTATACACAGAATCCTGAACATTGTTTGGCTTTTGGTTACATGCAGCAGTTTGTAGACAGTCATGAACTGTCTGTGGCAGTTTTTTACATGAACCTGTGTGTATACAGAGACCTGAACAGTGGTTGGCTGTTGGTTACATGAAGCTCTGTGTAGACAGAAACCTGAACTGTGGGTGAGAGTTGGTTACATAAAGCTGTGTGTAGGCAGAGACCCGAACTGTACGTGACAGTTGTGTACATGAAGCTGTGGGTAGACAAGTACCTGATCTGTGGGAGACATTTGGTTACATGAAACTGTGTGTAGACAGAGACCTGACCTGTTGATGACAGTTGGTTACATGAAGCTGTGTGTAGACAGAGACCTGATCTGTTGATGACAGTTGGTTACATGCAGCTGTGTTTAGGCAGAGACATGAACTCTGGTTGGCAGTTGGTTACTTGAAGCTGTTTGTAGACAGAGACCTGAACTGTGGGTGACAGTTGGTTACATGATGCTGTGTGTAGACAGAGACCTGAACTGTGGGTGACAGTTGGTTACATGAAGCTGTTTAAATAGAGAGACTTGACCCGTGGACGATATTTGCTTCTTATTCCTGACAGTATCAGAAGTCACAGATCGCTCAGTGTCAAGCATTTTGTTGCGAAATGCAGAACAGCAATCTATTGCTGTACTGCACACCATATTACGCCGCAGACAGTGCCACTATAGCCCTATTTCTGTGCAAATTTTTTCACCTACACTCAATATCTTTTTGCATTTCTTCCATCCATTCATCCACCCACTGTGTTAAAATTTGTATAATTATTATGACTATACACAGTTGCTGAATCTGTCATGGGGCTGTAACTGTACTGAAATATGTGCAATGTTATCATTTTTTGAATTGTACAGCAACACCTCTTGGGTTCTTATAAAGTTCCATCACATTTCGCGCAATTCGACAATCACATAATCCCTGTTATCACTACATTCTTGTTTGTCTCCCACTTGACGACGTGGTGGAGCTGTCATGTTGACTGAGTTGATGTGCGTCACAGTAATCATTGAAGAAGGCACTTAATACCTTGAGTGTGACAGTTGTGATAAGTGGAGCTTACTGTAGTGAGAAGTGGTAATGTTTTAATTAGCGTCGTAAATTACAAAAACCCGATGTGAACAAGTGAAGATTCTTAAGACAGGAGACATTTAAATTCCCTCTACTCACAACCACACAATGCCGACACACGCACACACACACAATGCCGACACACACACACACACACCAAAAATCCACCTGCTCCACACTCACTCCTCCAAAACCCACTCCAAACTGACTCACTCGCAGCACACACAATTCGCTATCGTCTTAAAATAGACGGTGTCACGTCTATTGAATTGATGTGTGAGGAATGTTTTAAAAAACAACGTATACAGAAAATAAACATTTAATTGACAAATAGTGGAACACATATATAATCATACGGCAACCTCAAGGGTCTTTTTGTTTTGTGGGTATTCTGAATGTTTGTGGGGCCCAAGACACAAATTTTCATTAAAGTCCCTCCATTGGAAGCTCAGATACAACCGGATGATATATTGTAATGCCTGTACAGTTTACTTAGTTGTTCTTCGAACATAACCGGTATATACCGCATGTAGATAATGTTTGTGGGGCGACAGGTGTGGATTTCTAGGAAGACCCATTTCCTGTAAGCGATAATCGGACAAGAATATACATTGCTGTTCAGGAAAAGTGCTGATAATTACTGACTGATCACAACAAAACTCACGTTTGTTTGAGTGGAAAAGTGTAAAGTGAAATTCGTGAATTCTCAGAAATATCCGTCCCACAGAAACCAAGATACACAAAAGAAGTTGCATTCCTCTAGCAGTAACATGGCCTTAATTACTGGCCGATTTAAATAAAAGAACTATTTCTATCGAATGGATGTAAAGTTACGTACAAAATTTTAGCAAAATGCCTGTAATTGAAGGTGATGTACAGCCAGAAGTTACATTTCTCTTCATGTAGTTGTTCTTACGAGAGAGTGCTGATAAGTCCTTTGCCCGACCTACTTCCCGAAGTCGTAGGACGGAATCGATAGTGTCGTTGGAAAGAAGGGTCTGTTCATGTCCCGAATTGCAAGTCTTTTCTTGTTACAGAGGCTGAAAGGAAGCATGTCAGGCGACGCGCTCGATTTCAACAACATCGAGACGCGAGCTGTCACCAAGTTTCTTCCCTTGCAAGGCAAGGCGCCGAAGGAAATTCACGCCATTCTGTCAGAAATATTAGGGGAAAATGCACCATTGTATGCCACCGTCAAAAACTTGGTGGCCCAGTTTAAACGTGGTGATCTTTCCACCTGTGATGTGCCTAGTCCTGGACGACCCAAAACAATGACCATCCCGGAGATTATTGATCAAATTCACGAGCTAACCTTGGAAGACTGCCGGATTTCGGCTAAATCAATATCTGATCAACTGGACATCTCACGTGAGCGGTTGGGTCCATCATTCATGAAGTTTTGGACACACAGAAGCTCTCCGCGAAGTGGGTCCCGAAATGCTTGAACGCGCATCAAAAACATCAACGGTGACATTCGTCTGAGCAAATTTTGGAATTTTTTAGGCGCGATCCAAATGATTTCCTGTCGCGATTGGTGACCATGGACGAAACCTGGTTATATCACTATGACTCGGGGGCAAAATAACAGTCAATGGAGTGGCGACATAGCAGCTCATCCTGTCCTGAAAAATTCCGAGTGCAAAAATCCGCTGGAAAATTTCTCGCCTTGATTTTTCGGGATCAAGACGGCATCCTCTTCATTGATTATCTTCCAAAGGGCCAAACTATCAACGCGGAGTATTACTCTTATCTGCTGATGCAATTGAAGGACATTTTGAAGGAAAAACTCCTCGGGAAGTTCACCGGAGGCGTCTTCTTCTTGCACGACAACGCCCCGGCTCACCGGACACTTGCAACCCAGAAGATACTGGTCTACATGGGCTTCCAATGTCTTGATCACCCATAATACTCTGCGGATCTGGCCCCATCGGACTACCACCTTTTCCCAGGACTGAAAAAAACAATTGAAAGTTCGCCAATTTTCTTCCGAAGCGGAGGTCATTGCTGCTGCGGAGACCTGGTTGGAGGGACAATATTCTGAATTTTTTTGAGTGGCTTGCAAAAGTTAGAGCAATTGATTAAGAAGTGTGTTGAGCTTCGTGGGGAGTGTGTTGAATAAATACAGAATTTGGTCGCTGTAGCTTGTTGACTTCCTGGTCGGGCTAAGGACTTATCAGCACCCTCTCGTAGTAACTTACCGATTCAAACCATATTTGCATGTTTTGTGGAGGGTGTGGCTCCAGTGATAATTATAAATTTTGAGTAATATCCCTCCATTACAACCTGAGGTACCGCCAGAAAATTCATTACTGTTCAAGTAAACTGCACTCAATATGTGGCTCATTGCAACCACAATAACATTGTTTATAGCGATAGTAAGTGTAATGGTGGGTGAATATTCAGGAACATTTGTACAGAGGCAGCCACCAGCAGCACAGTTTCACACAGCTGTGACGTCACACCGCACCGGACGGTATTCTTCATGATAACCTCAAATTTCGCCAGTTCACTTACACAGCAGCACAGTTTACTGCCACAGTGTTACTGCTGCTGATGGAACTGACAGAACAGAACAAACTGTACAGTGCAGCAGCCTTTAACTGTAGCGACAGACAGTGCAGAGTGGAAAGTGTGTGGTGTTGGTGCTACTGACTGAATGGTTGGTGTTCATAATGCGGTAATACAGTTGGTTGTGTGAGGATAGATAGACTGCTTGTTGTGCAGACAGCAACTGACTGACTGTGTGGAGCGGAGTCCTTCTTAAGAAGCTGATGTTTCTTCAATTTGTCAAGCAATTCCCCTCATTTTTCAAACCGAACTGTTCATTACCGTGCTCACAACAGCCCATCAGTAGACCACTCAGCTAGACCAGTCCAGTCTATTTCCTCGCTCCATTCTATTGCTTGAAAATCAATTTTAATAATTTCATCATATCTATGCCCAGTTCCTCCAAATGCCTTCTTCCACTCCGGTCTCCCCAATACTCCTGTACTCCCCTCTCCCCCTCTGTAGCACCCAAATGCCGACCCAAACACATCTCACCATTTCATTCAATCCCGCACTAACATCCAGTTAGCACCACTCACAATGCAGCTCCCCACTATGAAATCTCCTACATTCAACTGTTTCCCAATTCCTCTCACCCACCAATATCTCCCTTCCCATTCAATCCCCCAGTAACATCCAGTCAGCACCACTCACCATGCAGCTCCCCACTATGCACCCTCCTGCAGTCAACACTTTCCCAATTCCTCTCACCCACCAATATCTCCCTTCCCATTCAACCCCAAGTAACATCCAGTCAGCACCACTCACCATGCAGCTCCCTACTATGCACCCTCCTGCAGTCAACTCTTTCCCAATTCCTCTCACCCACCAATAACTCCCTTCCCATTCAATCCCCCAGTAACATCCAGTCAACACCACTCACCATGCAGCTCCCCACTATGCACTCTCCTACAGTCAACAGTTTCCCAATTCCTCTCATCCACCAATAACTCCCTTCACATTCAATCCCCCAGTAACATCCAGTCATAACCACTCACCATGCAACTCCCCACTATGCACTCTCCTGCAGTCAACTGTTTCCAAATTCCTTTCACCCACCAATATCTCCCTTCCAATTCAATCCCCCAGTAACATCCAGTCAAAATCACTCACCATGCAACTCCCCACTATGCACTCTCCTACAGTCAACTCTTTCCCAATTCCTCTCACCCACCAATATCTCTCTTCCCATTCAATCCCCCAGTAACATCCAGTCAGCAACCCTCACCATGCAGCTCCCCACTATGCAAACTCCTACAGTCAACAGTTTCCCAATTCCTCTCACCCACCAATATCTCCCTTCCCATTCAATCCCCCAGTAACATCCAGTCAGAAGCACTCAACATGCAGCTCCCCACTATGGGCTCTCCTACAGTCAACTGTTTCCCAATTCCTCTCTTCCACAAATATCTCCCTTCCCATTCAAACCCCCAGTAACATCCAGTCAGCACCACTCACCATGTAGGTCCCCAATACGCACTCTCCTACAGTCAACAGTTTCCCAATTCCTCTCACCCACCAATTTCTCTCTTCCCATCGAATCCCCCAGTAACATCCAGTCAGCACCACTCACCATGCAGCTCCCACTTTGCACTCTCCTACAGTCAACTCTTTCCCAATTCGTCTCACCCACCAATATCTCCCTTCCCATTCAATCCCTAGTAACATCCAGTCAGCACCACTCACCATGCAGCTCCCCACTATGCACTCTCCTGTAGTTAACTCTTTCCCAATTCCTCTCACCCACCAATATCTCCCTTTCCAATCAATCCCCAGTAAAAACCAGTCAGCAAATCTCACCATGCAGCTCCCCACTATGCACTATCCTACAGTCAACTGTCAGCTCCCTACTATGCACTCACCTGCAGTCAACTGTTTCCCAATTCCTCACACCCAACAATATCTCCCTTCCTATTCAATCCCCAGTAACATCTAGTCAGCACCACTCACCATGCAGCTCCAAAATATGCACTCTCCAACAGTCAAATGTTTCCCAGTTCCCCTCACACACCAATATCTCCCTTCCCATTCAATCCCCCAGTAACATCCAGTCAGCACCACTCACCATGCAGCCTCCACTATGCACTCTACTACAGTCAAATTTTTCCCAATTCCTCTCACCCAACAATATCTAACTTCCCACTCAATACCCCAGTAACATCCAGTCAGCACCACTCACCATGCAGCTCCCCACTATGCACTCTCCAACAGTCAACTGTTTCCCAGTTCCTCTCACACACCAATATCTCCCTTCCCATTCAATCCCCCAGTAACATCCAGTCAGCACCACTCACCATACAGCTCCCTACTATGCACTCTCCTGCAGTCAACTCTTTCCCAATTCCTCTCACCCACCAATATCTCCCTTCCCATTCAATCCCCCAGTAACATCCAGTCAGCACCACTCACCATGCAGCTCCCCACTATGCGCTCTCC
>Ga0123355_10021198_pt1 | contig 10399 bp, 7 predicted proteins | sample TergutEmb28metaG_3_FD_89872 | JGI IMG/M metagenome (GOLD analysis project Ga0123355, IMG submission 89872) | Embiratermes neotenicus P1 segment gut microbial communities from Petit-Saut dam, French Guiana - Emb289 P1 | ecosystem: Host-associated > Arthropoda: Insects > Digestive system > Gut ... | reverse complement strand
GTAACTTTGAGTGGCGCTTGTCTCTTCGCAGTGTGGACTAACCTCATTGGTCATACACTTTAATACACCAGGTTATAACTATATATATATATATATATATATATATATATATATTACCGAATGTTATTACTGTTACTAGGGAAAACAATCCCATTACAGGCCTGGACAGGCCCTGAGGATTCCAGGAGGTTGAGGTTCCCAGATTTCATGACAGTCGGCACATGAAAGTGGTTAAGGTTGTCAGCCCTACACACCAGCCGCCTTTATTCCCCCAGGAAATATTCCGGGTACTCATTTCTGTTAGGGGCTAAGTCAACACCAGAGACATAGTGCGGCTGGAAGGATTATGTCAATGAAAAATTCCAATGACACCATCGGGAATTGAACCCGCGACCTTCCGGCTTGTAGCGCAGTGCCTCAACCAACTGCGCCACCGCGTGCCCCATTACTGTTATTAGGGTATGTTATATTTGAGAAACTTGCTACTCATAATTGTGCTTATTTTTCCTTTAATTTATCGGTAACACACAGCCTCAAAACTCACTCCCGTCGACATAATTTGCAACTACTAACTTATGAAAAGTATTCCTTATAAATTTTTAGGTGCCGTATATGCATAATCTTTCCGCATGGCAAAATCCCTATTTCCATACATAATCAATAAACATTTATTATGACTGCACGCCGGTATTTTCCTTGAATGCAAGACGTTTAATTGCGAGAAGACAGAAGCTGCGCTGGAACGCGACGTAAAACTACGAACACCACTGCAATGTATTAACGTCACAACATAATAAATGTAACTTACAGGTGCCAAAGGTCCTCATAATCAAGCGAAAAGCAATATAAACGATATATTATGAATGTGTTTGTATTTTTCCCATGATTACATGGCATGCAATGCATACAGGTGGCTATTTTTATCGTTGCACCGTGCATTTTGTAGTTTATTTAAGTAACACACCAACAAATGCATATAGTCTTTTATAAGCTAAAATATACATTAAAACACTTAAAACGCTCCTACATGTTTCGATCGTACGATCATCCTCAGGGAGTATACTTTGTCCCTTGCTAAAGTTACAGTTTAAAACAGCCAGTAAGTGTTTTAAACTACAACTTTAGCAGATGGAATTTTTCATTGACATAATCCTTCCGATCGCACTATGACTCTGGGGTCGACTCAGCCTCTAACAGAAATGAGTACCAGGAGTATTTCTTGGGGGTAAAAGCGGCCGGTGCGTAAGGCTGACAACCTTACCACCACCCTGGGCCATTGTTACGTAATCTGGGAACCTTAACTTCCTCGAACCCTCTGGGCACCTCGGGCCTGTAATGGGACTGATGTCCTTTTAATTGGTTTGGTCGGTAAAACACGCGGAAACATAAATACTCAACGCTCACTTTATGCTGAGAACACAAAGAATTCCTAGACAATTGTACATAATTCCCATCTCCTTGAACGAAGTCACCCAGCTCTGTTCGCATGTATGTATGTATGTAATCTGCATGCCGAGACAACAAAACCAGATCGCAGCCACACACAACGGCTGCCATGTCTTCGCCATCTGCCGTACACAGACAGGCTCACACCTGCTGACTACCCTCAGCAAAACGTCAAAAACTGTCAAGACGAATTCGTTACAGGGAACTTAAATTTGCGAAAGTGGCAGTCTTTTATTCTTCGGCTCAACCTCCTAGCGAAATTAAATCGAAGAACGTGTAGCAGGCCTACGAAGATAAAAATTGCAAACAAGACGTTAATCACAGAAAGGCAATAAAACAGATCCCTTGGTAAAGATAAGGTGCAGATGGGAGAACATTAAAACATATCTCGCCGGTGTGAAGGTTTTAGCTCGATTCGAATGATTAGGGTTCCACCCTAACTACAAGATAACTATAAAATATTCGCAAAGACCTTTGGAGAGTCAGCAGTGCATTTAAAAATTTCATTTCGGGAGAGTTTTGAAAAGTATAGCATCATATCCCACAGCTTTTACTTAGAATACTGAATGTAGTATGGGAAATTAACTAAAGCTGCTATAGTCACGCCTCAGCACAAAGTGCGTATGTGTAGACGGTAAGTTAAAGCTCCACACATTCTCAACAGCACTACAACGAAGTGTGCGAAACGTTCCATTCCCAGGCCGCTTTACACCCGGAGCTGAGCACCCCAACCATTACCTACTGGATGAGAGAAAAAGCAGTAACTGCACTGAGATGTCAACAGATTTCCTTCCACTCCTCGGATGTAACTCTGGTAGCCCTTGAGAACTAAAATACCATGTTTCTTTTTCTTTCTTTTTCACGTGGTTGACTTACCTCACTACTTTTGAAACAGTCACAATTCGCCGTTTAAAATCGACTTCCGCTTTACGAACCCATGTAAAATCTAACAATGAGATTGTTCAATTAACTTAGCTTCCTACAGGTTTTGAGTAAGCAAAAGTCTACAAGAGTAAGCACAAAATATTCTGCATAGCGATGGGCGTCGTGTGAATTTTAGAAAGCCGGTGGTGGGGGTGGTCGTAGTAGTAATGGTAGTAGTAGTAGTGGTAGTAGTAGTAGTAGTAGTAGTAGTAGTAGTAGTAGTAGTAGTGGTAGTAGTAGTAGTAGTAGTAGTAGTAGTAGTAGTAGTAGTAGTGGTAGTAGTACTGGTAGTGGTAGTAGTGGTGGTGGTAGTAGTGATAGTGGTAGTAGTAATGGTGGTGGTGGTAATAGTAGTAGTAGTGGTAGTAGTAGTAGTAGTAGTGGTGGTAGTGGTAGTGGTGGTGGTAGTAGTAGTAGTAGTAGTAGTAGTAATAGTAGTAGTAGTAGTAGTAGTAGTAGTAGTAGTAGTAGTAGTAGCGGTGGTGGTGTACCTGGTACCACACCGGTCGTGAAATCTGCAACGCTACGATGGCCTGGACATATGACTAGAATAGAGACAAGCAACATGTAAAGTTTTGTGGGAAACCCTATGGAACAGAGGAAACGTAACACCAGAGAAATGGATAACAATAAGAAGGATCGAAACAGACTTTAAAGATGAGAGGTGGCTGGAACCAACTCCAAGTCGTGTCGAATGGCGGGCTTGCACTTTGGCCATGCAAAGCCTTCGAGTTCTGCCAATACAATGTCAGTTTTTCTATAATAATAATTATTATTATATTATGATTATTATTTGTTGTTTGGAGAGGGGTGTCTAAATCTTATCCATCCTCCATGGGCATTACTGGTCTTCAAGTTCCCATTCAGAACCTCCGACACTTCCTTTCATGTTAGTCCATCCTTAAAAGTATCGTCACAAGACAAACGATCACACTCAGACATGATATTACTTTCAGTTCTATATCGCACGTGTCCTGATGTAATATTTACGCATTCTTTCGTTTGTGTTGTCTGTGTTACTTTCATGCACCTCGTTCATTGTATTTTGTGATTTGTGCTTGTAAGTTGTGTGGTTTCTCTTATGAGCCATTTGCCTGTTGACTCAGCACGTTAATAAAGAACTGTTTATTATTATGATCATCATCACCATCTCCTTTATGCAAGATATTTATACTTATATTCCTGAGACAAACTATGTCCCTAGGGAATACAGAGTTGCAGCTATTCTGTTGTTACTATTCATGGTGCTTATATCGTTAGTTCCAGTGTTGAATCTATTGTATTTTTACATAGGTACTTTCCGAAGTATGTGTGCAGTGCCCAATATGGCTGTTTTCTGGAGTTCCTTGACTTCATGTTTTCCTGGGATGTTGCTCACTTATTTTCTGAATGACTTTGAAATAGTCCCAGTCGCCCCTATTATTACTGGTTTCACCTTTGTTTTTTACATTCCACATGCGCTGTATTTCTTTTGTAAGGTTTTTATATTTTAGAATCTTCTCGGCTTCTCTTTTTAATCACATTTCTGTCTCCTGAGATTGCAACGTCTATTAACATACATGTTCCTTATTAGTATTATTATTATTAGTAGTAGTAGTAGTAGTAGTAGTAGTAGTAGTAGTAGTAGTAGTAGTACCAGTACCACTTCAACCACCACCACCACCACGACAAGTTTGTCTCCACATACCCATTAGCACAAACGTAACTGACGCACTGTACTTACACAAGGGTGTATGCATCACTAATCCATGCCTTCAACTCAAACTAGCTTCTCTGTCTCTCAGACTCTCTCCTTATCGCAGTTTAATGTTGCACCTTTGTAAGCTAAGGTTTCTCACATGGGACTCGATTGGACCGGCTGCTTCCCACGATACATACACCGTCCCATTCACAAAACGCAGTGAGCAGAATGGGGATGAACCGCATTCAGGGGTACGACGGCTACTTCAGACCATCTCCAGACTCCCATTTCTGATCCACCCTTGCAACACTTCATCAACAAGATCGTGGTCCCAGCGCACCCCCGTCAACTAGACAGGCATGTTATCACGTCCGGTTACTGCAGTCCTGCATCCCTCACTGCGCTTCATGTACAGTGTATAGCAGATCCACGTACAATCATAATACGCATTCATAAAACACTTTCCTTTTTATATCATCTCACACACCACGTCGAAAAAAATTCAATAAATGTTGCAGATATCATTGAAATTTGTGTTTTTACACACTAATTTTATAAGACGGGCCTTTCTGGTTCCTGCGTGTTGTCCATTTTAATTATGTTCCTTGCCGATGCTGGCAACTGCGAATATTATATAGCGCAGACTTATTATCATAGATTGTTTCCTATTATTGTGGTTATTATTATTATTATTATTATTATTTTGTTCCAACAATTACGCACGGTATTTACAATTATACGCCTGAAACAGCCCACGTTTCTACGGTATATAGTGTTCCAACTGCTCTGTAGTTACAGTTTATGGTACATGAAATGTTAATTCCCATGCTGATTATTTTGTACTGTTACATCAGTACTTTCCGCAGTCTGTGTACAGTGCACAATATGACTGTTTTCTGTAGTTCCTTGATTTCGTGCTTCCTGTATTGTGCTAGTGTATTTTATGAATGCTTCTGAGATAGTTCTAGTCACCCCTATTAGCAATAGTATCACTTTCGTTTCTACATTCCACAAGTGCTATATTTCTATTGTATGGTCTCCACATCTCGCTCTTTTCTCACCTTCTTTCCTGGTCACATTTCTGTCTCCCGAGAATGCAACATCTATTAACATTCACGTACCTTCTTCATTGTTAGAGATTATGGCGTCTGATTGTTAGGAATAGTTCTGTCGGTTTGCACTGGTTGATTCCATAATATTTTTACCTTACCTTCATGCCTTGTATCTACTAATTTATTATTACTATTATTACTACTACTACTACTACTTCACCATTGGGCTGAAGGTTGCACCCTCCTGATAAGCTGTGGATCCACCAAACTCTCTATAATAAGAAGGAAGCACAACCTAATACAGAAAATCCGTCGACATCAAACATTAACGCAGATAGCGGGCAATGCCAAACACAACACAGCGGTACACACGGATCTATACCGAAAAGATTCTGCTTCACTGGTTCAGTATTCGAACAAATAGCGTGACAATACACGAGCGTAAATGAAGTTAACTTTGGCACTGAAAATGGCCAAATGTGGGCAGTCACTTGCCTGAGGAGCAGAAGACAAGAAGGCGCATCAACCCAGTCGGAAAATATAGACTGCGTCTTCACTTATCCTGTCCATGGTCTATCCGGACTTCGCTAACCTTTTGGTTTATAGCATGAAACGTTTCAGGACTCATTCGTCAGCCATTCTGTCCAAAGGGCTTATGAATTTTGTCTCCTACCTCCTCTCTTCCTTATTCCTTCCACTGTAGCTGTTGCAGTTCGTTTTGGCATTCTTTGGTTTTGCATTCCTTCAACATGATGGGAATATTACTAATTTGCATAATTATCTCTACGTTTCTAGTCTGAGAGCCTGTAAGATCTCACACACGCTGCTATATTTACAAAGCCTGTCACGCCAGTGCGTTTATTCAAAGCGTCCAGATCCGTTCTGGGAATTATGCTATGTGCATCCCGGCTCTACCCCAAAGACAACACGGCTCGGTCCTGAAGCTGACAATTCACCTCCATATTGCGCCGGGGTTCACTATGTAGGTGTCGAGCTGTACCTCCACTTTCCATCAGTCTCCGTGACACAGTACTTAATTTTGTGCTAAACTTCACCCTTAGTTTTACTTCACCGTACCAGCAGGGCAGGATGGCACTTTTCTGGGCTCAACTTAATCGTCATGCTGAACTGACTGCCGATGACACACCAATAAAGGAACTTACATACAAAATAAGTCTGACAAAGTACGCTATACCACCAGTCGTTTCATCTCCGTATTCAGTAAATGTCTGCATTCAATGACAACACTCTATAACGCAAATCCCGTCCAATGCAAAATTTCAATGAATGTGTTCGACAGTTTTGGAGATGGCGTATAAATATCTGACATGCACGACTTCCCCCTTTTGCGTTCACTTCGTCCAAAGAACACAATCACGGTCAGGTATCTGGGCAGTCTAAAAACACGTTCTGGTCTCACTTGCCTAGAAGTACATTCAATTTTCGTCTATAGCTTAAGTTAAAAACAACAAATGTAAGTCTTTTTTTGCGTGGACGAAATATGTTAGCTGATGACGTGAAAGGGCGCTATATAAACCGAATGTAAGATACCACGCTTGAAAACTTCGAACGCTTCGATCAAATGTGCCGGTAAGAAACGTGTTCCAGCAGCAGGCCCTAATACTGTATCTAATCAAAATGATTAGTAGAATGAGTGTGTATTTTATCATACAAAAGGAAACGGAAATGCTGACAGCGCCAGGAAATTCTTTCATCACTTTGTCTACCGAACATTTATTCAATTAAAACTTCCGATTAACTTGAGGTTTATTTAACGGTGTACCAACTTTTTTTAATCCAAGCACTTTGCTGCACGAAGAATACGGTTCACGTCTGCCAGACAGGCACAAGAACTTCCCAGAAACCGTCTAAACAGTCCGTCAGTGTTCCCCCATGACCGGCCCCAGTGTGACACTGGCTGCTGCGTAGACGTATGAAGCAGTTCAGTACATTTTCTTCTTTCCAGTTTCTCTCACGATCGAGTCTAGCACCATAATAATAATAATAATAATAATAATAATAATAATAATAATAATGTGATGTTCACCCTAGAACAGGCCACGAAGGTCCAGTGGGGGAGTCGAGGTATAGCTTTACTCTTTCTTTAACCTAGGCGCTAGATGGGATGAATGGTCAGCGCCATGCCCCCGCCACTTTACCCGCAGGAAAGACCCGGTACCCATTCTATAGGAGGCTGGGTAGGCTTCGGGCCGGTTTGGACGGGTGCGGAAAACCTCGCCCCCAACGGGTTTCAAATCCCGGACTGTTCAGCCCGTAGTGAAATAGAGATTCAATTCATTGTTATTAACTTGCCGACTCAAAAGCCAGATGGCCAATTAAAGAAACAGCACAACACAGAAACACAAATAACACAGGAAAATAAACAGGACACATATCAAACAAGCAAAACAAACAACAGAATACTTAAATCATTAATTACACATTATAACAGTTAACTAATGAAAATATCAAATCTGAGTATGATTATGTGCTTTTCATATCTTAATCACTACAAATAAACAAAAACAGACTTGTAGCTTAAACTCAAAACACAGATTAGCAAAGTCTGATCTTGTTACTAAATATATCTCTGCCTAGAAAAGTTAAAATTAATATTGGCTAGATAAATGAAACGTAACAGAAACGAAACGTGCTACTAAGTAAAATCTGTTTCAAAGATCCAATCGGCCTTCTAAATATATCTATGTTACTACAAACCAAATTTGTAGCTGTAGTGCATCTAGCAGAAGGGTAATTTTTGCGTGCTATAGAAAACTGGGTGAAGTTTCTAATACTACAAGAAGGAATTCTAAGACTAATATTATTAATCAAAGAAGGATAAAATTTAGATCCTGAAAGAACACGAATTAAAATTAGGATGAAAGTGAATGCTTCTAACTTGTAAGGTATGGAACTGTAGAGCTCGAGTGCACAAGTATAACTGTAAGGAGTGAGGAATAGAGCGTGTGAGGCATTAAGCTGCGAACTTCCGCTGGACACGTTCCAGCTTATCGGCATCAGAGGCTATAATGTCATTCCAAACAGGCGCGACATATTGTAATTTAGATCTAACTGTGGTAAAATATGACGATAATAGGCCACCAACAGCAGAAAAGGAAAAAGTCAACGTACGTACAAGTGCCAATATTTTCAGTCACTGAGAACATACGTAATCAACATGATGGCGAAAAAAAGAGTTCACAATAAAAAATAACTCCTAGGTCTTCGATTGAGTCAGTACAAATTATGCACTGATCACACAGTTTGTAATTATAATTAATTGAACGGTTTTCCTTCTAAAGGTGATGACTGGCGTTTTGTCAATATTCAGTTGCATACAGTTAGCAACACACTCTTATAATAAAACCAACCAGATGCACTAATTTTTCAAATTTATTTTTGGAATAAAACTCTACATGTATCGGACAGTTCCTCTGTCCATCATATGGAGTTTTTCACTGTACACACAGCAATGGTACATGTGCTGACAGCTTGCGAGCAGGATCAGGAAGGAACTGCAGTTCTGTCCTGATCCTGCTCGCAAGCTGTCAGCAAACCTGTATGACATACACCATTGCTGTGTGCACAGTGAAAAACTCCTGATGATGGACAGAGGGACTGTCCGAAACATGTAGAGTTTCATTCCAAACTTAAATTTGAGAAATTAGTTCATTTAGTTGGCTTTTATTATAAGAATTTATCACGATGCACGGTCACCTGAACGTCAAATTAGCAGCACACCTACCGCGAATGGTACGAATGTCAGGTTATACTGCAGTCAGTCGCAGAGCTTACGGTATGAAAACTTTTGATATAATCAGCAAATAAGAAATATCTAGAGTGTTCAACAGAATTGAAGAGGACATTGATAAATACATTAAACAACGGGAGACCAAGAATAGGTCCCTCAGGAACACCAGAAAGCAATTCAAAAGGTGTGGAATAAGTGTTACGGATTCGGATAACAAAGTAACTAGTTAAGTAACTACGCAAACAATTAACATAAACATCAGAGATCCTGTTGGCACTGAGCTTATGTAAAAGATGTGAATGAGGAAGAAGGTCAGAGGCGCTGCTTAAATCAAAGTAAATGGCATTCATTTGGTGTTGGGAACAAACTCATGGGGATAGGAAGTCTAAATGCGATACCAATTTGGTTATAGTAAATTTGGATTGAAAAAAAAAAGCAATACTGCCTGGGACTCAATTTACATTTAAAATAATAAGACAAATGATCATGTACAACAAATTCAAAAACTTTTTAAAAATATTAAGAAGCGATATAGGTCAATTATTTTGTACGTAGGCCCTACCACCTTGCTTCAAAACAAGCACGATTACTGATTGCTTCCACTACATTGGCAAGTGCTGCTGTGATACACTCAGATTTTTAAGCACAGGCACTAAAATAGTCGAACATGCTTTAATAATAAAACCAGAGGTGTCAAGTCCGACAGATTTAGTTGGTGTCAGTCTTTTAACAGCTTTTTGAATGTCAAAGCCACTAACAAGAACTAACGGTAAAAAAATCAGAACAAAATACTGGAATGAAACCAAGCGGTGGTGAAGTGTAACTATAGGTTGTATAAAAGTGCTTAGCAAAAGCTTCAGCTACGTCACCAGGATCATCAGTACAGGATCCGTCAACGTGTAACTGGATTTAATTGTTAAATTATTATTTTGAAATATCGAGGCATTTTTCCAAAATTTTGTTAGGCTGCGTTTTAAACTATCACCAAAAGAATGCAGCCAGGGAAGTCTGTTCGGATTTGACGGTAGTTTCGACAAGTTTACGATATTTTGAAAGCTGACTATGAAAATGGTGTTTTTCTTTCTAAATCTTCTACGGAAGTAATTCTTCTTACACATACAGATTATGAAAGAGTCAGAGAACAAAGAAGGATATTTGGTTATTCTGAAAGAACCACACGGAACAGACTGATCCACAGCATAAAGCAGAGCAACATTCATACTATCGACGGCAGCATAAACTGATGTGTTATCGTATGCTTGAGACCACTTGTAATTAAGTGCATTATATAACCTGCTGTAATTTCCACCAGCATATTTGCGATAAACATGCCCAAAACTGTATGAGGATTTATAAAACATTAAGTCGATATCAATAACCACAGGCCTACGCAATATACCTGCTCTGACCATGCACGTATCAACAAAAGAAACAAGATCAAGCAGGTTGTTATTAGGGGTAGTCTCAACGCCCTTTGTTAGTCCCAGAAGAAGATATGATGATGATGATGATGATAATAATAATAATAATAATAATAATAATAAT
>Ga0123355_10021197_pt1 | contig 10399 bp, 11 predicted proteins | sample TergutEmb28metaG_3_FD_89872 | JGI IMG/M metagenome (GOLD analysis project Ga0123355, IMG submission 89872) | Embiratermes neotenicus P1 segment gut microbial communities from Petit-Saut dam, French Guiana - Emb289 P1 | ecosystem: Host-associated > Arthropoda: Insects > Digestive system > Gut ... | reverse complement strand
TCCTCTTTTTTTATAAAGATTTTCCTTATTTCTTTTTTTTTTTTTCACTAAATTTTTTTTTTTTTTTTTTTTTTTTTTTCTTTTTTTTTTTTTTTTTTTCCTCCCCCCCCCCCCCCCCTGTTGAATTCTTTTTAGTTTCTCAATAACAGTGAAGGATTTTAAATGTCTCTTTTGTATGCATGTTCAGTGTGATGTGTGCACTTTGGTTTTGTGTGGGTTTGTGAAAGAAAGAGAAAGTAACAAAAGTTAGGATAGCTCTAGAAATGAGTAGTATTGCCATCCTTGTAACAAATAAATCATACAGTGTTTTCATCCTTACTACAGGTTTGCCTTGCAGTTTTTTTTTTGTCACATTTGTTTTAGAAAAGTGTTCATAGGATGTATTCTTTATGATTGGATTTATCTTTAATTTCAACCCATAACAGTATTTTTGTTCTCAGGTCAAGCCAAGAAACGCAAAAGAGAATATGAATATGAGAGTGGCAGTGAGAGTGGGGATGAACCAGTTGCCCATGGTGACAATAATGGTCAGTATTAGAGACAGGAAAGGTTCTCAGTAAACACACCACATGCCTTAAAGTTGGTGTTTATATTATAAATGTGTTACAAATTTCTGGTTGTGTCAAACTTTTTTGGGTTATGCATTGTGTAGTCCTGCTTTTTGTCGATATGTTGGCAGAGTAATGTATGTGCAAACATTTAAATGATGAAGTTCGTATGATATTGAAGTTTGTAATGGACAGGTAAGGAAGAGTTTTCTGTTTTCTTCATGACACCCTGACATGCTTGGTACCTTTCATCGTAGAGATTTGTTTCTCATTGCATGACATCAGTATTTATTTAACCCATTCAGCTTTATGAGGGTAAGTTCTTTGTTTCATCATAAATTATGTCCAGGAATAATTCATTAAGCACATGATAATGTAAACGTCATATACTTGCACATTATCAAGTAATAGAGCCCAGGAATTTTGATAATTGCATCTTTATGTTGTAAGCAGTGTATTATGAATGCTATTTTGTGATGTACTATTGATGTGGGGTGAAATGGGTAACTTTATGTGAAGAATTGATAGGTTAAGGTTTTGACTTCTGTTTCACTGCAGGTATGGAAGAGGATGAACCTCCTCCTCCTGGCCTGGAAGAAGGAAAAGGAGGTGATGATAGCTGTGCAGAAGATGAGGACAAGAACAGACATAAAAAAGTGGACATAAATGATGACAAGGAAGAGGAAGATGAAGATTCAAAGAAAGAAGAGAAATCTGATGATGATCCTGAAGATAGTGTAAGTTATATTGATGTACAGTTCCTGCTTTGTTCATCCTTACTGAATTACGTTTTAAGTATTCATAGAATGATAGTGGGAGGTTTAGTTTTGTATGATATATGTATCAGTTTCATGTTTCTTTCTCCTATAAAATAACTTTAAACTTTTAATCTCACACTCTTTCTTGTGGTTTTCTGTAGTCTGATAAGGAGGATAAGGATAAATCAGAGAAGACTGTTCCAGAGGAAAGTAAGATGGATAGTGGGGATGATGCTGAAGAAGGTGATGAATCAGAGAGACAGCATAAAAAGAAAAGGGGCGGCAGTGAAGAAGCTGTTAAGCCACGACCACTGCACAAAACTGCATCCATTTTTTTGAGGAATCTTGCACCAACTATTACTAAACAAGAAGTGGAAGCGGTTAGTAAGCAAATACTTCTTTTATATATTGGACTACTATGCAAGTAATGTCTGAAATAGTTTTGTGTGAATGGAATGTTTTTAACTGTTCATTCTGTTCTGAACTTAAAAGACATTCACAGCTGAATTTTGGACTGCATAAGCCTATTTGTGTTTTTATGTAGATTGACTTAACTTGATTCGTTGTGTGAGTAAGTATTATGAATGAATGAATGAATGAATGACACATGTAACATTTTACAGCTGTATGTATAAAATGTATTACATAGGCAGTTTAAAATGTTACACATCATTCATTAATTTAATGTATTAACTGAAAGATGTACTTAATTAAATACAACAAATGCTATTCATGACAAGTATGAGACTCCTACATATTTTGGCGTCAGGGTGCCATCCTCATGGAGTCTTCTAGAACAAAGGAATACAAGTCCAACACACTGATCTAGGTATTGATCACCCTCGCTGTAATGATTACAGTATTCACATTTTAAGGTACATGAAGTTTACAGCGTAAAATTTCAATGTTCTGATATTAAAACTATGTGCTAGTGATCCGCTTTAAGTACAAGCTCACAGCTATTTTTATTCTATCTCGAGTATGTATACAAACATCTATCTCGATGTGTGTGATCCAGAGGGATCTCGTCCAGACGGAGCATGTGAAGTGTATCATGTCAGGCAGTGTCGTAGTACACCACCTGACAGTTCAGGGTATGAATCACTGTGGGGGTGAGATTTTCAAAACCTGTGTGAACCAGTTGTGGGGCCCACCCAGCTTCCTGTGCAATGACACCAGGTCTTTCCCAGCAGCAAAGAAGCCGGGCCATACCACCCATCTAATGCCAAGGTTAAAGAACAAGTAGGTTTATACCTCTTCTCCCCCTCTGTGTCTTGGGCATGGCATATTATAGAATGGCCCTTATCTTCTTTAGAAGTTGGAAACTGAATTTGTATGTCACCTACAGTGTGAATAGGTCAATGTGATGTTTAATGACAACAGAGATAATGGAACTTAGTCAAAACATGCTGAAGTTTTAAAAACTGGCTTTAAAAATATTCCAATAGATGGTTTGATGGTTGTTGATAAATGCATGCTACAACTGTATGTAATTCAGTACAGTCATTTTCAAGTGCTATATCTGAATTTTGGTTCATTATCATTATCATTGCATTTCTTTGATAGGCAGAACTATAATGCACAACATGCATGAACCTTTCTTGTTCTCCTCTTTGGTATACAAAATCTGTTAACAGACAGGCGTAACCTTCATACAGAAGTTTCTGTTAGTTGATTGCCTGATTCATATGCATAAAAAATTCTGCTGCACTTTAAATCAGCAAATTCTGCATAACTAGATTGCTGAAATATATTTGTGTAGTTTTTGCAGCTGTATTTCTGCATGCTTGATTGTGTATATTAATGTGTCCATGATCACTGTCAGTGAATTGGTGTAAAAACAAGGTGTCTGAGAGTGCACACAGTTTTCTTTGGAGTTGTGTTAGTTCTGAACCACCTTTGGAGATCAGCCTTTCCAAGTGAAGAGCATTCATAAGACATTTACCAGTAGATTTAATTTATCATTCACTTGCGGATCAGGTCAAGTAGTTGGTTATGCAGATGTCATAAACATCATAGGAAGATACTTGCAGACAGTGAAAGAGATACAGGGGCATGCAAATCAATTGGGACAACATTAGTTGTTTTTGTTTAGGGACTTTTTAGGACATGGAGAATTGAGGGTGTGTTTACTGGAGATGGTGGGGGGTCAGGAATGTAGCCTTGAGCAGGTGATACCAGCTTCAGTTGTTTCTGCCCACCTGCAATCCAGTTTCCCAATTTAGCACCAGAGTTGGCCAAATGAAGATTATTCTGTTTTCTCATTTTATGTTAATTTGTTTTTCACTCTTTATGCAGTATGGATATTACACCCAGGAAAAGAGCTAATTGTAGCTCTTGAAGAGCAGAAATAAATGCTCATTCTGTTGGAGTTAGTAAATCAGGTGTTTCAAGACTGCTTAAAACTCACGGCAAAACTGGATCTTTAAAACGAAGAGGAAATGGGAATGGAAACATAAAACAACACCCTGAACAGACAAACTGTTGGTTTAAAGAAATGTTATTTTTCCAGATAAAACAAGCAAGGACTGCAGCTAAAGTTGGTCATAATAATTACTAATGTATGTAAATAGTTCTGTGTGTTATTTAATACAACAAACAGAACACACAGCAAATAAGGTTTCCCCCAGTTAATTTTCACACCACTGTACGTAGGAGCTGGAACACACCAAGATAATAAAGGTATGATGCAATCAAGAAGAGATTTAAATCACCAGTGGACAGAATTAGAGGATATTATGGCAGTAAACAGTTTTAATTACCTGGGAGCAGTTTTAACAAAAGGCACTGAAGATGAAGTAGAAGTAGAAATACAAAAGAAAATTATGTCAGCAAACAAGATACACTTTTCTTAGGACACAACATGAAACCTTGACTAGCTCATACAAAAGATAAACTTAGAATGTACAAGACTGTAATCGAACCCATGCTAGCAGTATTTGAAAGGAAAAAGCAAAGAAGAATCTTTGGACCAATCTGTGAAAGTTACTTAGTTCGGAGCCTTAAGACATCATGTAGAGCTCAGAGAATTGTTAGGTGGAACTGATATAGTGAAATATTTTAAGTTGAGAAGATTGCAATTGGCCAGTCATATAGTCCAAATGGATTAGAATACCAAAAAAGTTAAGATGACCTGTGGGAATATCACAGCTGAAATGCGAAGACAACATCAGAAGTGACTCATTGTTGCTGCTGAATGTGATAGAAAGGAGTTATCAGAGTATGGGGGATATCTGGAGGCAAACTATTGAAAAGGCCAGGGTTGTTGTGGGCTGTTGCACCAATGAAGAAGAAAAAAAATGAGAGCCATGTTTTGTCACTATGTTGGAACCGAATTGAACAAAAGGGAACTTGGGGTAACAGTTTGAGATTGTGATGGGGAAAAAAAAAAAGAGTGAAACGTTTGTTGCATAGTGAATATTTTGTGCTTTTAAGGAAGGAATCCTTTTAAGCAGGATATGTATGAAAAGGACAACATTTGTTTTATCGTGTTGGAACATTTTGGTACTTATATTATGCCTTACATGGGAAAACATGTTGAGCAGGATTGCCAGAAGTGGATGTAACTAATGTGTGAGTGTTTTATATTGTGTGAATGAAAGATGTGTTGTCCATTTTTATGTGAAAATTGATAGCTTCTTGATGGCACAGGGACATATAAGATGCTGAATTGTTTAAAATTGTTTGTTTCATTCCCCAGACAGTGAACTGTCCACATTATCACTCCTGTGACAGTTCTGAGTACAGTCAGGAACTCAGATGAAATGATGATGCCAGTGGACCCTTCATATGATAATCACGGCCTTTTCTGTTTATCCATTGTACATTTATACATGTACCTTCCTGGAAAATCCTTCTTTTATACATTTTGAATTTGAGAAGCTATTTTTGACAGCCACATTTAGTGAATGTATATATTCCTTCTACAGATGTTATAAAAGTGTTAACATTTCAGATGTGCAAACGGTATCCTGGTTTCCTTCGAGTTGCCATTGCTGATCCCCAGCCTGAAAGAAGGTGGTTCAGAAGAGGCTGGGTTACCTTTGAGAGACAAGTGAACATCAAGGAGATCTGTTGGAACCTTAACAATATTCGTGTAAGATAATAAAAGGGATTGCCAGCTTTTATGTATACATTTTAAATTTGCAAGAAGTCATCCCGTTGTGTAAAGATTCAATATAACCACTTTTTATTATGTGATTCAGTCAACACAACCATACAAATTAGTAGCATAGGTTACAGCGACATGTTTCAACTTACAAAATCATCATCAGGCTAAGCTTAGAACCATGAATTTTTTTACAGTGTGGCTGCGCGCATTTGGGATGCCAGATGGCTTACAATGTGTGTTGCGATTGGCAACATGTATATATACTGACCATTAAGTAATATACTATGCACCTATGTTTAGAATTAGTTTTTCTAAGCATGTAATGTGTGTTGGTGTGTTACTTTGGGCTGCAGTTCCCTGATTAGATTCCTGGTTACTCTGTTGTGGTTGTATTAGTAGCTGGTTCCTTCTGTATTTGGATTTCTTCGGGGGTGGGTGGGTGGGTGTGTCTGCTTGTTCCTTTTTATGGTCTGCTACTGTTTTCTTGTATCCTATCTAGTTCTGTAATTGCAGAATCAGGTTTGTTATGTCTTGTTGTAGTAATTTTGAGCACTGTAGCATGCGTAGTTGTATAAAGTTTTGTTACTTACGGTTTTCTCCTTTTGTGCAGTGGTTGCTGGCTTTTTTCTTGCAGTAGTCAATGGGCTTCTGCCCTGTGTAACTTTTACTTCCTGCGGGGGTGAATGGCTTCACACATCTGATTTCTTCTAGCTGCTTGGCAGCACTGGAGCCAAGTGTCCCTTGTAAGGGTCTTCTTGTATTATGGTTTTGAATACAGCATTTTCTTTGGCCGTTAGTCTGTCATTGATTTGGTTGCCGACCTTTGTTTCTTTGTAAATGTGGAAGCATTCAAGTGTGTCTATTAGTTTGCCTTTCTTGGTTACGTGGACGACCTCCATTATATCCTCCATTGGGCCGATGGCATATATGTTATCTATGAAATGTTGGGTGAATTCTGACTTCTTGTTTTTGTATTTAAAGTCCCATAGGTGCTCTTGGAACCTGACTTAAACGGTCAGCCTGTCTGTCCTGTATATTTCATCTTGCAGTTAGGGCATGTTAACTGGTATACACCGCTTCTGTCATATTTGTTTTGGGGGGCTTCTTGTTTTAAGGCGAGGCATTTTTCAATTGTATTGTCAGTATTAAATGCAATTTTTACATTAGTGTCTTTGCACAATTTTGTAATAAACCCAGTCACTTTACCATCGTACGTAAATTTTGCCCATTTTTTCATCTGGTTGTTTTGTTTTTGTTCTTTCTGTTTGTTAAACTTCTTAAGTGAGAAAGCATCGTGTTTGTTGTTGAGTAAAATCTGCCATATGTTGTCCCTCTCTTTCTGTCGGCCTTCAGGGGTCAGCTTGTACGTTTTCATTCTATTGCAGTAGTACCAGATACTACTGCAATAGAATGAAAACGTCCTATTCCTCCACATGATGCTCACTAAAATGTAACGTGTGTATTTATGTTATTTATTTCTAACAAACTGATAAATTCATCAATTTTGCTTTAGTCCCCTTCTATTTGAAAAGTGAAAGTTAAGTTAAATATTGCATACAAAGTGGGCTGTAAATATGATTTCTTGCAGGTTTCACAGTGTATGAAATTTTTTTTTATGTGTGGTTTTTTTTTTCAGCTGCGGGATTGTGAATTAGGTGCCATTGTGAATCGTGATCTCAGTCGGCGCATCAGAACAGTTAATGGTATTACATCACATCGCCAGGTTGTTAGACATGATATCAAACTATCAGCACGCATCGTACATAATTTAGACACCAAAGCAGGGCTGTGGATAGATGCTGATTTACCTGAAGCCAAGGGTGAATTTGTACCTGAAGGAGACTCTAAGAAGTTGAAGGAAAAAGAACCAGATCAGATGCCATTGCCAGTAAGTCTATAATAATTAGCCAGTTCTGTGTAAAAGAGACTTGAGAAATGAAAATCTCACATATAATAATAAAATTCCATGCTCTGTGTGAAAATGAAATTGTTGCTGTAAACGGAAGAGCCTTCTGCTAGTTTCTGTCTTGATCCAAATGAATCCGGTCTGTATCCTCCCACCGTGTTTCTGTAAGATTCAGTTTAATAACAATCTCCCATCTGTGTGTCGGCCTATGTACGTTCTCTTTCCCTTCAGGCATTGTGGCCAGACACTGCATAATGAGCATTTTGAATATTGATGTCTTCAGGGATGTGTTGTCTTGTACTCAGTACATTAGTACAAGCAGTTCAAGAGAAGCAGGATAATTATCTACTCTGGATGGAGGATACATCATCTACCCTGACAATGGTGGAGGCAGCATTTGGCCCTTAAATGACATTGCACTTCTACCAGACTGACATGTGCCAGCAGACAACTAGCAGTCATAGCCAAACCAAGACCTACATGGCCATTATCTGCGTTTGTAGATGAAAATAGAGAATAGAGCACATCTGATGTTAACTGACACAGTCTTCATTTTTTGGACTTTGTCCATCATCTAATTTTTTAAATATGGACAATATTTTGGAAGCCAGTTCTGTTTCTGTCTTCAGGGAAAGAAGCACATAAACTGGTGGACCCCTTAGATTGAGCTGTTGTTAGTCACTGGGCACCATAGAAACAGTAAATTTGTTGAGGTATGCACCTGCAAACAGATCTAGTCCAAGGATAGTAAGAAGAAAATGGAACTTGAAAAATCGGAAATTAACTGTAAGACTCAGAAATAAAACCAGGACATATCCACAAATTAAAAACCGTAAAAAGTATGATGATTCAGACTGAACAAACCAGAGACACACCACAACAAGACAGGCGATGTATACATAACAAAACATTGAGATGTGTTCATGCAACCATTGTTGCACTAGAAGATCAAAGTATTACATATTCTTAATGTGTATTTGTAGCCTTAGGTATCCATCATGCAATTTGCTCGCACCATATTGTTAATTGTGGTCAGCCCGGCTTTGCAGTATTTTTCCACATTGTCCCATAAACAATATGTGTTTCAAAGAAATGTTGTTGAATGTAAAATGTGTGTTTTGATTTTCTTTACAACTTTTGTCTGAAATGTTTCTCATTGTAAGAAGAACTGAGCAACATGTGATCAAAAATGTATATTGGGCTTCCTGTAAAGTACCTGTTATTCTTGTCAGATTTTAATTAAACTTCAATTTTCTTGACATATTTTTGAAAAATACTCAGATCACATTTCATGAAAATATGTCCAGTGGGAGAAGAGCTGTTCCATGTGGACAGACAAGCACAACAAAGCTAAATGTTGCTTTTTGCAATTTTGCAAATGTGCATAAAAGTCCAGAATACATATGTTTAAAATTCTTAACACCACTAGACCATCTGTGGAGAAAAATATGAATCTTTGTGGGTTCCAAGAAGTATAAATGCATTATTTAGTGTGTGCGGATCATAACGGCATGGCAGTGCATCTTGTTGGAAGTGACTGTGGAGGGTTTGAGAATTGCTGTGTATCCAGTGCAGTGAATGAGACTGGTGATGATGCATTATGGGATGAAACTGAAGAGGATGGGAACGTGAGAAGAGAGTGTGAGGAAGATGAAGGCGCTGTCTGTGAAGATGCAGACAGTGACACTGATTGGTGAAGGTAGATAGAACCTGGCACTCTTGGTGTATTAACCTTATGGTGCCGGAATTATTTTTTTAATTTTAGCACACACTGTATATAAAATGTGAATAATACAGGAACCAAATACGTTAGAATTATGAAACAGACTGCATTTTGAAGAGGAAAAAACGGAGAGTATATACCATGTTAAAATATTCAGTACCTGTATTTGTTGAATAAATATATATAATGCAACATTTAGAGGTTAGCGGTGCGGTACGACCACTATAGTCGTCGTTAGGCGTCAGAAGGTTAAGTGCATGAAATGTTGAATAAATATATATAATGCAACATTTAGAGGTTAGTGGTGCGGTACGACCACTATAGTCGTCGTTAGGCGTCAGAAGGTTAAGTGCATGAAATTAGCAGTAAAATATTTTTTCTTAAACGTTTTATTTGTGGGATGTTGTCAGACATTCGTGTATATATGGTACTGTTGTCGTCTCAAGGAGGACTAAGTGTAATACCTGTTACAGTGAGGGTTCACAGTTGATTGTACGAACTTCAGTGGAGTGACCAGTAAAAAGAGCCATGAATGTATTAAGAACATAATGATGACACTGCATTAATTTGAAACTGGTACTAACTATTGCTTGGAAGTGAAAATGTTCTAGAACAGGAGCCTTATCTTCAGTTCATTGGCATCTTGAAGCCACTGCATGTAGTTCCCTTCAGAATGCTGTCCTTCAGCGTGTGTGCATTTTTGTGCAGATGTGTACAGGCCTAAATTTTTCAGGAAGTTAACCACATCTGCTGCATCCATCGCTTGACAGCTTGTCATATTGTACTTCTTCTGTTTATTAAACTGCATGTTATGCTCTGGTGCTACACAGGCATTTACCATGTTCCATAGAATTGTTATTGTATGTACCGAGTGCTCTAGCACAGTAATGACTTTTGCACGGAGATCTTTCAGTCAACTCCAGTTCTTGTCATGTGTGACTGTCCTTCTGGTAGATGCAAAGTATACAACCTCTTGCATTGGTCTCACAACATTCTTGTTTCAACAGTGCTACATTCCAGCTAGTGTTCCCCAGAATTTCATACCAATTCTTGAACCTGTGATGCCACTGTGGTATTTGTACTGGTATCTTGTGTGTTCACCATTAACAGTTCAGAGACGAGTAGCATTTCTGTCACCAGTTTTTTTTCACTCTTTGCAAATATTGTATAAGCCTATGAATACACTGCTCACTGTATTTATGTTTCAACTTTCAAACTGTGCACGCGCACACACACATGCACCCCCCCCCCCCCCCCCCCCCCCCCCCCCCCCCCACCCCCACCCCCCCCCCACCCCCCCCTCAAAAAAAAACACATATCCCACCCTTTTTTAATTACATATATAAATTATAT
>Ga0123355_10021196_pt1 | contig 10399 bp, 3 predicted proteins | sample TergutEmb28metaG_3_FD_89872 | JGI IMG/M metagenome (GOLD analysis project Ga0123355, IMG submission 89872) | Embiratermes neotenicus P1 segment gut microbial communities from Petit-Saut dam, French Guiana - Emb289 P1 | ecosystem: Host-associated > Arthropoda: Insects > Digestive system > Gut ... | reverse complement strand
TGCTTCACCGCATATATTTTTGTTCAGCGGCACGCGATATGCGTGCATTTTTTTATTCCATGCTTACATGTAAAACGCTAATTTTAATACAACAGTTAGCGCAATAAAAGCCCCAAAGAGCGGTGTTTGGGGCTTTTGTTGTGTTTTAGGAGGTGCGTTAATTCGTGGTTAGCCCACTCAAGGTTCATATGCGGGGCGTGCTGACACGGTGGGGTAGCCTCGTGGAACTTAGTGGGTTTCATGTTTTCATGCTTTTCGATGGTATTTTCGCCGCTCGCCTCCCACTACACCAGCCTTCCCAAAACAATTTTTCCACAGCCTCATGAGCCGTTTCGTCAACTTCAAAGTAGTCCGGCATAATTTTCAAAATTTCACCCAAGAAATCTTGATTATGATACTGCTCTTTCGCGTGTGCGAGTTCGTGGATGATGAGGCTATCAATGCACGGTTCACTGAGCATAAGCGTGTGCCTCTACTGGAAAATCTCTTTTGTCTTGATGTTGTATATTCCAAATGTTCTGCGGCCGTCGTCGATGTGCAGTCTACTGTATTGCACGTCCATGATTTCAGCATACTTGTCAAGCCGGGGGTTCGGGCCATTCGTCATCTCGCATTTTCTGCATATCGGCATAAATTGTTTGACCGTGGAATGCCTCTAAATGTGCGCTGTTGAAACCATAGGGAACATCCATAACAAGACTTTCGTCGTCACGCGGCGATAGCGTGATTTTTTTCTTGCGCGCCACATGGTCAGCTCTGATGTGCAAATCCGGCGCAAAGCTCTCTGCGCGAAAAGGTTCGCCGGTTAACCAGCAACGAAACTTGAATAGGTCCGGGCAAGTCTGGGCATTCGTGGTTCAATCATAGGTGTTCACCATCTTTCCATTGTTATCACGTCAACCCATCGAGTATCCGTAAAAACTCATCCAGCAGCACTGCGTTTTCCATGCGCTTGTTTTCGAACACCATGTAATAGCGGTATTGCGGCCCGGCAAGTTCTTGCCATTTGCGGCCAATCCTTGCTTTCTGGCGCGAATCATCGTTTGCTAAGTGATCACCTTTCGGTTCAATGAGCAGTATTTTTCCGCTAACAGTCATCGCGATGATATCGGGATAAGCGGTAACAGATCCGTTGATGCGCATGCCTCTGCGTGATATGTTGCGGTGCCACCAGACAATGTTGGTCATGTTGGTGCTGGTAAGCTCACCAGCAATCCTGCATTCGAGGCTGTTCATTTCTTCCTCGGCGGTGTAGAGCGTTTTCCTATATGTTTTAGTGAACAACGCAGGAGAAATTGTCTCCGGCAGCGCATAGCGCGGTTCGCAGAAAATGCGTCCCTGCTCCACCCACAGATTGAACATATCTTCGGCATGGGCATCCATCAGGCTTTCGATTTTGCTGCGGATTTTTATCAAATAAGATGAGGGCGATATTTGCAACTCTTCCAACTGCTCCGGCGTGAAGGCCTCCACTACCCGGCGAACATAGGCTGCAATTTCACCGTCGTCCAATATGTTAATCTTCGACAGCTCGCGCCGAAGGATATCCGTGCAGATTTGAACACGGCTTTGCGGTGGCCGCGAGTTGAAATATTCGCGAAAATAGGCATTGTCGCGCCCAGTGAGTTTCCAAGCCTTTGGCGTGGATGTAGCACCTTGAGTGATATCAACTTGGGCGATTTCGGCCTCTAGCGAAGTGAAGTCAATCTCCGAACTCTTATCGCGCAAGCTGAAATCTTCCAACAAATGCACCTTTTCAAGCAATTGCGTTGTTTCGCCGCCAAGCAATGGAATTCCACGCTTTGTTACAAACTGCGCAATGCGCAGTTCCATGGCGGCTTGCCGAAACTCGTCGTTCATGCGAAAAATATTCATTTTGCTGCGCACCTCCGTTGGGGCGGCGTCAAGCGTTATATTCCCCGTGGCTTGTGCCTGTGCTTCGTACTGCTGCGCTTGTTGCAATGCTCCGGTGAACAAGAGGTAATGTGCGGGTTCCATGGGCGGCGCATCCGCCGTGGCTTGGCGAACAGCATGGACGTCAATTTCCAAGAAGTTATTTTGTTCAAGCGCGAGCGTCGGAACTACTGGCATCGGAAATACTGAATCTTCTATTGTGCCATCGCGATAGTCTTTTTCGCTAAAGCCTGCGTGGTTGAGAGCCTCGACCACGCGCGTAAGTGTTGCTTGAAAATCAGCAGATGATGTGATGCAATAAGAAATGTTGAGTACACCGTCCGCATTTTTCATCGTATATGGTAGACGAAGAACACGCCCAAGAATCTGCTCCACATCCACCTGCGAACTACGGTTTGCAATCGTCGCGAGCACATAGGCGAAAGGACAGTCCCAGCCCTCTTTTAGGGCATTGACGGTGATGATATAGCGAGTTGGACAATCTTCGCTGAGCAAATTCACGCCTTTGATTTCATCTTTGTCGGCGGTTTTGATGGCGATGTAGCTCTCCGGGATACCACTTTCCATCAGCAATTTCTTGACTTTCTCGAAAGTGGTGCTATCGTCCTTCGTGCGCGGCTCGGCCTGTATGAGGGCAATGGGACGGATGTAACGCCCGCTGGTGCCGCGTTCGCGCACAGCGGCATCTTCCAGCTTGTTGCGAATATTGATAGCATCAATCAACACGTCCTGCTGAGTGTGACGATTGTAAACAATCACCGGCAGCTTGACCATGTTTTCTTGCTTGAGTTGCAGCGCGTCAACATAAGCGATGATGTTGCTTTCTTGCTTGGGCGTGGCGGTCAGATCCAACACAAACGAGGGGTTGAAATTCACGAGCATTTCTTTGCTCAATGTGCTGGCGGCATGGTGGCTTTCATCCACGACAATAACAGGGTTAAGCGAGCGAATGACTTGTATCAGCGCAGTTTCGTCGCAGTCGGCAAGCAGAATATCAGGGTTATTCCATGTGTCCGCAAAAGATTTGAGGTTGCCGTTTTCTTGGTAAGCCTTGCGGCCTTCTTTCTTGCTTGTGCGGAATGAATCATAACTGAGCACGAAGATAGAAAGTTGTGTGCTAACAGTCGCTGGGCAAAAATTCTGCCCGTCAAGCAACTGGTTTTTCGTATACACTTCTACCCGGTGTGAAAAATCGGTGCTGATGCGCTGGCGGTATGGGTGCTCAGCAGTTGAAAGCGTGCGCTGGGTTTGCTCAAGAATGGCATCGCTTGGCACAAGCCAAACAACAGCTTGGGTTTTCGTGTGGGGTAGCGCATCGAAGATAGGCCGTAAAGCACTGGCCGCCAAGAATGTCTTGCCACCGCCGGTGGGAACTTTCAGGCATACGTTGGGAACGCCGGGCAGCATGTCGCGATACGGCTCCATGCCGCCAAAGCCCACGGGTACTTGCTTGTTTTCCCAGTATTGCTTGTAGCTTTCGGCCACGGAGATATTGCCGTTGAGCAAGCCAAGAAACTGCCCTAAGTCGCGCAGCACGGCCTTTTGGTAATTCTTCAGTTCCATTGCAGTTCCTCCCCCTCATAGCCGCGCGATGTCACGCGGGATTTTTTTGAAGATTACGCCGTATACCGCAAGCTCGTCCTCGCTGAGCGCACAGCGGTCGGCATAGATGATGTATCGCTCGGCCTTCGTTTGCAGTCCGGCAAGGAAATCCGCGCTCAACGTTGTGCTGCGGTCGGGCTCATAGCAGAAATAGTACGCCGCGCCGCCAGTTTCGCCGAGGTAATACGGCTCGTCCGGCTTGGCTGCTTGTGCGGGCAGCTTCGTTTCCATATACCACACATAATCGCGGATTTTCTCGGTGCCCACGGCCTCGTTGAGGTTGCCGTCGTCCAGCAGCAGCTGCTCGCCCAAGTCGTAAAACGCAAAGCCGCCGCCGGTGCCGGGCGTGTTGCCATAGCCCTCAATCACGCGGCGCACGCGCTCGGCTGTAATGCGCTCGGCATAGTCCTCCATCTCCACGAGGAGAAAACGCCGATTGCCGCCGTCGGCCTTGTTCATGTTCAGCACGGCATGGGCGGTTGTACCGCTGCCTGCAAAGGAGTCGAGGATGATGCTGTCTTTATTGGTGGCGATTTGGAGGATGCGTTCTATTAGGCGAGAAGGTTTCGGCGTGTCAAATGGTGAACCTTTGCCAAGTATAGCATGAATCTCTTTTTTGGCTTCATCGGTATGCCCGACTTCTTCATGTGGCCACCAAGTCCACGGCACCAATCCTTTTGCTTCAGAAAGGAATTGTTTCCTACGCGGAACACCCATTCCATCCCTTCCGAAGAACACTCTGTTATCAGCCAGTGCTTTATCAAATTCTGAACGAATTACTTTCCAACAGTTGCCCTCTGGCGGCAAATGCTTTTTGCCGGACGGTGCGACAATTTCATACATCTGATTAGGTCGAAATCCTTGCGCCAACAATGAAACCGACTGCCAGGGTCCCCGTGGGTCATCGTCAGGGTTTGAATACGCTTTTAGCTGCTTTTCGGTTAATGGCAAATAGTTTCTTGTCGTCTTAAATATTACAGGGTTACTGGCGTAAATCAGAACATATTCGTGTGAATCGCCAATTGCCTCTCTGTTTTCACGTGAATATCGTTTTTGCCAAGCAATCGTTGCTACATGACTGTTTAATCCGAATACTTCATTGCAGATAGTTTTAAGGTTCGCGACTTCGTTTTCATCTATGGATATAAATATAACACCATCTTGCGGGTGAAGCAACCGTTGCAGCAGCCGCAGGCGGGGGTACATCATGCACAGCCATTTATCGTGCCGCGATAGGTCTTCGCCCTCGCGGCCAACGACCTCGCCCAGCCACTTGCGAATTTTCGGGTCGTTGACGTTGTCGTTATACACCCAGCCCTCGTTGCCGGTATTATACGGCGGGTCGATATAGATGCACTTGACGCGGCCTTCGTACTTCGGCAGCAGCGCTTTGAGCGCATGGAGATTGTCGCCCCGAATAATCATGTTACCATCATCGGAGCCGTGGCTATACTGCTGTTGCAGCACCCGAAAGGGCACATCTAAGTGGTGGTTGACTACTTTGTCTTTGCCAATCCAGTTCAGTGTGGGCATGGGCACCTCCTGCGTGCATAGTTATCCACCATTATAGCACAACGTGACGAAAATTGCAATCAAAATTTCGCTCGACAACTCGGTAAACCTACTTTTGTTGCTCGAAAAATTAAAGATAGCTTGAGGGATGATGTCAATTTCCAATAACTCAATCGCGGCATTGTAATTTCCGCTTCCTCAGCAGAATGGGACAACAGCGAACAAATTTTAACCGTGTCTTTAGAAGACTCTACTATCCATGGAAATATTGATGGCGGCCATACGTTAAGAGCCATGTTAGACTGTCACCGAAAAAAGAAATTGCACAAAAATCAAAATAACACTTGACTTTTTTAAGCAATGCTGTATAATGGAGTGTGGTATGGTCTATTTATTAAGAATCGGAGGCGTTTGTATGAACAGTAAATGGAAATTCACGGTTGCGACCGCGCGATTGTCGAAGCGTGCGCTCAGCATTTTGCTCACGGTGCTGCTGCTGGGGGGTGGCTTTGCGCTGAGCAATGTGGTTGGTGCGCAAGATATCTTGCGGCAAGAAGCGCTTGAGCTGCCGGAAGATGTTATCTTTTCGGTGCCAGAGGTCATTTATTTGCAGCCGAATATCAACGGTGTGAATGCGACAACAAATTTCCAGTTTTTTGTTGACAACACGCTTCCCACCGTCAATGCTGCCAATCTTACCACATGGGGGGGATTGAGCAATGACCCACGCAGAGCCACTGGCAATGTGTGGTTCTCCAGCTCGAATGCAACCATGGTGCGCATTGAAATGCTCACGCCGGGCGTGGATATCCACGTTGAACGGCAAACTCGCCGCAACTACAACGCAGGAGCCATGACAATTCTCAATGGCATGAACGAAATGGAACTTGACCCGGCACACATGGCAACGTTGGGCGGTCACGGCACCGTCACCAACATAACAAACAACCCACAGGCTATTAACAATGCTGACCTTGTGTTCGGCAATTTGTTGCATTATCAAATTGGTCAAGACTCAACCACGAATATCAACGCTGGACATATGATTACTTGGCGTGCCACCTATTTGGTGAGTGGTATGTGGTACACGACTTATGCGTACTCGTATGTGTTTCGGCCGGACCACATTCCCTCGGCGGTGAATGTGCTGGCACGGCGTGGTGCCAGCGGGCCTGACCATCACACCATGAACTGGATTAATGGTTTGCATGCACCGATTCCTGGAGCCAATAGTTTTCGCTATGCGCCAACTGCCGCAAATGCCGCAGTTCGTGACCGCCGCGCAACCATGCCCTACACCTTGCTGGGGAACGACTTTTTGATGGGCACTGTCAATAACGCAACCGGCTCAGGCGCCACGCAGCTCGGTCACAACCGCAGCCCGGGGCAATCGTTGGTAAGAACCCCTGGCACAGTGCACTATGTGCGCTTTTCGGGGCCGACATCCGGGGCAGGGGGAGCGATGGGCGGAAGCCTTGGCGCAACGCAATATACCGCTAGCCTTGCAGACGGCACGGGCAGTGATGCGCTTCGACTGCCGCAAAACGGCATACAAATGGTGCAGCATCCAAATCCGAACGCTGGTGGCTTTGCTACCCGACCTGTGAATCTGTTTGTTGACACCTCGCGTTACAGCAACTATAACCAAATTCCTAACCTTTCTGCTTGGGCAACCAATTTGGGCACTTGGCACAACATGAACAATGCAGGCGGCAACGCAAACGAACGCCGCAATCAATACAACTTTATATCTTGGAGCTACACAAGCAACCCCATGCGTGAAGCACCACGGGCAACTGGCACACACGTGGCTGCTAGCAGAGTGATTCCCAACCCGGTGCAAGACCCCCTTGGCAACAACGCTAGCAACCGAGCAACTCGTGCGGGCATTTGGGCCTTTGGCGGCGGGCACGGCAGGGTAGCCGTGATAAACGCGCAAGGGCAGTCTAACCTAGGCGCCGGAACCACTGGCACAGATGCATTCCATAACTATCGCGGGCTTGGCTTATATGCCACGGTTGCAGCGCGGCTGTGGTATGTGAGGACGCTGGGCACATATACGGATGCGCGCAGGTCCACGAGCTTTTGGAACTCAAACACAAACGCAGCGGTAACCACAAATATAGCAAACCACAATTTGGCGCAATTTAAATTTGGCGGCCCGCTGGATATTCCAATGATGATAACGCCCATCGGCGGAACCGAGCGCTTCAATGCGCCATCCATCGTGTTCCGTTGGCACAGCAGAAGCGGCGACCTTATCCGCACCGATACGGCGCACTATCGTGTGTATATGAACATTCACACGCAAGAAACGAACAAAGCTGCCGTGCGCAGCTACGTGCGTGATGCCATCGCGGTTTCAGGCAACTATCAACGCTGGATGTTTGACAACGCCAATGAACTGGTTGGTGACTACACCCGCTGGGAAATTTATACGAATGCAAAGCAGGCATTGGCCTACGCGTTAAACAGACCCGACCAAGCCTTGGGCAACATCACCGCATTAAACAACGCGATGATTGCAGCGCGCAACGCGCTCACTCGCGGCACGCCGCAAACCGGCGTGGCGCGTGCGTCGCATTGGAACATGGCATCGCAACCGCCGCAGCAAATTGCAGCGCACGTGGAGTTCACCTATGATTTTTACACCAGAGTGATTGCCACGCCGCCTGTGATTGTGGGCTTTGAATTTGCCACAATGAACATCCCGGGCGGCGTGCACCCGGCAGTTCCCGAAACCAATGCCCCCTTTGGTCAAGTGATTGCCAACACGGCAACACAAACCTGGAACTTCTTTTACGCGCCGGTGTTCCATGTTGTATACAACGGCAACGGCGCAGACAGCGGCAGCGCGCCCAACAGCGGCGACATCGTATGGGGTCGCCCAACTGCCGAACTGTTCCCCGCTGCGGCCAGTTTTGAACGATATGGTCATTCGCTGATTGGCTGGAGCCTCAACGCACAAGGCACTGGCGTGCTCTTCCCGCCCGGCGCGGCGATTCCCAACACGCTGCACGACCAACCCGGCGCAGTGCAAGTGTTTGCGATATGGGCGCCCAATACGCATACCATCACGTATCACCCCAATGAGGGCACCGGCACCGCTGCGGCATTCCCAAACACCTTTGGCACAGCGCACAACATCATCGACAACAGCGTGCTGGGCTTTGACCGAACGAATTTCGACCTAGTGGGCTGGAATACCGACCCCCGCGGCGAGCCGCATGGCACAAGCTTTGCGCTCAATGGAGCAGTGCCGGCGACAAACGCCCACGACATCACGCTATATGCACAATGGCAAGGCCGTGTGTTTAACGTGATTTACCGCGGCAATGGCGGCGTAAGAGCCGACAATGGCGAAACTGCTTTCACTAATCAGGGTCGCTTTGGCGAAGAATATACGGCTTCGCGCAATAATCAGTCTTGGGCCTTCAGCCGCGGGCTAGACGCCTTTGTTGGCTGGAACACGCAGCCCGATGGCAGCGGCACAGCATTTGCACTCGGCGAAGTAATTCCCCAACAGGTTGCAGATGGTTTAATTCTTTACGCCCAATGGCTGGGTGTGCCCTATACGGTGCATTATAACGCCAACACGGGTGCAGACAGTGCGACCTTTGTCCACGTGAACGGCGGCCGCTTTGGCGAAGATTACACGGTGCTGGCCAATGCGCAACTGTTCACCTTTACGCTGGCAAACCATGTCATCACAGGCTGGAATACGCAACCCGACGGGCAGGGCACCAGCTTCCTGCAAGGGCAAGCCGTTGCGGGTAATATTCTGGCAGCCCAAACGCTTTATGCCATGTGGGAAGGCGATGTGTTCACGGTGGCCTATCATATTAATGACGGCAGTGCTGCGGCACCCGTGCTCGACTTCGGGCAATTTGGTGAAGATTACACGGTGCTCACAAACAATGCTGACACGCAGTTTGTGCGACCGAACTTCACCTTTGCCGGTTGGAACACGCGTGCCGATGGCTTGGGCGACACCGTTGCAGAGGCTGCGCTCTTTGCCAACGACAGCGCAGCGGGTTTGGTATTGTTTGCCCAATGGGTAGGCAATCCCTACACCGTAACGTATGCGGCGAATAACAGCAGCGGCGACACTGTGGACGCCACCGGCCAATTCGGCAATGTTTACACGGTTGCAGCCAACACCTTCACGCGCAGCAATTTCCAATTTGTTGGCTGGAACACACAAGCCAACGGCAGCGGCATCGCCTATGCAGCCGGCCACACGCTGGCAGGCGGCACGCTTGCCGGGCAAACGCTATACGCGCAATGGCTGGGCAACCCATTCACCGTAACCTTTAATCCGCTCAACGGCAACCCAACCTTCACGGCCACGGTTAACTACGGCAACACCTTTGGCGCGGGCGTCGGCTGGCCGGCATTCAATCCCGCATGGCACGGCTATGACTTTGTTGGCTGGTTCACGCAAGCGGTTGACGGCGACCAAGTGACAGCGGGCAATATCGTGCAGTTAACTGGCGACCTAGAGCTGTTTGCGCAATGGGTTGTGCGCGTGGATTTCAGTGCATTGCTGGCGTTCATCGCGCTAGTGCAACCCACCCAACAAGGCAACTATACGCAAATCAGCTGGGACGCTTTCCAAGCAACATTGGCCGCAGCACAACTCGTTGCGGAAAATGCAAATGCCACGCAACCGCAAGTTGATGGTGCATTGGCGGTGTTGATTACCGCGTTTGATGACTTGGAAGAATATCCGCCGATAGACACGGATGTATTGGTGGCGTTCATTCAGCAAGTGCAATACACGGCGCAGGGCAACTACAGCGAGGCAAGCTGGTTGGCTTTCCGCCAAGCGTTGGAGCAAGCAATGGAAGTAGCGGCGAATCCGCAAAACCAAGACCAAGTTGACCAAATGCTGGTGAGTTTGACGGCAGCATATAATGCGCTGGTTGCAGATGGCACAGGCGCAGTTGACAAAACAGCACTTGAGGCGAAAATCGCACACGTACAGGGCATGACGCAGGGCAACTTTGGTCACCCAAGCTGGGCGGTGTTGCAAGCGGTGCTGGGTGACGCACAAGTGGTTGCAGCCAATGCGAATGTGACCCAAGAGCAAGTGAATGCAGCGTTGGCGGCACTTGTTGCAGCGTACGAAGCACTTGCACTTGCCCCAAGTCGCTTTTTCCCCGAAGGCGAGATTCGGCTGCGCTACTCCACGCAGCATGAGGTGTTTGCAAACGCAGCCGCTCTTTATGGCGCGCCGGTTTACTTCGTTGCTTCGCCCGAAATCATTCGCATCAGCCATGATGGCGTGATTAGCTATGATTCGATTCGGCGCGGCAGAACCACCGTAACCATGTATTGCGCGCTGACACATGAAGCGATTGATAGTGTG
>Ga0123355_10021195_pt1 | contig 10400 bp, 7 predicted proteins | sample TergutEmb28metaG_3_FD_89872 | JGI IMG/M metagenome (GOLD analysis project Ga0123355, IMG submission 89872) | Embiratermes neotenicus P1 segment gut microbial communities from Petit-Saut dam, French Guiana - Emb289 P1 | ecosystem: Host-associated > Arthropoda: Insects > Digestive system > Gut ... | reverse complement strand
TAAGGGGCATTTCCTGACATGTTATCTGTCGTTATTGATTTATCGCATATTACAGATTAAGTTAGGTAATAAGTATCCGGTTCACAGAATAAAGAATGCATTAAACAGTGCGGAGTTAGTAAGCGATTCATCAGGAATATGTACGATAATTGATCAGGACTTGATATTTGATGAGATGTGCAAGAAGTTTGAGGTTGATTATTTAAGGGATTATATGAGTGTTGAACAGATAAAGCAAAATATCAAAAAGACAATACAAGGTTAAAAGACAACGAATTGAAAAATAGCAAATCGGCTTAGCTGGGCTGTGTTTTTAGTTTTATTAGCTTCTAACTGCAAAACTCAGGTTATAACATATTTTTTTAAGAGAAACTTATGCTCTATTGAAAATATTTGTATTTTGAATAAAAAAAGCGATTATTATTTGACAGGCAGTATCGCTAGTAGTTGAAGTTGCGTCTTTTACCCACTCAGAAAGCAAATTAAAGAGTTCTTCTTGTGTCAGATTGCTTTTTTGGAGTTTTTCAAAACAAAGCTGGACTTCCTGAGAAACGATATTAAAATTAAGAAGACCTGCTTTTTCAGCTTCATTAAAAAGTTTTTCAATTAATTTATAGTAATTTATAACGTAATATTCAATTTTAGCTTGTAAAAGCGAGTTGCTAATTTTATGCCTGATATTTAAGATACCAGCCGGCAATGCACTTTTTTCATGAATAGGGTTTTTATTAAGTGCTGAAATAATAAATTGAAGATTGTTTTCTAAAGCCACATTTTCTGTTTCTAGTTTGGCTTTATTGAGATTTACTAATTTAGCTTTTGTCCTTTTAAGATCAAGGTATTTTTCTTTTGTGACATTGCTTGAATAATCAAAGTTGCAGTCTAGGCATAAAGCAATTTTGTTGTCATAGTTGTTTAATTCAGTTGGAGGAGCTATTTCTTTTAAGAGCGCTAATTGTGATTTTTCTAAAGGATATATAGTAGTTATTTTATACATCAGTTGTGGTGATGTGTGTTTTTTCTTTTGAAAACTTTTGTGGCAACAAGGACATTTGCATTGTGCTTCGTTTAATAAAATATATTCATGACTTTGGTAAGTAGGGAGTTTTTTAATTGGTAGTTTTTTCGGTTTGACCTTTTTACAGGTGTTTGCGGTTTTTTTTGAAGATTCGCAGATTATGTCAAAAAGAATTTCGGCACATTTTTTAGGTATGTTGGTAAGAGTTGTGACAATATTATATTTTTCAAGTTCAATAGATAAACCAACTAAGATTTTGTTATTCTGGGAAGAAAGATAATTAATGAAGTTCTGTTTATTAAACGTAACCAGAATAATTGAAGCAATCTTTTTTGATAAGGGACGTGCGCCCGCAAAAACCCTTCTGATATTGCAATAGTCAAGAAAAGGATTCTCGTAATCTCCGATAATTATATCAAACGTCTCTATAACAAAATCTTCAATATTTTTTCCATTACCACAAAAGGCGTATAGAATGTTTAAGAATATACTAAGATTCATACCCACCTCGAAAAAGCCATGCCAAAATAGTTCTATAAAAAATAAACATGTACTATATTAACATAAAAAAGCTAAAAAATCAAAGGTTTTGCGAAAAAAATCGAAAAATGTCGAAACAACATTGAAAAAGATGCAAAAAAGTGTAGTTAGCAGATAAAACGGGTCATATTCAAAGTAATTATTGATTGAAAAGATACTTTTGATAATAAAAAAATGATGGCAAATTTTGGCACATTATGGCATATTGTGGCATATTGTGGTTTGCCTATTTTTTTATTATCTGATATTATGTGAATTGAAAGTAAAAAAGGAGGGGAATATGAAAGAACCCATCTCATTCGTCAAAGAGCTTTAGATGCCAAATTGAATGAGCATAATTGGGGTGAATGAGTGTGTATTAATATTGGGCAGTGTCAAACTAGAGGCATAAATATCCCTAAGTGCCCATAGTGGGATTGATAAAATCTTAATAAAAGAAAAAGGAGAGAAATATGAAAGAATTAATAATAGGAAATATAACAGCGGGTGAATTACCTGAAAACATGGTTACGGTCAACACAAACCAAACAATCACAGGTAGTAAAACCTTTGAAGGAATGCAAAATTTTAACAGAATAAGCGCTCATGAGATAGATGGAACAACCATTAGAGATAATAATCATAGAGTCTACTCACGCGCACATGAGCCAAATAATTTGTTTGTGGACAGAAGATTAATAAATCCGGGAACAGACTTTAATAATTTAACGGCTAATGGAGTTTACACATATGCACAAGGAAATTGGCCAGGCAATGTGCACCCTAACAGACCAATTAACCCAGCACACGGCTATGGAGTATTGTTAGTGAACGAATCACATTTATTTATAAGCCAACAATTGTTTTATGTCAGTGGTCAGATTGACACAAGATTCAGAAATGATAACGGTCCTTGGTCAGCCTGGCGGAGAATACAACATTCTGATGGCTCAGGTTCAGGAGGTGGCGAGATACCATTTAACATGGTCACAACTGATACTAATCAGACTATTAGTGGGAGTAAAATTTTTACGAGTGAAATAAACGTCAGACCAGGAAATGTTATAAGCGATCCGGCAGTCGGGGTTTCGATGGGTTTTAAAGTCCATGGTAGCGGAATCGGAGTAAATGGTAATTCACGCTTTAATGGCGATGTTTCAATTAATGGCGTATCACAAACTCATGGTAACTTAATCGGTTTAGGTACTATGAACACTCACACACAGATATTTAATGCTTTAGATACTTATCACAGATTATTAGTGACAGGAGTTGGCTCAGCCTGGGGTTCAGCGTTAACTACGCTTTTAGGAGATCCGGGGATAGGAGTATTTGCGACTTGTCAGGCAAGAAGGATATCGTTTAGTGCCGAAAACAGAGAAATAAGAAACGACAGAGGAATTATTGAGGTTATCGCAACCGATCCTTTTGGAGACAGAGTCAAAAAAGGCTGGTTATATAATGTTGCAGGACAAAACTGCTGGACGGGGTGGAGAAATGTTTAAGTTTATTTATAATGGTCTGGAGATGCCACATAGTGAAGTTGAAAGGTTAATGAGAGAAGAGAAAATTGCTTTAACGCCAGATGGTGATGTTTTTCAAGTTAGAATGGTTACTGAAGAGGAAAGATTTGAATTAAACAAAGAAACTCTTAAGCAGACTGAAATGGAGAAAATTCGCTTAGAAATGGAGATTGAATACTTAGAAAGAAAGCTCAATACAGGATTCAGACCGTTTAGTACAATCCCAGATATAAGAGAATTAGTCCTTGAGGATTTAAAAACAGAATTATCAAAAATAACATAAGCGCAATTAACAGTTTTAAGTTGGGATGAAATTTTTAACATTTGCATTAAAAATGCTCTTATGGTTGTTTTGTATTACCGTTGCCGGAATATCTCTCTTTTTTCTTTACAACCTGAATTATTTTTTGAATAGGATTTTCTATGATCAATTCATATTAAATGGAATTCAGGTTTTGATAATTGCTTTTTTACTGAAAGTAATATTTATGAAATTATATATGAAAATATTTAAAAAGAAACTAGATTATTTGAAAAAAGACGGAATCAAAAAAGGCAGAATATTGAAAGGAGAATTTATGAAAACAAAAAAATGTCACATTGTAAATCTTGTGGCTGATACATTTTTAGTTTTAATTTTGATGTTAGTTTCGCTATCAGAGATATTAGATTTAACCGTAATTACTGAAATGCTTGAGAACTTTAAAGTTGGAAAGTTAGAGACAATTGCCTCAATTTCCGGAGTTTTAGTTTTGACGCTTGTCTTGCAGTATAAGACAACTCTTTCTAATCCAAAGAAAGAAACTAAACAAAGTGATATAGGAGAGTCAAAATGCTCTGAAGAGATTTATAAAGAATTAATTTGTTTTTTGAAGGAGGAAAAATAAATGAATAAACCAATCATCGCATTAATAAAAATAGAGCCAAAAAAGATTCTTGATCTGGGTATTGATGTTAGTGATATAAAATATCAGATTAATTTGTTAAAAGAATATGCAGAGGTAAGTCATTATGATAGTTTAGAAGAATTAGCTTTAAGGAACGGTATTTCTACTGAACTAATTAAACCGACTGTTCCTAAAGAAGTTGAGCCGATTGTGGAATATATCCAAAATGTCTTAGATGTTAAGACAAAAGATTTAAAAGCAGAGGTTGATTTTTATAGAAATATTGTTAAAGACATTAAAAATCAATTAGTTAATTTAAAGGGGGAAATCTAATGAGATGGAATACAAAGAATACGGATTTAGCTGCTCAGATAAATAAAGGTAATCGCTATACAAATGGCAACACTTTAAATGCCACATCTTTAAATGCTATAGTTGATGAATTAATAAATTTATCAGATATTAACTTAGAATTGCTTGGGGATGCCTTTAATCCCAAAAAAATGGAAGATTTATATATAGACTGGGTGCGAAATGCTAATGTATTCAAAGAAGAAACAATCAGGCTTCGCTATGGAAAATTTCCATTTTATGGAGTTATCACTAGTTGGGATAATGACTTAGTAGAAGCCACAGATATAAGTGATGATAATAGCTTAGGTGTAAGATTAAGGGAAACACAAAAACTGCACGATTTACCGCAAGGACCGATGACGCTTTATTTTTTTAGGCTCTCAATATATTCTGTAATAGGAAATATGAAGTCTTTAGTTGCGACCAAGGAAATTCATATTCATTATTTTAATGAGCCGGCAGGACCAAATGATTAAGAAAGGAAAGTGTATAGCATGAGACTATCAGAATTAAAAAATAAATTAAAAATGAGAATTCCTGAACAAGAAAGATTTAATGTAAAAAGCGCCAATAACGATGCTCTGAGCAGAAGCAATATTGTATTCCAAAATCAAATAGATAATCTAAAAATTATCGGTATTACCGGGAGTCGTGGAAAATCAACAGTTGCGGTAATTGTTTATGAATACATAAAAAGCTTAGGATATAAAACAATGCTTTATTCAAGTGTTAAAATTGAATCTCCAGCTAGCTTTGCGGCTAAGAATGAAGCATGTGAGAGCGCCTTAAGAAATGAAAATATGCTTTTAGGAATGATTGAAGAAGCGGAAATTTATGGAGCGGAATATTTAGTATTGGAAGTAAATGAGAGTGCAATCCATAGAGGATTAACCCAGGATATTCCTTTTACAGTCAGAGCTCTGACTAATATTTTCCGCCACCATAATGATGAAATCTATACACCAGAAGAATACGTTAATCTTAAAAAATCATTTTTTAGAAATATTCCGGATAATGAAAGTTGCGTTTCTGTCTTTGGGATGACAGGAGATTTTACCAGCAATGATTTTAATGAACTTTTGTTTTTGAATAATAAACCAAAAGTAACATACGGTTCACAATATCTTTGTGAATCCAAAGGAGTAGATTATACAAAAGTAGATTGTCTCCTTAATGTTTTAGAGCATAATCTGAGTGGCTTAAATCTTAGAATGCGAATAGGCAATGAGTGGTGTAATTTAAAAACTAAACTTATTCTGCCACATAATGCTTTAAATATTGCCTGTGCAACTGGCATTTTAAAAGCACTTAATGTATTGGACGCTCATCAGTTTAATAAATGCATTGATAATATTACTGTTTTAGGTCGTGATCAAATAATCAAAGCTAAAGGCAGAACAATTATTATCGGAATGTGCCTTAATCCGCATTTAGAAGTTTTAGCACAATATAAAAGATGTGGTGAAATTAATAACATTAAGGTATTAACTGGCGCTGTTGGTCGTGGTTTTATCTCATGGGATGAGCAATTTAAGGCAGAAAGATTTACTAGCCGCTTAAGTGAGTTCAGACGGTTTGCGATTAACTGTATAAAAAAATCTTCTGATTATGTTTATCTGACATCTGATGACAATGCGGCGGAAGATCCTGAAGCAATCGCAAATGAGATGCAGAGATATCTTAACAATGAAATCCAGTCAGAGATTATTACTGACCGTAAAGAAGCTCTTAAAAAAGCCGTTTCTGAATTAAAAGAAGGAGAATTACTTTATATTGCGGGCCGAGGCAATAAAAGAACCCATTGCGATACTGCTTCAACTATCCAGCTGTTTACTGACCTAGAGATAGTGGAAGAAGTTATCAAAGAAAATAATTGGTGATAGTAATGAAAGAGCATATAAAGCATACTAGTTTAACCTATGCTTGTGGGATTGGTAGTGCAAGTTTAAATATCAGGACCGGAAGAGCGAAAGCTTTTGTGCCGGCTCCTGGCATCGGTGATGGAATTTTTGATATTACTTTAAGCCATATTTATAATTCAGACATAAAACTTAGTGATCAATTTTCTTTAAACGGATCATGGAAACTGAATGTTGAAGAAAGACTTATCTATCAGGTGGGAGGAAACCGGAAACGAGATGAATATAACTATATTGATAGTGGCGGATATTCCCATAACTTTGTTTATTTAAGAGATAACGGATCTGTTTTTCAATATTACGATGTATCAGGACTTAATCTAATTCTTTTCGTGACATGGGAAAACAATCAAAGGACGGAAATGTTTATTCAGGATTCCGCTAAAAATAAAAAGCGATTTAATCTAAACGGCAGAATAACAGAAACAGAAAGCCATACCGGAAAAAGAATAAGATTTACTAATGAAGGAACAGGATCTTTTGAACGATTAACAAGTATTCACGCTTCATTAAATCCGGGACTAAGGATAAGATTTCATTATAATGAGGAAAATCTGTTAAATTTGATTGAGTATGTTGCGAGTAACAGAATAGTCCAATCTTACTTTTATAGCTATGATGTCAATAGGAATCTAGCCACAATCAGGAAGCAAGCAGGAGAGTTAACAGAATTAGTCGCATACTTTACTTATAATAACCGTAATCAATTAGTTGATTTTGTGGACTGTAAAGACTATAGCGCAATTTTATTTGAATATCAGTCCGGTAGTAGTGAAAATATCTTTAAGGTTTCTAATATTACAACAGGAACTGTAAATATGCCAATATCAAAACCGGCAGTTATTAAAGTTGGAGATATTATTGATGTGCCTTTTTTTGGAGAACTGACTTTTCAAAATGAAAGCGAAGTAAATCGTAACACATTCGCTTATCAAATGGCAGAAAACAGGACAACTATAATTAATTCTGAAGGAGTAGCAGTCATTTACTTTTACAATGCCAAAGGTTTTACAACTGCTATTTTAGAAGCCCATAATGGTGATATGAATGATTTGAGGACATTGGAAAAAACAGAAGGTGTCTCAATTCAAGATTATGGCAATACCGGAGAAAGAATAAACGGCAGATCGCCTTTAACATGGAATAGCCATTCTATGAATATAAACTTAAATAGTAATGAATTAGGAAGAGCAGAAGATTACAGGAGACGTAAATTTTTACCTTTTCAGAATTATATGATTAGTTTTTGGCTGAAACAGGTAGATAAAGTCTTTCATCCAAAGATTGTTCTTACGGTTCGTTCAACAGATATGGGCACAAAGGTTGATAGAACTGACATCTTTTTCGATAATAGCGCCTATGGTTGGCAATTAGTTGAAATACCAATCAGAATTACAAATAGAAATATTAGCTCGATTGATTTACAGTTTGAAGGGGCGCCTAAAGGGTTAGTTATGATTTCTGATATGCGACTGAAACATAGCTTGCATCAGGATTTTTTTATCACAGGTCAAAGTGATAACCGCAATAATTGGCTGGCGTTAAATGATATTATAGAGATAAGATATCGAAGAGAGACTTGGGAGTTTTTAGATATTAGTCCTGAATATTATTTCTCAGAAGCAGATTTGGAGATGACTTATCTTAGTTATTTTGAAGCGCGTGATAATAATTCTACTGGCAATGATTTTATTTTATCAGTATGTGATAATACTAAAAAGTTTGCGGTTAATGCAGTATCGCTTAGCGGCGGAGGCTTAAATTTAGATTTAACTTTTAGACCAGATGAAAATGGCGGAAACACAAGAGCATGTTATTCTCATATAACAGAATCACCTGATGGTAATTTAATAATTGAAGGACAGCCTCATTTTATCAGAAATCATTTAATTGATAACGTAAAAGTTGACTGTATAAGACAAAGAACTATCGCCACAAGAAAGGATACAGTTACCACTACAGAAAAAATTTATGATTTGCAAGGTAATAAAAGATTAGAAGTTAATGAAGCAGGTGTGAGTACTATTTATCATTACGATAATAACTCAATTGTGAATCGTAGAATTATTCAGTCAAACACTGGTGAAAGGATTATTTCAGACGCAATAACTAGCTCTAATTTAAGGACTGAAACCCATCCAAACGGCGAAATTAAGGTTGAAAAGAAAGCGCCATTTGGAAGCATTGAAAGAACTAGCTATAATGGCAGAAATGAAAAAGGAAGAACTTTAGTCACAAACTTAGAATATGATGAGTTTGAAGAGCGGATCAAAAGTGTCAGGAATAATGTTGATGGCAAAAACGAACTCGTATATAATGAAAGAGGGCAGTTATCAAGAGTAAGTCCTATTGACCCCAATAACAATATTATGTACAGCCATGAGTTTGAATATGATGCAGATAATAGACCTTTCAGAAGTTTTTTAGTTGACAATCAAAGAAGAACACTTATATCAGAGAAAATCTTTGATAAAGCGATGAGGAGAATAACGACTAGGGAATTCAGAGCTTCCGGAAATATTAATGATGCGGACATAACAACTGTCTTAATGGATAAATATGGATCCACGAGCGAAATCAATGAAGATGGAAATGTCACAACATTTCAAAGACAGGGGTCTGTAATTAATGATTCATATACGCTTGATGGAGCATCGATAGGCGCATCAGAAGTAGTAAGTATGTTTGATCCATTTGAAGATAGAACTTATCTTTATAGTTATAATCAGGAAAATGAAGCAACTGGTTATGAGATAAAAAACGGAACAAAAGAAGAATCTACATTTCTTTCAATCAAAACTGAAGGTGAAACAAGAGTAGAATACCAAGGTGTTACACCAAGAATGTCTGCGACAGAAATGGAATATCATGATCATAGATTACTTGAACCTTTAGTTAAAGCAACGAAGATTTATGATACGGTTGGTAGTTTGACAAACCCGCAGTCAAGAGAGGTCTTAACAGAAGAAACTATTTATCGATATGATAATTTTAATCGAATTGAAGAAAAAAGCACAGGAATACCTACTGGTATTTTTGGCGTAAGAACCTGGTTGAATGAAAGACCATATTTTAGAGAAAACTCATTTTTACTAGATAGAACAGAAATAGATTTAGTTAATCCTATTTGGACAAATACTCAATATAGATTGAATTATGACTATGACCAAAGAGGAAATATTGTTTCAACAAATCTCAAAAGAATTAGAGGCAGTGACACAAGATCAAGTAATAGTACTTTTAAATTTGATATTGCCAATAGACTTGAAAGAGAAACAGGACCGTTGATAGAGGGTGTAAAAAGCTATGATTATAATAGTGACGGAAGTTTAAAATCGGAAAATGAAAGCTTATGCAATCGCAGAAGAGATTATAGATATGAATCAGGAAGATTAATGTCAATAGAACACGAAAGTAAAGTGTTTAGTAACTTTGGTTACGACAGAATCGGAAACTGTACTCGCTATCTTTCATCAGTTTCTAATATGGAATACAGAAGAGGAAGATTGTTAACCAAATATACTATTAATAATAATCGAATCGCAAACTATTCCTACAGCAATCAAGGAACAAGGTTCAGAAAAGATGTAGCTGGGCAAATTACTAATTATTATTGGGATGGCGGAAAACTGTTAGGAAAAAGATTGTCTGATGGCAGAAGAATCCGATTCACATATGATATTGAAGGAATAAGAGGCTTTACTGTTCATGATATGCATGGCACTCAAGTTAATAGATATCATTTTATAAAAGATGTGACAGGAAGCGTTATGGCAATTACAAGTGATGACAGAGAAGTTGCGTATTATCAGTATGATGCTTTCGGTAATTGTCAGGTATTTGATCAAGATGGTAATCTAACAATTGATTCAACTCATATTGGTAATTTAAACTCAATAAGATGGAAATCGCAATATTACGATCAAGAAAGTGATTTTTACTATATTGACGGTAGATACTATTCGCCTTTTACAAGACAATATTTAAGCGCAACAACGCCAGAAACAGCAATCCTAAACTCAGGAGACGTGTATGGGCTTAATATGTATTTATTAGGGGTTGAAAATCCTGTCAATTTAGTGTATAATGGCTATACAGTGGAAACTAATGGTCATTTAATCTTTGATCCGGATGAACTAAGAGGATTTTGGACCTGGGTAGGAGTACATTTATCTCTCTT
>Ga0123355_10021194_pt1 | contig 10400 bp, 4 predicted proteins | sample TergutEmb28metaG_3_FD_89872 | JGI IMG/M metagenome (GOLD analysis project Ga0123355, IMG submission 89872) | Embiratermes neotenicus P1 segment gut microbial communities from Petit-Saut dam, French Guiana - Emb289 P1 | ecosystem: Host-associated > Arthropoda: Insects > Digestive system > Gut ... | reverse complement strand
TTCTCCTGTTGGTTTTCCCTCCCCATATGAGGGGGGGTTAACAAACGGGGGCGTGTTGTAAAAAAAGAAAAAAAAATCTCCCCCCCCCCCCCCCCCCGGTCCGTCCGTCTCATTCAACAGTTAGCCACATATCGTGCGATGCAGAATGTATTTTGATTGTACTTTTCACAATTCTTAGTACCAGTTCCTGTTGTCTTGTTCTAATTACGTCGGAAAAGTGTGATTACGCACTGTTGGACGGGGAAATGAGTACTGCTAACATAAGAAGCCATTATGGTGTAAACGAATTGATTTTTTTATCAAGAGAAACGAAGCCACAATCAGCCGAAGCGTCAAGCTCAGTATTCACTCACGTGAGCAAAAATGTATTTTTTTAATTCACCGTGATCCCTGCCTAGAAAAAGTGCAAAGAACCTCGTATGCACGGATGGAAAATGAAGATGGAAACAGTACACAGTACACAGTGAAAAGATGATGGCTTATTTCTCAACAAGTTTTCCCTCTGCTGCTCCGCCCTTCGTTCTTTGCCCTTTGATCGTCTTATCAAATTTCATTCAGGAATAATAAAGTCGTCAAAAATTCATATTCCTCTACTTTATCTGAAATATTAATTTGTATATATAACAATGCAGTAATAAGAGCGGTCAATGACAACTACGTATGTAATGATTCTCCGTTCATTTTATTGCAACATGTTTCGGTGCTTTTGAAAAGCTATCATCAGACAATGTCAAATACTTAACGAAAGATTATCACATACTGAACGACAAAATAAGAACTCTTATTGCTCTACGTCTCAATCCTTCTTAAGTACATACTTCACATTTTCTAACGATTACTTTTCAAAAAAAGCCGAAACATGTTACAACACAGTACACAGTAAATTGTTACAAACACGGCTATCATTACTGCTCTTATTTCTCCAATGTCGTTTATATACCACAAAGAAATGTCCTACGTATAAAGTTTATGTACTGCCAATTTCCATGTGTGATTATTTCTGAAAACCATTTTTTCCTTAAGATTTTAATTTAGCCCTTCGCGGCTTTGTTTTTCGGCGGGAGTTTTTCAGAAACATCACCCTCGCGAAAGGAGATGGTTTTTTTTTACACACCAACGTTAACGAATATAAAGTACCGTAATTAAATCCATTGCTAAAAGCTGGGTGAATTGGTAGAACATTATCAGTAAACAGGGAAATTCATTACTGAAATACTGAAAAAGAATACCGGATGACACACACACACACACAATCTACGTACTTTAAATCCGTGGGATTTTAGGCTTTTATCGCGGTGATTCTAAGGGTCACTGTCCGATGCATATGATAAAGTATATTCTGATACATCTACCCTTATGAGTGAATCTTCAGGATTTTTCGAATCGCTGGTGCATAGCTACCCGAAGGCAATGCTTCACATTCCAAGAAAACAATGTTCAAATTTGTTGGAATTTACATTACAGCTTTAGTGCAATTTTCTGCAGTTCGCTTTTGTTAACGGAGGTCAATACCAATTTTTGAAAGGGGAAAGTATTTTCGTCTACATTCATATAAGACACACAGCTTTTATTTGGCTACGTCTAAGTCGGGATAATGGCCAGTAGCGGACTCTTGTGAACACAGTACGAATCTTCGGGTTCTCCGAAAGGAGGAATAATGCTTTAACCCTTTGGCCCTGGAGCTGGACATTTACAGTTTAGCACACCATTTATGTAAAATGTGAATATGTTATGAACCAAGAAGGATAACATTAGGAAATACACAGCTTTTGTGGAGGAATAATCGAAGATGGCGAGAGAAAGTCTAAAAAAAATAATTAAATGTATTTGTTGACTAAATATATAAAAAGCGTACTCTGGGGAGTAGCGGTACGTCTGTCCTATATATAGGATGCATGGTGACTAAAGGTTAATCTCGACTGCTCAATATAAGGAAGGAATTCACTCTATATGGTTAGTCGGAAAGATTTTTGGATATGGTTGCTGTAATACAAGTAAATTAAACAAATTCAAAAGTCAATTTATTTAGTATTGTCATTTTCGAAAATTATAATTCGAAGAACGCAAGAGCAAATGGCGTTCAAAAATTAAGTTTCAGAAAGCAAGATTGAAGAGAAGCCCAACTCAAGGTGATCAGTGTTGGACGTTCTCAGCGTAACATTTAGCAATATAGTACTATAATTTCTGTCTCTGATATTAAGCAAAGGACACGCGGTGGCGCAGTCGGTTGAGGCACTGCGCTACAAACCGGAAGGTTGCGGGTTCGATTCCCGATGGTGTCATTTCAATTTTTCATTGACATAATCCTTCCGGCCACACTATGGCTCTGGAGTTGACTCAGCCTCATACAGAAATGAGTACCAGGAATATTTCCTGGGGGGAGGGGGGTAAGGGCGGCCGGGGTGTAGATCTGACATCCTTACCACTTTCATGTGCCGATCGTCTCGAAATTTGGGAGCCTCAACCTCCTGGAACCCTCAGGGCCTGTCCAGGCCTGTTATGGAATTGCTTTACCTTACCTTTACCTTACCTCTGATATTAAGCTTTGTAAGTGGGAAGGTATGTTTATCGTTAAAACAAATAACAATACCTGGAAGACTTATTTTCGATACTACACCGTATAAAGGGCAAATTCTTACAGTACCAACAAATGTACCTTTCTGTTATTATGTATTTCATACCTTACTCGCTCCTACATGTTTCGGCCTAACTGTCATAATCAGGGAGCTGACACAATATTATTAAAACTTACAACAATGAACTAACAAATAATGCCTACGAATATCAAATGTAAAGGTTAAAATTTACAGTGTTTAAAATTTTATAAAATGTTGATTATAAATCGTTATAAACAATGTTATTTATACGTTGTTTACAATTGTCTATTTGCCAGTTGATTTCATATACTACAAAAGTCTATTTCGTATGATCGGAATTGGATCCTGTCCTGTAAATGTAGATAACTGTAGGTTTTGTCTCGTTTGTATGAGGCGCAGTACACACAAACACATATCGTATAGCTTGATGCAGAGAGTCTGATAACATAAGGGATAATTAAAAATCATAGTTTGTTGAAGACAGATAATTTTGGAGACTCAGCCATAAGCCAGTTCGTTAGCCCAAAACTTGAGTTCTACGATAAGTCGCGCAGAAATTATATCTTGCATGTTTTTTACTCTACGGCTTTTTGCCTCCTGTAAATCTGAATTTCTAGGCATCACTTTCAAATGGGAAACAATTGCAATGTGCTGTTCAAAAGTAATTTGGGAAAGAGCTACGTGGCTTTTACGCAGTTCTGACTCTGGGTTTCATACCATTAAGTAAGGGTCTTTTTAGTTTTTGCTCATTGCTTTGGCATCCATGCGTAGTGGCTGTTAACATTCTTCGGTCGGCTGTGATTTCGGAGGGAAAACTGCGGAACAGGTAAGGTTGTTTTGAATAAATACGAGAAAGAAAATGTTTTTTTATAACTGATAATCCCTTTCAATGTTAATAGACATCTGACAAAAAAGCATGACGTATGTTCAAGCGTTTTTGTTGGCTAATATTTGTCGAAGTGAAGAAAAGCTTTAGATGAAACTTATACCCATTCCCTATAAACATTACGATTGTAGAGAAAATCAAACAAAATTGGAGAACCTGTATAATGCTACAGTTTGTGTAGATATCTTAAATTATTCAACAGACCTTTGTTTTCTAAATATAAGCTAAGATTGTCTAATTCTGTTACTTATTTACAGTTTGCATACTTTAAGTCTTATGCGATTGTTTCATAAGAATGCAAAAATGGAGCATAATGCTATCAGATTTATTATTGATATCGTCAGTTTTATACTATCTTTAACAAGAAATCATGAAGACAAACGTGGAAAACAACAGCAGACCATAAACCACCGAATTTTCGGATCATGCTTATATTTCGCAACCCGTGAAATGAAATTTCAAGCATTATGTGCTGAGAGATACTGCGTGTGTAATTGTACATATTAATTTACGATAGATAGAGTGTATCCAATCACAAACAAGAGACAGCAGCACGCTCTGTATGTTTATTGTAGAATTAACTCATCAGCTGCATGCAATTGCATAGCTTACAAAATGCAGCGCTGAAAATTCTGGTTCCCTCCTTTCTCATCGTATTCAATATACGGACTTTCGTCACCACAAAACCTGTTAGTTGATGTTAAATAATTCTATCCGTTCCGGCACCTGACCTTACATGTACAAAATAATTTGCAAATACTAACATAAAACCTGCATATAAGCGACAGAAATGATAATAAACACCCATACCTGAAATCCTTAATGAAACAGACTAAGCTAACAGCACATGAATATTCAGGCTGTTACGTCAGTGAACATAAATATACCGCTTTGTGTGCTATGAAACAACGCAGTCTCCTTGGTGGGCAGCAACGCTTCGGTGAAATGCTCTTCATCTATCTTCGGTGTAAAAAGTAAATTTCACCCTAGAACAGGCCACGAATGCCCAGACGGGGAGTAGAGGTATAGCTCTACATTTTCTTTATCCTCTGCGCTAGATGGAGTGGGTGGTCAACGCCACGCCCTGGCCGCTTTACCCCCCGGAAAGAACCGGTACCACGGTATAGGAGGCTGGGTGATCATCAGAGCCTTTCTGGACAGGTGCCTTTCTTCAAGGTAGATGAAGGTTTCTTCTATTCCACCCACAAAGGTTGAACATTGACCCGAAAATATACGTGGTGTCACACCGAAAAACAAGGCTGTCTTGACAGCTGGTCGTGGCTGGGCTTAGTCCCAAGTTTCACAGTGAATCAGACAACACGTTCAGCGGATAACGTTTTTGCGGTTGTACTGTAGGGTTAGTTGCAGCTCGTCACAGAGTTGGATATGCGAAGAATATTTGATGATTTTCGTTACACTGCGACCTGTCATATAAGAGAGGTTCCAACTTGCTATTCGCAAAACTGAACTTGTATGCAGCTGAAAAGTGTATCCCCAAAAATTCCACAATTAGAGACAATATTTCTGTCCATGACTCGTTAAGCAAGCAAATCACCTCATCTCCATTTACCTGAACTTTCCAGATTTGTAATTATTCGACTTCTTATTACCCGCGTTAGATCCTCAGCCCGATTAAACTATTTATGATTTTCCTTAGCCTGTCTCCAAGCAGACTGGAATTACATTTTAAAGATGCCCGATTTTAATAAACAAGTAATTGAGGGTTATTTAAACTGTATAATTCTAAACGCAGAACTAAATGTATCAATATACTCAACTCACGTTATTGATTCCTAGGTCACAGTGTATAGTTAGTCTCAGCATTAGTAATCAGTTCCATTAAAACACAGGCTCCCATCACGCCCAAACAAATAGCTGTTCTTTCGGAAGTAAACACAAACGTTTTATAAACAATCCTATAACTTTTACATCTTCCTACACACCAACCACTATGTTGCTGTGCGTTATAATGAACTCACATGTGATATTCTAATTACGGCAATGTTTGACTTATCAAGGCAAAATAACCAAAATATACAAAAGTTTGTATACATATTTACAATACAATGCTTTATAAATTTACAACTACGTAGCTCAAATTAGTGTTCAGCGATCGCCTTGCAACGCAAAAGGTTCTAAGCAATATAGTTTCGAAATTTATGTCAAACAGAACTTATAAATGGTGTGTCAATTTTCGGAACTCATAATAGTCTTACATTAGCTCCTTCTGTCAAGTTCACTGCAACCACGACATTAAATACAACTCTGATAAAATTCGTGTGGCACGCTGTCCTACATCATTCCGTTCTTTATACATTAGTGAACACACTGAAAACCACATACGTCACAGTAAAATAGGAACGGCCGTTTCTTTGATGTTATGGAAAGTAGACAAGAACAAGCGGTTCCACGTTGACTACTGGAGAAAAATTTCATGTAAAAATTTCGTTTTCCTTGCGATTATTTACCTCAGTAATATAATTCGCATTATGTGTCCGAACAACCTTACTTAAAAGCCTATAACCTTATAAAGCACAGTGCTTTCTATATGTATCACCTGTTTTAACATTCGGTACTTCATTCTGCCCTCTCGGTATATTTGTGCGTTCCATATTATACTCTTAATAAAGAACGGCTAAGAAAAAGTTGACTGTTTGCTTTTGTAATGGATGTAATCTTTTTACTGTGAGGTAGAAAAAGAATTTACTTAGACGGCTATAGTGCCTCAAAGTTAAAGAAAAGCACCTTCATCACAAGAGGACCCAGAATGAATTTCATTTAAACACATAAAACTTCACAATTTTACGCAAGCATAAAAATTTTCAAGATAAATTTTATTCCACTATCCAGATCTTGCAATTTTGAAGGGACAGTAACGAGTCAGGGTTTAAGCATACATGAAGCGTGCCCTTGAATTCAGTTGTCCCATCTGAGTAAAGACCAGAGTTAACATGTTGCCAAACAAAGTTACTTACACGGGATAATAACACAGCCGCTTAAATCTTGGGCATGCATCAAGTCCTGGCGACCTCTTCGCATGGTATTACGTAGAGTTGGGCCGATGTAATCCTTCTGCATCGCAGCAAAACACGTCCGGCTTTCACATGCATAGCACTACAGATTAACTCCGATCAAACATTGTACAGTCACACACAAAATATAACGCACAGTAACACCGATCACATGGTGTACAGGAGCGCATGAATTGTAATGTAGAGTAAATCTGATCAAATACTGTACCAGCTCACAAGAAGTATAACGTACAGTAACACCGATCAAACTGTGTACAGGCACGCATGAATTATAATGCACAGTAAATCCGATAAAATACTGTACCAGGTCACACGAAATGTAACACACAATAACACCGACCAAATAGAGTACAGGTACACACAAAATGTGGTTCCCAGTAAATCCGATCAATCATTGTACGGACGCAAAGAAAACGCGTTGCACAGTAACTTCGATCAAATAAGTAAAGGTGCACAAAAATTTAAATGCAATATCAAGCCTATTACACTTAGAATAAAACAAGAATTACAGCTGAAAGGGATTTGATTAAACATCGCAGAGCAGAATACAAGCATGCACGCAAAAAGCATCGTCTGCAATGTGAATTCTTAAGGCTGATATTTCGATTTTCGTCACCCCAGGTCTTTTCCCTGCAGTGCGCCTTACTTTGTTCTAGATCTGACGGCCCTTTATAGGGCTGCGACATTCCTAATAGTTTTTCTCTTCTACACAGATCCTTCCTCTTGTTTCATTTTATTTTGTACCATACATAAAAATTCCCACCTACTTCAAACTAAGAAATTATTTTATATTACATTTAAATGAACCGGTCTAGCGGTACAGCGACTAAACTACGGGCTGGAAAAATCCTAAGTTCGAATAAATATTCTGGATCGAGCGGTCGCAAGGTGCGGGTGGTGTTGTTTACTTCTATCCAAAACCTATACGTACGCTAGTGCTATCCAGTGATACAGTCCTTTCTCTTTGTGTTTCGTATTGCTTTGTTATAAACGAAGCCACAGAAGTATAACATGTGTGATCGAAATATCACAGCGGTGTGTACTTTCCATAAAGAAAGCTAAAAATATCGGCGTTTGATATTCACGAATGGTTAAATAAGCATCGACGAATGGACGAGAATGAAGTTACAACGATCCTGATAGATGGGCCTAAATGGCAAGTTTTTATAACATGGTAAAAAAAACTTTTTCCAGGAGGAAAAATGTCTGTTTCTGATGCATTTTTGGAAGGGGAATATGTGTCCAGAATTTCTCTATCACCCACACTTTTCGCTCCAGGTTAAAGGGCTGGAATCTTCTGCGTCAGGCCATTAAGATGTGTTTTTACCGTGGGCACCATGAAGAATTCAAGGATTTATTCTCCCAGGAACATGGCGTCGTGTTTTGCAACGATGTTTGTTCCGTTATGGAAGTTCTTGGCCATGAATATAACACAGATCAGCGGCTATGTGGTGATCTGAAGGTTGTGACACTGTTACTCGGAATGCAACACAGTTACACAAAATACTGCTGTTTCCTGTGCGAGTGGGTCCGCCGGGACAAGAAGAACCACTACGTAAATAAACAGTGACCTAATCGAATGTCGCTGACGCCAGGGGAGAAAAATGTCGTCAGTACTCCTTTTGTTCTTCGGGAGATAATTTATCTGCCCCCTTTGCACATAAAGCTGGGCTTCATGAAAAACTTTGTGAAGGGTATGGATAAAACCGGCCGTGGATTCGAATATGCTAGGAATAAGTTCCCAAATATGAGTGACGCAAAAATCAAGAAGGGTATATTTATAGGACCCCAGATCAGGGAAATGGTGCAAGACAAACAGTTCAATGAAGACCTGAATGAGACTGAAAGAAATGCATGGTTGTCACTTAAGAGGATTTGCAAGGACTTCGTAGGAAGTCACAAAGCAGCGAACTATCAGGATGTTGTGCAGGACCAGTTGACGTCGTACAAAGCTATGGGATGCAATGTGAGTCTGGAAATCCCCTTTCTGGAATCACACTTGGATTCTTTCCCAGAAAATCTCGGCGAAGTCAGTGACGAACACGGTGAAAGATTTCACCAAGATATTATGGCTATGGAAAAACGGTAGCAAGGCCTCAAGTATGTTGGCAGATTATTGCTGGACACTGAAGATGGATGTACCTGACCCCATAGGTCTCTACATTTTAGAGGAAAGTTTCTGCCTGTTTTATGAGCACGTAAAGTGCTATTTTGCACATATAAATTCCTCTTTATCTTTGAAATTTGCCTGACAGAAAAATTCTGTGTCCGTATCTGAATTCAGCATAAAAATTACTGCTAAGTTCAACTATTGAAATTTGTGGGACAAAAAAGTTAAATTTTGTTGACCAGTGATAATTTTGCACAGGCGCATGCGTTAACGGCATTATTTGACCTCAAAAACTACAGCGATATATAACTATGAAACAGGTGGGATATCTAGGGTCAGTTTTTGCCCCTCCAGCTAGGGCAGGAGGCACGTCCAAGTAGCCAACTTACCGCCCAAAATGCCTTCTGACTTCAACCAAACAGCAATGCTTAAATCCGGTATCGTAAGGAAGTAACAGATAAAAATGTCCAAATACATACAGCTATGAAGTGGTGATGGGCACACGACTTGTTACAAAGGACCTGAGAAAGCATATTCCTGCTCAACTATATACAGATGATTATTGGTAATGATATCCTATGTTGGGCAGCCAGTCACCTGTTTTGTGGGTAATGCTGCAGACCATACAGCACAGAAGTGTTCCAGGGGCGTTCAGACTGTGAACACTAAGCGATAAAATCTACAACAAACGAGGGTTCAAATGGTGGAATTGGTAGAACTGGGGCCGCAACTGATACTCTGTGGCATTACCACGCCGGCCAATTTGACCCATGCGACGTGCACAACCCCCGAAACGACTGATAAACCGACACCCTAACGTAAATATTGGAGTTACATTTCATACCAGACAACTGTACAGGAGCAGGACCAGCATATGATGGTTGCAGAGTCAGTAGATGGGGGAGGTGTACCCTTGCAGAACCCGACCAATGATGGATTAATATCTGCGTTACCTGCGGACAACGTTTTATCGAATTACATCACCAACCAAGACTGGCAGGCGGAGGCACACAGGTTTCTAGGGGAAATCCTAATACTATGGTGGAAGAAGATGGCCTGATGACTACCGAAACTGTCGACGACGCGACGAGGTAAGCTGGCGGTTCCGCCGGACTAGAGGATCAGTTCACCAGATCACAAAAAACTCCGTTCGAAGTAATCGACAGCGGCCACGAAACTGGTGTCGGAGTAAATTTAGAACACTGCAACACATTTCGCTAGAGCAGAAACAATATTTATTTCAATGGGCCAACTCAGAACGTAAGGACTTCAAATATTCATGAAATATACGATGAGTTTAAACCTCAGACGCTACATAATTTCCCCTACCAACCCGAGATCTAAGAGATCTTCGTGCGAGAGACAAATGTAGAATCTGTCATCTAAGCTCGGTACTTACGATAAGTGCGGAGAAAATGTGAAAATTTTTGTCACACGGGACATCATACTCCTCACAATTGGAAAATTGGAGATCGCATGCGACAGACAACATGTATTAATTCGGAAATGCTACCATACCTACGCAATGGATTCACTTCACAAGATACCAACACTAAATGTCAAAATATGCTCTTTGCGGGCAGGATTAGTTATGTTGACAGACTTGGCCCATAACGGGCTACTGACATCCTGCTTCTGCAGGAGGTATGGTCGAAACGGAATCTGGTGGCACACGGGAACGCACGGGTGGAGAAGTGAAGGGGAAAAAGGAGAATGGAGGGGGTAGCCAGCACTCTTGCCGTGTATCGGACACGGTCTATCCAGCATTACTACCG
>Ga0123355_10021193_pt1 | contig 10401 bp, 6 predicted proteins | sample TergutEmb28metaG_3_FD_89872 | JGI IMG/M metagenome (GOLD analysis project Ga0123355, IMG submission 89872) | Embiratermes neotenicus P1 segment gut microbial communities from Petit-Saut dam, French Guiana - Emb289 P1 | ecosystem: Host-associated > Arthropoda: Insects > Digestive system > Gut ... | reverse complement strand
TCTGGACGCACTGAGTTCGACTCAGCCTCTACCAAAAATGAGCACCAAGCATATCTCCTGGGGGTAAAGGTGGTCGATGGGTAGGGGTCACAACCTTACCACCTTCATTGTTCCGACTGTCTAAAAATGTGGGAGTGTCAACTTCCTGAAAAATTCACAGCCGGTACAGGGGCCGCTTTTTTTTAGCTATAAGCAGACTCGTAATACAGACCGCCATTGCACGTGCTGTTCTTACAATTCCATATTTTCAGCACATTTCCGTGGACAGGAACTTTTGGCCACCCGCAATACATGCTCAACCTACCAAGACAATTAATTCAAATTACAATGAGAATGCAATTTGAAGTGTATAAACGAAGCTCTTTGTTCTGTAAGTTTCTGAAACCGCACAATACAATGTATTCGACATCCGCCTGTGAACAGTCAGTGAACCTGTAATGTGTTGCGAATGTGTCGGGTTACAGAAATCGGCCATATTGAATGGAATTTATAGTGGCTTTTACAGAGTCCTTCAAGGCAAAGTCTGAAACAGTACCATGACAGCACCATAACAGCACCATAACAGTACCATAACAGCACCATAACAGTACCATAACAGCACCATAACTGTACCATAAGAGCACCATAACAGTACCATAACAGCACCAAAACAGTACCATAACAGCATCATAATAGTACCATTACAGTACCATAACAGTACCATAACAGTACCATTACACTGCCATAAGAATACCATAACAGTACCATAACAGTACCATTAGTGCCATAACAGCACCATAACAGTACCATAACAGTACCATTACAGTACCATAACAGCACCATAACAGTACCACTACAGTACCATAACAGCACTATAACAGTACCATAACAGCACCATAACAGTACCATAACAGCACCATAACAGTACCATAACAGCACCATAATAGTACCACAACAACACCATAACAGCACCATAACAGTACCATAACAGTACCATAACAGCACCATAACAGCACCATAACACAGAACACGACCATTCACTGCCTTTCAATTAATGCAATATACCTGACGACACTCGAAAAAAAAAAGAAAAAACGTGGATTATTAAAGACTAGATAAACCTTATGTGGGCCCGGTAGCTCAGTCGGTATAGCGACTGAGCTATGGGCTGGACGGGTCGGGATCGAATCCCGGTTGGGAAGAGATTTTCCGCCTGTCCAGACCGGCCCTGGGGCCCACCAAGCCTCCTGTAAAATGGGTACCGGGTCTTTCCCGGGGGTAAAGTACGGCCGAGGCGTGCTGCTGACCACTCACCGCTTTCTAGTGCCGCGGTCTTGGAAGAGTAGAGCTATACCTCTACCCACCCTCTGGGGCACACCGGGCCTCTAACGGGAACACTTTTAGATAAACCCTATAGGATGCAGAGTAAAATAGAACTGAAATGCATTCGGTGTATCAAAGTACGTCTACAACTTTGCTAAATACGTGATTCCCAGAAATTTCCAATATATTATGATACAGTGGAAATGTACGATTCGAAAGTTTTCATGGTGGTAAAAGTTTATAATGCGTACTTGCGGATTATGATGCTGTATCGTCTCGTGAATGCTTACAGACGTTTCGAAGGAACCTGTTGTCCCCGATCATTAACGTAACATTCCCCAGCACCCCTAATACCATTATCAGCTACTAGACACGACTCCACTCCGTCAGCTCCACCCACAAACTCTTGATCTCCGGTCTTCCAAAGACGCAGCTCTTTTCCAGTAAGCGTCTTCAGTACATTATTGTATAAATTCCTTTTCTGCTCAGATCTGACAGAATTTCCACCACACTGCAGCGTCCTGTGTTTCACTATCTTAACTACAGTAATAAAATCAATAATAATAATAATAATAATAATGAATTACTTTGAAATAGGGGCTACCGGGACTATTAAAGTCATTCAGAAAATACATGAGCAGCATACCAGGAAAACATGAAGTCAAGGAACTCCAGAAAACAGCCATATTGGGCACTGCACACACACACTTCGGAAAATGCTAATGCAAAAGTACAATAGATCCAACATTGAAAGTAACGATATAAGCACCATGAATAGTAACAACAGAATAGCTGCAACACTGTATTCCCTACGGACATAGTTTGTCTCAGGAACATACGTATAAATACCCTGCATAAAGTAGATAATGCTGATGATAATAATACAGTAATAACCACTTCAAAAACTTTTTAAAAAAAAACCCTCCAAAACTCTAAAGATCATGAATGTAAATTAATGGTTTCCCCCAATTTCCCTTCTATAGACTTGAACTGACATGTGATATTAACACACAATACTTAAAAACAGCGAGAAGGACAATGGAAGCTGAATTAAACTGCGACATTGAGAGTTTACGCAACATCAAATTTCGTTATTGTAAGTATTATTGTAGCATTATTCGCTTAGTTACATTATTAAACTACATATACGATGGGCTTATCACAAAGCAAAGAGATTTTCCGTATTTCCCTATGTAATGATCCCGAAAAGCGATAAATTGGAAGACAAAGAAGAAGATGGAGGGGCAGTAATGAAAAAGTACCTCAAGAGGACTGAGTTTCAAGGTTGTCAGTCATGATAAACTGAGACGAACCAGTGGCGAGCTCTTGTCTTAGCGATATTGACGTCTATGCTATATGAAAAAGAATTAATTGTGGCCCACAGGAACGTACGCACTGAAATGATGGGCTTACGCAGGCACGCATGCATGCGCCAGGCCGTCGACACAGCACACAGACTCCTGTGTATCCGTTTCCGGCTCGTCTTTTAGCATATTCGTAATCTGCGTTCAAAGAGAAAAAGTTGCTGAGCAAGTAAATTCCGATTAAAGGAAATTAGGAAGGACGAGGTGATACTCCCCACCCCTATAATGAACTGAGAACAGCCGTCAGGCGGATGTTGCAGGCAACCAAATTTCTACCTTCAATCCAACCAACAGAAATTCCGTTCTAATAATGGCAAGTCCGGAAACTGCAGACTCCATGGCTTGTTGTTTATTTTCAAAACAACTTCCATGTTATTTACATAAATTCTTCAAATATAAGTATGAAGTTCATCGAGTATCAAAAATAACTTTCCCATTCGATCAAACAGCGGTGCTATTAAGCCCCGGAGCAGGTACCTGGTTCCAGGCTCTTTCACACTTTCCACCCTAGATTTTTAATGAAATGCATCTTTTTTTCCGGTGACTGTATTCCACTGATAATGCGCAGTCCGAAATTACACCGCTGTAAAGCCGCTAATTAACTCCGTATAACACGGTCCTTCTTAAGAAGCTATCAAGTCACTCAACTTGCAAAGATATTCCCCGCCTTTGATGAAGCCCAAATGTACATGATACACTACACTACACATTCGTCCATATCGTGAGCCACATTCATCCAGTTCGTATCCTCACACTACAAGGTTTACGTGTAAGTCTGCCCTCCCTTCTGCACCTGTCTGCCACTTCTCAACCAAAGCAGTGTGTACATTTCTCATCTCTCCGTGTGAGTTACACTGTCCGTCCCACCCTCCATGATCTGACCACTTCATTCATATTCGGTGAACAACACAAATTATCGGGTTCTTCACTTCGCCGTTTCCTCCATCAACTTACTTTCTCCGCAATTCTTGGTCCAACAATGCCCCCCCCCTCCCCCCGATTCTCTCAAATTAGTACTTCCCTTCATGTGAGAGAGCGACCACGACAGCTCAGTCGGTATAGCGACTAACTACGTGCTGGTCGGTTCGGTGTTCGGAAGCCGGTACAGGCGAGATTGTCCGTCCCCGTCAAGTTGGGCACGAAGCCCACTCAGATTGCAGCAGGATAGCGAGGTTCATTCCTGGGGATAAAGCGGTCCGGCCGTGGCGTTGACCATCCATCCCCTTCTAGCACTAATGTTAAGCATAAGTAGAACTATACATCTATTCCCTCCTCTATGCCTCAAACTGCACGTTACGGAGCGACTTTTACCTTTATCTTAATGCCAGAGACCTAGTTTGTGCGTCTGATGAGGCTTACCTGGGGATGACTGTTACAGTCGAAACACGTAGTCACTGATAATAATTGTAATACCTATACAGTTGTGGGACGGGAAGTTTGTTATATTGATACAATGGTCACCCTGTAGATGATTGTCTCATGAGACGGGTGGACGTACTGTAGTCTGTTGAATACGTTCCGACATTTCAGTGCAACCTGCTGCTTCCTTCCATCACCAGGGCAGATATTCGAAAAAATCTCCTCCGAAACTTCGGCACATAATTATAAATAGCAACATGCACGGCGTCATATCAAGGAAGACAGTTCCTAAACTCTACGGTTATTCTTCTTCTGTATTAAAACTCTGCCGCCCTTCGGTATATTCAAACACAGTGATGCTGCTGCATGCTTTAATTACACTGAGTTAATAAACGCCACTTTATGTCTTGACGGAAATCCAATACTGAATTAAGCACTGAAATTCCAGTGTTTTCGATCTTGGTAAAGGTATGTATACGATCACAGGCGTTTATAATTTGCATTTCCTTCCCGAACCAACTCAATGGAGCAGAATCATTTCTTCAGAAGTTAACAATATTTTTTTAAATATCATCACTGCAAAATGAAGCTTGCAACAACTCGTGTACGCCTACTTAGCCACCCTGAACACACAGATATGTCAACAGAAACACAAAGAGTGACCTGAATATTTTATGAAACTACGACAGTTTGCAATAGACATCAAACTGACACGTCACGTTCTTGGTCAGCTAGTCACAAGAGTTCTTAGTTTTTATGGAATCCGGATCCTCATCGCAGCAGCCACACAAGCACGGCACTGGCATCATTATCCTGATTAATCCACTTCACAAAACCCTTATTTATTTAACACAGTTTAAAGCTATCTGCCATGTATGTCTAGGGATCCTATTTGTTCTGGTCTTAGGGGACAGTGCCCGTTTTATGGGCCCCATAATATTCGGTTCGGGACGCTAAATGCCCCGGGGTTTTTTTTCTCAATTCATAAAAATATGACATTATACTTGCAATGTGTACAAACACGCGGACTTTTCCACAGTGGGAGAAAATATGTGTACAAGAATGACAGACATCAAGCTGCTACTAACAGAAAGTAACAGGACAGAGAGAGGAAGGTGTGTAGACTAGTGTCTACAGAGTGTAAACAGAGTGCGAAGGATGAATATAATGGATATGTAAAGAAAAAACGGTAAGGGAAACGAGTGCCTGTGTTTGAGTGGTATTCTTCTTAACGCTATTTCATTTTTTGTATCTCTATGTCATATACAACTGTATCAATATTAATAAATGGCTCTGTTCTTTTCATTGTGTGGCGGGTTAAAAATTTTGGTTTCTATCCGCCCCCTCCTTCCACCCATATATTAACTGTCCCGGTTTTTGGTTTTTAGAAAATGGGATTCCAATATATGGCCAGTCTCCTAAGCTGAGAACAGGATCAACAGCATATGTATATGACAAATAATTAGTGTGGACAGGCTGCTGATACAGCACCGACGTCAGCTGCAACAATTCCATCTGAGCAAGGGCAGAATAAAGTCAGAGAGAGGCTTACGGATACCTGTCATGTGCCTAACAACCACTGCTCTCAGCAAAAATCAAAGCAGTGATAGATTGCAGCTCGCAACTCCAACCCCCCACCCGCACGTCTGCTCTGGGCTTCCCTTCCCAATTCAGAAGAGAACTCTTTGGTTCCCCTTAATGCGGCTTTATTAACTACGTTCCCGCATGCCAACTTTTAAGGAACTTTTCTTCTTCGTGTTTTCTCTCCCCTTCTTCTTAAGCAACTTTTAGATTGACTGCTCTCAGTATTAAAGTTAGAGACATGCATATTAATTCCCTATAATTATTGGTTTCAGACTAATGTGCAATGTATGCATTTTTACTCTCAATTTTAAAATTATTTTATGCTTGAAAGGAGGTCTGTAAGAAGGTGGTTTTGTTGACTTGGTAATTTTTCTTCCGGAGAGCTTTTTAAAGTTAATGACTGCCATATTTCGCCCACTTGCCCCGAGACAGGCCATTAGACTAGCCTAACGAACAAAGTTCCTTTCCTTTCCCGCCAAGCTCAGCCTGTCCAAAGGAACTGAAAATAACCATAGGGAGCAATTCACTCAACCCCTCACCCCTGCGAAAATCTTTCGTATCACAAACACAGCAGATCTGTGGATAAGTTTAAAACGTACGAAACGACGCTCTGACTTAAAGACGCAGCACTGCTGATACGCCAAACATTGTTTACCGGTACGTGGCCTTAATAGAAAATCGAAATACGAAAGTGATGCAAGTGTTAAAAAATACATAAAACACAAGCTACATACATTTGCTAATACGCAGCAATGCTGCCAACGTCGAGCAACTCATCTCCTCCGTAAGTCAGTCTTTCCAATTCCAGAATTTTTTTTATTTACACATACACAAATAAAAAAAATTGGCGGTACAAAGTAATAGTTAAATTTAATTTAGAGGTATATTCTTATAATAAAACCAACTAGATGCACTAATTTCTCAAATTTATTTTTGGAATAAAACTCTACATGTTCCGGACAGTTCCTCTGTCCATCATCAGGAGTTTTTCATTGTATACACAGCAATGGTATATGTCAGCAAACCTGTATGACATATACCATTGTTGTGTATACAATGAAAAACTCCTGATGATGGACAGAGGAACTGTCCGGAACATGTAGATTTTTATTCCAAAAATAAATTTGAGAAATTAGTGCATCTAGTTGGTTTTATTATAAGAATATATCACGATGCATGGTCATCTCAACTTCAAATGTAATTTAGCGGTACGCAGCGAAAAGGTTCGAGAACCCCTGTGTTAGGCGATAAATATTTTCTATGTACCGTAAACGAAGACGCCATTTTCTAGTGAACTCCCTGGCACATAATATAATCATAAAACTACAAAATAAATTCTATGAGGCTGTTATATTTGCATCGACAGCAACAAAGAACAATGGGGTGCCTTTGAAGTTTGTTTGTTTACGTAGAGACAAACGATACGCTTGTGCCACGAAGCCGGTATTGAGTCTGCGATGATCATTCTGTAGGAAAAGGGCAGTAGAGAGCAAATCACAAACCAGCAATCATGAGACCTGATGCCGACAACTAGCCAGCCAGACTGTTTCAGTCTCAGCACTATGTTTCCTGTCATGCTTGTTCTACACTCACACGTAACAGTCCGGTCCAAAGAACGAGACTGGAAGATAACACCAGAACATATGGACATTAACACTCCGAGCAGATGAAAAAGCAACGTAGAAGAACTTTTCTAACGGTCCTCGACATCCGAAAGAGCAAGGTTCTGTCTGAAGGCTTCGCCCGCTCGTCCTTCTGATAAAAACAGTGTTAGTATGAACAGTATGGACCACAGTTCGAATGATATTGACAGGGGGAAATGATTAGCCCCGGATCGAACCCGATCCTTCGCGGTAAAGAATCTTAACGTACATTAATGAAAAGACTGAGCTCGTACCGCACAGAAAACACGGTGAGATTCCATTTGGACGACCAGTCGCTGCACGTTGTGTAGGGAATAGTGGTTGTCAATTGTGCTTATCAAGTAAAACACATAGGCAATACACGCTGTACGGGACCAAGATACAGGCGTCAGCGCTAAACTTGGCGACAAGTAAAGAGCAATAACTAGGCTTTAAAGGATTAAATCAGTGAATGTCATATTATTTATCTACTCCCAATTGCAGTTGTATTTATTTATTGATTTCTGTATGGTTGTCACACACAAAGTTGCGCAATGTATGTCGTACGCAAATTCAATCAAATGTGTGAACTGAACCTACATACAGACGCCTACGCATGTAAGCTACATATAACATACTGTACAAATTTATCATTGATAATCATAATGAACGGAATGAATAAAATTAACTACAATGTTGACTGTGAAGGCAGTACAGAGGACTACACAGTCGAAACTACAGCTGACGCAAAAAATACATAAATACAAAACGACGGGAAGATACCTCTTGCAAGACCTGGAAACAGATGGTGAAATAGTAATAAAGTACGTCTGAATGGGGAAGGTGTATGTCGACTGGATAACACGGTTCAAGATGGGGAGCCATGGCATGCTCGTGTGAACAAGGTTATTGATATTCTGGGATCCCTTCTAGACGGCAAGTTTTTAAACCAGCTAAGAGAATATAGAAGGCAGTAGAAAGACGTTGATCTACTGATTTAGATCTTTCCCGGTACGAAAGGTCCAAAACCGAAAATGTAAAAAATCCAGTACGGCGAAACCCCACGAGTTTAACACGATATTTCCGAGAAACCAACAGCTAATAACTGGTGAATATTTTCCCTCCATTGTGTAACAGCCCCCAGTGGGCCAGGACCCCATCAATATCGAGGCTTCACCATCACACTCAGACACACTACAAAGTACGACTCCTCTGGACGAGTGGTCGGCCCGCCGCAGAGACCTCTACCTGACAACACACAACACCCACAACAGACAGACATCCATTCTACCTGCGGGACTCCAATCCACAACAGATAGGCCGCCTTCGCATGCCTTACACCGCACGGCCAATGAGGCTGTCAAATGATGCATGTGGCTCTGTTCATTACTGTAAATTTGAAAGCAATTCCCAGATTGATGGATAATTTATCAGAGCCATGGGACGCATTTGGGAGGCGGAACGAATGTAGTTGCTTGTTGCTTGTCTCTCGCATTTCTGTCAGGTGGGGTCTTGTTACTTCTGGATGCAGTGATCCGCCACTGATGACACACTAGAAAACTGCAAAGGACTTTATGCTGCTCTAAACGTTCCTCATTACCCCACTAAGGTAAAGTTCTCTGTGTCCACGTCACGAAGGCACAGAGGGCGATCAGAGGTACAGCTTAACCTTGGCGCCAGACATAGCTGAGTAGGTGACATTCTCGCCCCCAAGAAAGAACCCCGCTACCCATTCAGCAGGAGGCTACGTGGGCCCTAGAACCGTCCTGGACGGTGCGGAGAAGAGAACAATCTCTTGCCTCTACAGGAATTCGAACCCCGGACCGTCCAGCCCGTACCCTAGTCACTACACCAACTGCGCTACTCTAGCTACAGAAATAAAAAAACAGGACACGTGAATTAACGCCTACAACCACACTCCAATTATTACAACTTCGTTACTAAAACGCCATATACAGTATCTCTCAAGACCTATATTCTGCATAACTTCAGTAAATGATCTCTCTTTCTCTCACTGTTCAGCAAAGAGACACATCTGTGATCCCAATGTATTCAGCACGGCGCGTGTTTATACACCACATTGCAGTACACAGAATACGAACAACTAAGGTTATCTACTGCCGAATATTTTGGTATATATATGAGACAAAGACAGGGAGGGTTGTCGAATCATGGTACAAAATCAAATTTAATGCCCCACAACACCTTCCCATTTACCATAAAACCACGAACACTGATCCACTTACAAGCAACGCCATACACCAAACACAGGACCGACCGCGCGTTAACGCGAGACATTTGTCACACATCTGTATTCTGTGCACATTACAATTTTAGGACCAGAACAGTAAGCACTGTCAGACGTTTCGGAGCCTGTCTCATCCCTCACGTTGAAGTAAAGAATGATTGCACTACAGAATTCCTTATCAATAACCACAAACCTTCCATACCGGGTTTTAAGTCTTTTATAACATGTGGTACGGCCCTGTTCTAAGAATGGCAGAAGGAAGATTACCGAAAATAGCATTGAAGTAGATGCCGAAACAAAAGAGAGAACGAGGAAGACCGACGAGGAACTGGATGGAAGGTATAAGGAAGACCATGAACGAAAGAAACCTAAATGAAGGCCAGTGGGAAGATAGGAAGCAATGGAGTCTAGGTGTCGGACAACGTAGAACGACGTTTTGAAACCGATATATACATATATTGTGGTATCTATCATATGCCAGTAACCAATACAGAAAGCAGCTAAACCCTATCCCACTGCAATGAACATTATCACGTGACTCACAACTTCGCAGTTGTCATTGTTTACTGATGTTGTCTGCAGTCTCTCTTATCATATAACTGTTCCGCAACTTCAGTCCATTTCAGTGTGCGTAACTTTCAATTTTTCTCAACAAGAAGTCAACAATACAGTTTTCTTACTTACTTACTCCATGGTACAGAGTCCTTCTTGAGAAGCTAACTGGTTTGCAGCTAGTCAAGAAATTTCCCGCATTTCACGGAACCCGAAGGGTCATTACCGCACTCACAAGCGTCCGCCACCTGTCTCTATCCTGGGCCAGCCCAATCCAGTCCATATACCCATATCCCACCTCCTGGAGATCCATCCTAATATTATCCACCTATCTACGCCTAGGTCTCCCCAGTGGTCTCCTTCCCTCCGG
>Ga0123355_10021192_pt1 | contig 10401 bp, 6 predicted proteins | sample TergutEmb28metaG_3_FD_89872 | JGI IMG/M metagenome (GOLD analysis project Ga0123355, IMG submission 89872) | Embiratermes neotenicus P1 segment gut microbial communities from Petit-Saut dam, French Guiana - Emb289 P1 | ecosystem: Host-associated > Arthropoda: Insects > Digestive system > Gut ... | reverse complement strand
GAGTCGAACCCCTGACCTTTTGAATGCCATTCAAACGCGCTACCAACTGCGCTATAGCCCCATAGACAATTCCTAATGCATATTATAATGCACAATTGTTGCAAAAGCTATTGCAGAGGTTGCAACTTATCAATATTATCAAAAGTCAAATAATGTGTCAACATTTTTTTAAGATGTTTTTTAAAATACAGGAAAACAATGACGAAACGTCTATATCGCATATATAAAGATTTTTATATGTGCACCTTTTAAAAAAACATTCTCATCTATCTATACTTTTCACTTCCCCACTATTGCGGCGGTTGGGCAAACCTTTTCGCAGTTGCCGCACGCGATACATGGTGTTTGGGCTAGCGGCTTATTAAGTTCGGTTTTTATTTGTGTTATAAAGCCGCGGTGATTTCTACCCAAAACATTACCGCCGAATTTTTCGCAAGCTAGTACGCATAAGCCGCACAATATACATTTATTCATATCTCGGATAACTTTTTTGCCGGAGTTGTCTTTTTTTATATTGTGTTTTTCGCCGATAAATTTCTGAGTATTTGCTTTATATTGATTAGCATAATCAAATAATTTGCATTTGCTAAGTCCGCCGCAACCGCATTCTAAACATCGCTTAGCTTCTTTTTTGGCTTGGGTTTGTGATAACACGTTATTTACTTCGTTAAAATTTGTTTTGCGTTTTTCGGGTGATAATTGTTTTTGTTTTACTCTTTCTATTTTTTGAATATCTAAAAAATCACTCTCTTGCTTTTTATCTTCTACTTTAATTTTTGGCTCTACCCCAACAATGTTGCCACTGCTTAAAAATTTATCGACCACTTCGCTGCATCTATTAGCCTCGCCTATCGCCTCTACCGCTATACTCGCGCCGTTATTGGTGCAATCGCCTATAGCGAAAACTTTTTCTAAGTTTGTAGCAAAAGAAAATTTATCCGCTATAATTGTTCCCCACTTAGTAACGCTTAAATCTTCTAAACCGCTAAGCGCAACTTTTTGACCAATCATGCCGATAATAGTATCTATTTTTATATGCTCTGTTTTGTCAGTTGGCTTTGGATAAGGGCGTGAACCGTCCTCGGGAGTAATCAATTCTTGCTTTTGGAGTATTACGCCCTCTACTTTGCCATCTCCGACTATTTCTAATGGATTTACTAATGTATGAAAAATCACACCTTCTTCTATAGATTCTTCTATTTCGTGATTATTAGCCGGCATTTGTTCGCGACTGCGGCGATAAATTATTTTAACTTCTTTAGCACCAAGCCTTATAGAAGTTCTAGCCGTATCCATAGCCGTATCACCGCCGCCGACAACTGCCACAATCTTATCTTTTATGTAAGATAAAAATTTTGTTTGTTTAGCGTTTTCGCCTCTACCCGATACATCGCTTAAAAACTCAATGCCGTTTATAACACCGTCTAACTCTATGCCTTTATAAGATAAATCGTCGCCTTTACTTGCCCCAACTGCCACAATAACGGCATTATAATCGGCTTGAAGTTTTTGTAGCGTTATATCTTTTCCTATCTCTACTCTCGTTTTAACTTTGATTCCCGTACTTAAAATTATATCTATTTCGGATTTCAAAATGTCTTTAGGCAGGCGATACTGCGGAACTCCGTAATGCAGCATACCACCAAGAGTTTTATTTTTTTCGTAAATTGTTACGCTGTGTCCCTTTAATTGCAAGTAATATCCCACCGTTAGTCCGGCAGGTCCTCCGCCTATTATTGCAACTTTTTTGTTGGTTTTTTTATCGAGTTTTGGCACAGAAAAGTTTGCTGTGGCAGTGTCGGAAACATAGCGTTTAAGGTTAGCAATTGCGATAGGTTCTTCTACAAGTTTTCTTCTGCAAGCTGTCTCGCACGGATGAGGACATACTCTGCCAAGAGTGTTTGGGAAGGGTAGTTTTTTGTATAATATCTTTAATGCCTCGTCTGCGCTACCCTCTGACATGCTTTTTACATACCCCATGCAATCGGTATCGGCAGGGCAAGCCAAAGTACACGGAGCAAAACAATCGCCTGTGTGGTCGGAAAGTAATAACTCCAATACACTTTTAACCGCTCTTTTTACTTTAGGCGTATCGGTTAATATTGCTTGATTTTCGGCTGCTACAGTACTGCACGCTCTAAATAATTTAGGACTGCCTTCTATTTCCACCGCGCATATTCCGCAACTACCGCTAGCACAAAAACCATCGTTAAAACACAGAGTAGGTATAAATACTCCGTTGTTATTAGCAACCGTTAAAATCGTGTCGCCCGCGTTAGCCGTAACTTTTTTGTTATTTAGTGTTATGTTTATCATCTATTCGATTTTTTGTTTTTGGTTTTGCACTAAAATTTGTCCACTGCCCCAAACTTACACACCTTTTTGCAAATTCCACATTTAATGCATTTATCTTGCGATATTGTATGTGTCTCTTTCTTAACTCCATGTATCGCTTTTGTGGGACATTTTATAGCACAAACTGTACAGCCTACACATTTTGTGTTATCTATCTCGTACTTTATCATATTTTTGCACACTCCCGCTCGGCAACTTTTGCCCTCTATATGCTCTATAAATTCTTCTCTAAAGTATTTAAGTGCCGTTAGCACGGGGTTAGGTGCCGTTTGCCCTAGTCCGCATAAAGCCCCCGCCTTTATATCTTCGGCTAGTTCTAACAATTTTTCGTCGTCGCCTTTTTCGCCTTTGCCGTCTACAATCTGCTCTAATATCTCTAGCATTCTTTTTGTACCTACTCTACAGCTAACGCACTTACCGCAACTTTCTTTTACCGTAAAATCCAAAAAAAATCTAGCCATATCTACCATGCAAGCGTCCTCGTCCATAACTACCATACCGCCGCTACCCATAATTGCGCCTGTTGCGGCTAAATCACTATAAGTAATAGGAGTATCGAATAATGCTTTAGGGATACTCCCCCCGCTTGGTCCGCCCAACTGCACCGCAACAACCTCTTTACCGCTTTTACTTCCTCCGCCAAATTCTTCTATAACTTCTTTTACCGTAGTCCCTAGCGGAACTTCTACAAGACCGCCTTTTTTTACTTTTCCCGTTAGAGCAAAAACCTTTGTACCTGCCGCCCCCTCTACTCCGATTTTACTAAATGCCTCGCCGCCGTTTTTTATAATCCATGGCACCATAGCAAATGTTTCTACATTATTTATAATACTGGGAGCATTAAAATATCCTTTTTCAAACGGAAACGGAGGTTTTAATCTCGGCTCGCCCCTCTCTCCTTCTAAACTGGCTATAAGTGCGGTTTCTTCTCCACATACAAATGCCCCCGCCCCTGCTTTTAGTCGAATATTGAATTTATTTTCGGACGAGCAATGCTCGCCCCTACCAAGTAAACCTTTTTCTTGTGCTTGGCTTATAGCAATTTCTAATCTTTTTATAGCAAGCGGATACTCAGCACGCACATATATAATTCCTTCGCTCGCTCCCGTTGCTAATCCGGCTATAAGCATACCTTCCAGCACAGCATGAGGAGCACCCTCTAATATACTTCTATCCATAAATGCCCCGGGGTCGCCCTCGTCCGCGTTACAAATAATATATTTTTTATCGCCTTTTTTTACTTGTTGGTTTTTTAGTGCTTTCCACTTTAGAGCCGTAGGAAAACCCGCACCGCCTCTGCCACGCAAACCCGACTTTTCTATCTCGTCAATAATTGAATTTTGAGTTTTGAGTTTTGAGTTTTGAAAGCTATATCCTCCCGTCGCAATGTAATCGTCTATACTTTCGGGATTTATATTTCCGCAATCTTTTAGTGCAATTCTAGGATATTTATATAAAAGAAACAAATCGCTATCGGAAATTCGGTATTTGTCGACTTCACTTTGTCCGGTCTTTAATTGCTTTTCTATCTCTACAACAAAATTACTGTCTACTGCTACAAAAATACTCTTGTTGCCGCTACTGTCTATCATAGTAACAACAGGCTCTAAATAACAACAACCCAAACATCCGCTAGGTTCAATCGTAACCGTCCCCACAGCAGCAGCAGTGTTTGAATGCTCAAACTTTTCTTCTAATAATTCTTTAATCCTCTCTGCTCCAGCCGCAATGCCACAACTGCCCATACCAACTAAAAACCTAATCTTATTCTCCATTTTTTAGCCCCCTTACAATTTCTATTGCTTTTTCGCTTGTCAAGCCGCCGTACACTTTATCCCCAATCATCATAGCCGGCGCTAAGCTACAACACCCAATACACGCAACACCGCTAAGAGTAAAAAGTCCGTCGTTAGTTGTTTCGCCGTCTTTAATACCTAAAAAATTCTCGAGCATACCAAAAATCTCCTTGCCTTTATTTACATGGCAAGCAGTACCTAAACAAAATAGTATATGATATTTGCCGATAGGCTGCGTCCTAAATTGACTATAAAAACTAGCCACACCTTCTATCTTGGCTATAGCTAATCCCGTGTGCTTAGAAATATACTCTATTGCTTCTACCGGAATATATCCAAAAACTCCCTGTGTTTCTTGCAATATGCTTATAAGACTACCCGCCTTGCCGGCGTGCTTTTTGATAATTGGGGATAGTTTAGATGTGTCGATTTTGTTCATATTGAAAAATGAAAACTTAAAACTTAAAAATGTCGGATTTTATATCTAAATTAGTCCAACATTTTTAAGTTTTCAATTTTAAGTTTTAGTTATAAAGTATTCAACTCCGGCCTTAAATATTTGCATATCATACTCGCCGACTACATTTTTATACAAATGCTTGCCGACTCTTTCGCTATGCCCCATTTTTCCGAAAATTCTGCCTGTAACATCTGTAATGCCCTCTATGCCGATAAGACTACCGTTAGGATTTTCGCCTGTATATTGCGTAACTACTTGACCGTTTTTAATCATTGCCTCTAAATCCTTATCGCTACAAACAAACCTGCCCTCGCCGTGAGAGATTGGCACTAAATACTCCTCGCCTATTTTGCAATATTTTAGCCATGGGCTAGCGTTACTTGCTACTCTGATTTTTGTAATATGGGCAATGTGTCTGCCTATAGTATTATAAGTTAGCGTAGCATCAGCGCTACCTTTTTCTTTAATTTCTCCGTACGGCAATAGCCCCAATTTAACCAGTGCTTGAAAACCGTTACAAATACCTATTATTAAACCTTTTTTAACCTCTATATGCTCCTTTACCGCCGCAGCTATAGAAGGATTTCTAAATACGCTGCAAATAAATTTAGCGCTGCCGTCCGGCTCATCGCCACCGCTAAAGCCGCCGGGGAAGGCAAGAATATTACACTTTTTAATAGCTTGACTAAGCCCGGTTACCGCGTCTGCTATATCTTTTTCGCTACGGTTTTTAATTATAAAAAATTCAACTGTTGCTCCCGCTTTTTCGAATGCTTTTGCCGTATCGTATTCGCAGTTAGTGCCGGGGAATACGGGGATTAAAACCGTTGGTTTTTCTGTCTTTAATTGTGCATTGTGCATTGTGCATTGTACATTGTTATACGACACTTCCTTACTCGGAACTTCGTGCGGAGGTTTAGACGGAAATATTGGCTCTAGGGTAGAAGTGAAAGCGGTTTTTAAATTATGCTTGGCTGTGCCGCACCATTTTTCACTGTCTTTATCAAATGTTGTACCAATAAGTTCCGGCTTAAATTTATCTAACACTTTTATATTACTTGCACATAGAATAATATCCCCAAGGCTAGGACTAAACATTTCGCACACTTCTTGCTCTACACCTGCAACTCCAATATCGTTACCTAAACACGATTTTATTACTGCCGCCGCAACTCCGCCTCTTTCTACTATATTTGCTACTGTTATATTTTTAGCTAAAATTTCTTTGTTTAGTGCCGCCAGCAGTTCTTTTATATATTCAAAATCCGGCACTCCATACTCGTCCCGCTTTAAGCTAATTTTATAAACGCTCTCGTCCGCCTTACTAAACACATTACTAATAACATCGCCGGCCTCCATAGTACCTACCGCAAAGCTAATAAGTGTTGGCGGAACATCTAAATTTTCGAATGTGCCGCTCATACTATCTTTACCGCCGATTGCCGCTAAACCTAAGCCCATTTGTGCCTCTAATGCCCCTAACAAGCTAGCTAGCGGCACTCCCCACCTTTCGCTGTCTTTGCCTAATCTCTTAAAGTATTCTTGGAAAGTTAAGTACATTGTATCTAACTTAACGCCCGCAAGAGCTAATTTTATAACAGAAGTTACTACGGCATACATCGCACCCAAAAACGGACTTTGGCTAGATAAATCCGGGTCAAAACCAAAACTACAAACGCTGGCTAAACTACTCTCGCCCTCGGTGGGAATAATTGCCGCCATAACTGAACTTGGAGTTAATTGATTTTTGCCGCCCAATGGAACTAAAACACTGCTTGCTCCGATACTGCTGTCAAAATGTTCGATAAGTCCTTTTTGGCTACAAACTTGTAAGCTGGATAAAACTGCTTTAAGTGCTTCTTCTATATCATTTATATCATTTTCGAATGCTTTTTTTGCAACCTCTTCTACACGAAAGAAAAACTCCGTCTTCTTTTCTTCTACTACCGCCGTTTGCTTAGCTCTAATGCCGGCACTATCTACCAATTCTCTTTTTAGGTCTACCACCGCTTGTCCGTCGTAAAACATTCTCATTCTGCCGGTATCAGTAACAGTTGCTATAACGGTAGCGTCTAAATTTTCTTCGTCGGCTAGTGCTATAAATTTATCTACATCTTTTTGTGCCACAACTACCGCCATGCGTTCTTGAGATTCGCTTATTGCTAATTCGGTAGCCGATAAACCTTCGTATTTTTTGGGCACAGCATTTAGATTTATATCTATACTTTCGGCTATCTCACCCACTGCCACACACACACCGCCTGCGCCAAAGTCGTTACAGCGTTTTATAAGACGCGTACAATTTCCGTTACGAAACAGTCTTTGAATTTTTCTCTCGCATAAAGCATCGCCCTTCTGAACTTCTGCCCCGCAGGTGTTTATACTGTCTTGGTCTTGTGCTTTACTACTTCCTACCGCACCGCCGCAACCATCTCTGCCGGTTTCGCCGCCTAACAAAATTACAACATCGCCTTTAACCGGCACACTTCTAATAACATTTTTTTTAGGAGCGGCACTTATTACAAAGCCCGCCTCCATTCTTTTAGCCTCGTACCCTTCGTGATAAATTTCGTGTACTAAGCCCGTGCAAAGTCCTATTTGATTACCGTAGCTAGCAAAACCTTTTGCCGCAGTTTTTGTAATAACCGCTCTTTTAAGTTTACCTTCCAGCGTTAGTGCCGGGTCTTTTAAAGGATTAGGAGCTCCCGTTACACGCATACCTTGATACACATAGCTCCTACCCGATAGCGGGTCTCTAATAGCGCCGCCCAAGCAAGTTGCCGCTCCGCCAAAAGGTTCTATTTCGGTGGGGTGGTTATGAGTTTCGTTTTTGAACATTAAAAGATAATCTTCTTTTTTGCCGTTTACCTCTATAGCCAGATTTACGCTGCAAGCGTTTATCTCCTCGCTTTCGTCAAGGTTTTTAAGTATGCCGTCTTTTTTTAGTTTTTTAGCGGCAATGGTGGCTATATCCATAAAACACTCAGGCTTATCTGTTCTGCCTTTATACAGTTCCTCTCTTAATTCTTGATACTTTTTATATGCCTTTACTACAGGGTGATTTTTATCGCCCTTAAAATCTATTTTAGTCAGTTCGGTTAAAAAAGTGGTATGACGACAGTGGTCGCTCCAATATGTGTCTAATATTTTTAATTCCGTTTCAAATGGGTCTCTATTTTCCTTCTTAAAATAATCTCTAACAAAACAAAGGTCTGCTATATTCATGGCAAAACCAAAGCTAGCGTGAAACTCCTCTATTTGTTTATCGCTAAAATCCTTAAAGCCGTCTATAGTAAATGCTTTGGCTACATCGCCCAGTTCCATTTTTAGAGTTTTCGGCTTTTGTAATTCTGCCTCTTTACTCTCAACAGGATTTATAAGTAGTTTTTTAATTTTCTCTAACTCGTTCGGTTTAATTTTACCCTTAAATGCTAAAACTCTGGCACATCTGATTGTAGGTCTAGTACAGTTTAGCAATAATTGTATACACTGACGACAGCAGTCTGCCCTTTGGTCGTACTGACCCGCTAAAAACTCTAAAGCAAAGACAGTGTATTCGCTTAAATCTGGCAACTCTTCTATATAAAGAAAATCAACTTTAGGCTCGCTAAAAATAACGCTTTTAGCTTTTTCTAACTGCTCTAAAGACAGCCCTTCTATATCATAGCGTAAAAACTCTCTTACTTTATCTACTTTTATTCCAAGAGATTTTTCTATGTCTTGTTTTATTCCCGCCGCCGATACGGCATAGTCTTCTTTTTTTTCTACAAATAATCTGTGTATCATAAGTTTTTCCTTAAAGTTAAAGTTGCTCCAACTTCCTAAAAAATTGTAGCATAAATAATCTAAATTGCACAACTAAATCTTAACTTAAAATCTTAGATTTGTTATGTTATTATTCCGTTAAAAACTCTGTCATATTTTTCCAATATTTTTTTGGCATAAAGTTCATTCTGCATCGCTCGTTTTTGCGCTCTTTAATCGCAATAGTATTATAAAATAACCGCCAAAGTTTTTGATAGTCCTTTTCTTCTTTACTTAAAACAGGCATTTCGTAATCGATAAATTCTATACGAGCCTTATTATCAGTATATATTAATCCTAGCTTGCGGGTTTTATCGTAAATCAAAAATTGTTCGTTTATAAATCTATCTATAAAATGTTCGGCTAAAAGCGGCAAAACATTATTTTCCGGCTCAATAATACTCACTAACGCTCCGTTAATCTCGGAAAATCTTACAAACTGAACAAATTTATGTCCCTCCAGCGTTAGCAAATCTATTCCTTTTGATAACTTAGCAATATAGGGATTATTTATAGCACTCGCCACAACTACTTTACTTGGCGGACTAAATCCTGTATATATTCTTTGAATAAACTTTCTGCCATACTTAAAGCCTTCTATTAAAAAATGTATAAGAGCAATTTCTTTATTTTCAATGTTTGCTAAAAAACTAAGTTTAATATGCTTTAATGCTTCGCCTCCTATTTTTATAGCCACACCTTTAAGAATTCTTTGTGCTTTAGCTTCGTCTGTTTCTATATATTTAATTCTGAATAACGAAAACTCGCTACTTGTTATCTGCACAGGCATTTCTTTTAACTCAAAACTTTCAAACACACAGCTAAGCATTCCATAAAAACTGCCGTCGTACATATAGCAAACATCAACTGCCTTAAAATCATTATTAGTATTGTTTGTCATTAAAAATTCTGCCTCCCTTATCACAACTGACCCGTTATACTTTTAAAAATCTCCTCGCTTTGAGTTTGATTATCAAACATTGAAAGCTGAACTCCTTCTTTAGTATTCCGCAATATATCCAACGACCTTTTAGAAAGTAAATCCTTTATAATTTCACTTTGATTTACTTTTAACCCCTCTATAGCTTTTCCGCTGCATAATATAAAGTACTGAGTTCTTTTTAATACTACACCTAACTTTTTTAAGTCTATAAAGGATAGTTTACTAAACCGCCTTGCCGTAATTATTTTTTTAGCCGACATCCATCCTATCCCCGGTACTCTAAGCAGCATTTCAAACGGGGCTTTGTTTATCTCTACCGGAAAATGCTGAGGATTATTTATCGCCCAATTACATTTAGGGTCTAAATACGGGTCTAACATAGGACTTTTATCGTCTAAAATCTCAGAGGCTTTAAAGCCGTATATACGCATTAACCAATCCGCTTGATATAACCTATTTTCTCTAAGAAGCGGCGGCTTAGTATCTAAAGACGGCAAAGCCGAATTTTCTACAACCGGCACATAAGCCGAATAAAAAACCCGCTTTAGTTTATATCTATCGTAAAGCCCCTCCGATAATTTTATAATAGAATAATCCGTCTCCGGCGAAGCCCCTATAATCATTTGCGTGCTTTGCCCTGCCGGCACAAATCTGGGGGCGCTTTTATAAACAGTCAACTCCTTACTTTCAACCAATTTATCCTTAATAAACTTCATAGGAGTTAAAATGTTTTCTTTAGATTTTTGAGGTGCCAAACTAATAAGGCTTGCCTCACTCGGAAGTTCAATATTAACACTCATCCTATCGCACAAAAGCCCTAACTCATTTATCAATTCTTTATCTGTACCTGGAATTGCTTTAGCATGAATATAGCCGTAAAACTTATACTCTTTCCTTAAAATTCTTAACGAATTTATCATTAACTCCGTCGTATGATTAGGCGAAACCACAATTCCGCTGGATAAAAATAAGCCCTCTATATAATTTCGCCTATAAAAGTTGATAGTTAACTCCGCTAGCTCCTTCGGAGTAAAGGTTGCTCT
>Ga0123355_10021191_pt1 | contig 10401 bp, 8 predicted proteins | sample TergutEmb28metaG_3_FD_89872 | JGI IMG/M metagenome (GOLD analysis project Ga0123355, IMG submission 89872) | Embiratermes neotenicus P1 segment gut microbial communities from Petit-Saut dam, French Guiana - Emb289 P1 | ecosystem: Host-associated > Arthropoda: Insects > Digestive system > Gut ... | reverse complement strand
TATGTATGTATGTATGTATGTATGTATGTATGTATGTATGTATGTATGTATGTATGTATGTATGTATGTATGTATGTATGTATGTATGTATGTATGCATGTATGTATGTATGTGTGTGTATGTATGTACGTGTGTATGTATGTATATATTTGTGTATATATATATATACATACACATACACACATATCGGCAGGTTTTCTTATGCGTGATTTTAAGCTTCTGCCGCTGCGTAAATGTGATCTAAATTCTTCTGGCATGTTATGTTATTTTCTGACATGTTAACAACTTCAGGAGCGTAATATATATATATATATAAAATTATTGTACTCTGCTACAGTTGTTAACATACCATCATTTTATCAATCATGGTGTATGATTTTATTCATTTGTAGGGCTTCTGTCTTATTTTTGCGATAAAATTAAGTAATTATGCATTAGGATATTTTCACTAACATTAAAGAAGTTGTTGCTTTTCCATGGCGCAACAGCCCTAATGGGCCAGGGCCATCTCATTATCCAGTGATCACGATCACACTCAGACACACCACAGTCGGTAGGACTCCTCTGGACGAGTGATCAGCCCGACACAGAGCCCTCTACCTGACAACACACAACACACACAAGAGATAGACATCAATGCCCCCGGCGGGGTTCGAACCCACAATCCCTGCAAGCGATCGACCGCAGACCCACGCCTTAGACCGCGCGGCCACTGGGATCATCAAAGAAAGTAGTAAGAAGACTTTTTAAAAAATTGTAACTTACGAATCTGAACACAGGTGTCACTTCTGCGATACACTGTAAACGCCTCATCCTGTAGCGACATCATTTGGACTAATTACAGAGATTTGTGTCTTTATGGTATTTTTGTAGCGTGGCTTATATTATACGATATGGATCCTGGCAATATAAAAATAGGGTATTCGAATGTAAGCCACCCAGTTTTATGGAAATGAATGACGAGGGTATATAACAGTAGGCTTTTTAAGAAGTTTAGATCCGATAGTTCTCAAGAGATGGGAATAAATGACCGTGCATCGCCTGGATAATAGACCCAAGAAACCCTGGAAGATAATTGCACTAAACTGTAGCGGGCGTGGAGGGGAAGTGTGTGGTTAGATTTTATTTTTCAATTTGGCCCTACTTACACTAATCCGCGCGACTGTAAGCTAGTGAAAAACAAGTTGAGAAGTCTTTATATACCACAAGTTTATTACGTCACATCCGTTTTATAAGTGGCCCGTTATTTGTGTCTCGTCCACAGAGCCCCGTCGTACTGCGCTCTGTCTGCTTATCATATTTAATGCCGCGTTTTGGCGTTTTATGTTCAGCGCGGATGCATAGCCGTACAGGCAGAAGTTCTGGAATGACAGTGCGCATGCGCAGGCCTGCAAAACGAGAGATTCATACCTATGCAAAACTGGTTATCTTTTCCTCCTTGTATGAAGGAATAAAGTAATATCCTACATCGTGGAGCCACTTAGCACCCTGGACTCGAAATCTTCTTTGTTATGAAGCCCAAAACGATAGAATTCCCTAGTTTATTCCGCCGTTTACCGCAGGAAGCAAAACCAGTTTCCAGAATATCGTGTTTGGAAAAATCTGGACAGACAAGCAATATTCAAAATATCGTACAAATTTGGATTTTTTTTTTTCATTTTCTGTGTTTTAAATAAATGTAAGAATGTCATGTTTCCATCAGCATGGAAAAGTGACTAAGGTTGAGATTCGCTTTGTTTGTCGGAACGAACTGGGTAAGCAATACACTCACTGTTTCACCTGATAACAGTGGTCGATCTTGTGACCGAAACATAGCTTTTTGAATTTAATTAAAAAAAAGACAAATGACAAATTCCAAACTAAAAATGATTCCAAATGTGATATACCATCGTCACGATCCAATAGAACTGTGTAGAAAAAAAAGTTATTATAAAATTCACCTCCGTCATGCACTCTACGTGCAGGTTGTTATATCTTACTTCTTCTTCATCATCATCATCATCATCATCATCATCATCATCATCATCATCACCATCATCATCATCAACCTCAACAACATCATCAACAACGCATGCTATACCTACAGACTGATAGGCTGTAACCTACAGAATCATCACGTACTGTACCTTCAGACTGTTGTAACGTATTGTCAGATACTGTAGCTTACTTACATGTATATATGTTGTATCTGCCCTTTGCGGTAGCACAGTGGTTAAGGTGCTGTGCTACACATCGGGAGATCGCTGGTTCGATCCCAGCTGGTGTCATTGGAATTTTTCATCGACATAAAATCCTTCCTATCGCACTATGGCCCTGGGATCGCCTCAGCCTCTAACAGAAATGAGTACCAGGAGCATTTCCTGGGGGTAAAGGTGACCGGTGCGTAAGGCTGGCAACCTTACCACCATCCTGTGCTGTTGTCATGTAATCTGGGAACCTTAACTTCCTGGCACCGTCTGGGCCACTCCAGGCCTGTAACGGGACTGCTTTATCTGTCCTTTGCTGATTGTAAGGCCAAAATTGCAGCCTTTCGAGTAACTACCTCAACTGTGAACTTATGATTTAGGACGTTCGTTCCCTAAGAGATTTTGAAGTCATAGGCGGTCTGCAAGCCGCTGTCTTCCTTTTTCTGTCCATTTATCCCATCCCTCTTGCACCAGCGGAGTGGAAATAAAGTTATGGACGGTTTTGTGAGCGTGAGTGGACACATAAATGGAAATTGTATTATTTCCAATCCAATTCCGTAGCCTACTAAATTTCATAGTATTAAACCTCGTATACGACATTAGTAACTATACTTTACTTATGCAATATCAGAATTTCTTTCCTCTGCACGAAACAGAAAATCTTGTATCTGAAACTCCGCCCTGTAACCAACCCCGTCGTTTGTAATAATGTATAGTTTTTTTCCTCCGACTTGTAGATCTGGTGTCGTAAAACACGGTAGATGTGAATGCAAAATCCCTTTCTGGAATACCATAAGGAGTAGGAGAAGCTGATGGAGATGGTACAGATATATACGAATGCTGAGGTACTTCGGGGATATAACACACAGATGTGCATAATTTATAGATAAGACGTGGTCAATCTTAGTATTGTATTGTATACAGAGTGTTTCAGTACCCCCTTTTAGCATTATAAGTTCAAGAATCTGAAAGTGTTTCCTACGGAGGAGGGGCATTTGGAGATATTATGAACGTAATATTTTCTATTATTGATTGATTTATTGAGTGGTTTGTACGCAGTGACAATAATTTCTTTATAAGCTACCGCAGATATGTTGAAAACCAAATCGAAATTTGAAACTGACTTTGCAGTAATAAGGAGCCGGTATAGCGCAGTCGGTATAGCGACTGACTATGGGCTGGACCGTCCAGGGATCGAATTCCGGTGGGGGCGAGATTTTCTGCAACCGTCCAGACCGGCCCTGGGGCCCACCCAGCCTCCTATACAATGGGTACCTGGTCTTTCTTGGGGGTAAAGCGGCCGGGGCGTGGCATTGACCACCTACCCCATCTAGCGCCGAGGTTGAAGGAAGAGTAGGGCTATGCATCTGCTCCCCCTTTGGGCCTTCGTGGCCCGTTCTAGGGTGAGCTTTACCTTTACCTTTATCTTTATCTTTGCGTTATGTTCAGTAACATATGCTTCACTTAGTGTGCATGGTATTTCCTCCACACCACATGTAATTGGGAAATAAAAGGATTAGAAATGAGTAGAAAGTATTTAAATCGAAAAGCGTTATGGTTAATAGAACTAAATCGAGACGCGAGTGGAAAAATGACATATGATCCCTGTGTATTGTTGTGAAATATTCACATATTTAAAGGCAGTCAATTGTTAATGAATACTTGCCTTTGTGTACTTAATTACCTGAATCCGGTTTCCTCTCTCCTCCTTTCTTGTCTTTCTCTTTACTGCTTCGTACAAGGGACCGAACGGTGAACACGTAAAGGATTTATTACATTACCTCGAACTCTTGCTTGGATATAATAATAATAATAATAATAATAACTTATGTTAAGATCATTCTTCTTTTCTTAACACTACTTTCCGATTAACCCAGGTTGCCATTATATATATAATGTTTGCAAATATTTTAACTTATTATACCACTTACATTCGTCGAACTATCTACCTAGATTTATAAACAGAACGTTTTTAGTAAATTTTAATATTTTCTTGTAATCGACCGTTCATAGCCAAGGAGCTAGATGGTGCATATCCGATCAGTAGTATTTGTCCGGCTAGGCAGCAGCTGAGATACTTAAGTCGGTGCACCAGTATTGCGATGGGGTAAAACTATGACCTCTCGCTCTTTTATTAGGCCGGAATTCCGTAGGTGCTACTTGACACGCTACTCGCCAGCGAGTTCACCCGCCAGCTGGTGAGCGAACAGCGAGTGAAACAGCCATGCCTATTATACACAGGATTGAGAAACCTGGACAGCCAGCAAGTAGCGCTTTATATCTTTCAGAGATAAACAGAAGAAGTTTGGTGATTTATAAGCTACTTACTGGCCCTATCAATTATATTGAGCGAGTTTACAGTCGGGGTAGTGAATTGGCCAGCGAATAGCGAGTAAATTTGAACCGATTTGAAATTCACTTACTCGAATATACTAGCCAGCGATTTTACTCGTTTTTTATAATTTGAGATGGCGAGTTTAAAAGATGCAGGTGAACTCTTTGGCAAGTAGAGCGTAAAGTAACCACGTGTAAATTTACGCCGTAGGTTTATCCATGCGGTATTATAATGTATAATAGGGATCTGTGGATGTGTCATCTCACATAAAAAACTATTGAGACAAGTGGAAATTAAAAATTTCCGTTGAAATGCCAATGAGTTTTTACTAGGACTTAGATAGTAGACATAATAGCCATTGTTTAACTGAAACGTCAGACAGAACGGAAGTCCGACTTCAGTTAGAAATATGACGTATATTTATTGTTTTAATAAACAATGACATATTAGTGAGATTTCACTAAAGAGGGAATTGTATGTTTTGATGTACGCACCGTGCATCTTGTACAGTTTATTATCCAGACCAACAAATGCACAACAAATATATTAACAATATTCTATATACCGTAAGCACTGCTACATGTTTCACTGCATCTGCATCATCTTCAGGGAGTCTTAACTTTGTGCTTTGCTAACGTTACAAAGTTATTAAAATTACAACTGAATAAAATAATAAAATTAGTATCATTCAACGACGATCACGTGAACATTTTAATCTACTAATTTTACTGAGTTGTAATTTTAATAACTTTGTAACGTCAGCAAAGCACAAAGTTAAGACTCCCTGAAGATGATGCAGATGCATTGAAACATGTAGCAGTGCTTACGGTATATATAATATTGTTAATATATTTGTTGTGCATTTGTTGGTCTGGATAACAGAAAGGAATTGCATGTTGGAAAATGTATTTATATTTTTAAGCTTTTGTACAAAGAGATGTGTGGGCCCCGTAGCTCAGTCAGTATAGCGACTGGCTACGGGCTGGACGGTCCGAGGATTGAATCCCGGTGGGGGCCGAGATTTTCCGCACCTGTCCAGACCGGCCCTGGGGCCCACCCAGCCTCCTGTACAATGGGTACAGGGTCTTTCCTGGGGGTAGAGGAGGCCGGGGCGTGGGGCTGACCCCCCACCCCATCTAGTGCAGAGATCCTAGAAAGAGTAGAGCTATATCTCTACTCACCCTAAAGGCTTTCGTGGCCTATAAAAACGGTGAAACCTACCGTAAAAAGAGATGTCAGGTGATTGTTCTGATCAACCGAAACATATTGCACATTGTTATATAATAATGAAATGTTGTGTTTGACGGTACACTTCGTTTGTATTTAATTTAATAAAAGTCGTACGTATCTTCAGCCTGCACTGACATGCTGTATAATGTTATAAACTCCTGTGAACACCGCAAACTGTAATCAGTAACTGTGTGTACATAATACAGTTCAGTACGGACCGGAGGGAAGGGTCAGACCGTTATTTGAGAGCATTCAGCAAGACTTGCACGTCGGCGAATTTCGCCCAGATAAGGGGCAAGAACTGAAATACCACATGTTCTTTGCAGTTGTGGTCAGTTTAGCTACCGCAACAGACAAAGTTCTGTTTTATTGCTCCAGCCCTCTTCTTGTTATTTGCCTATCTTTGTCATTCTGGGTACTGGTGAGCGTTCTGCAGAAATTCGCATGGTGCTCTCTTAGCCACAACTCATAAACTGCTTACCCTTGGTTGTGTAACGGATTTATGGAATCATTTCTTCACTGCATGAACAGTTGCCTTTAGTGCTGTTTGAACGTGAGTTTGGGAACTCAATAGAAGGGCTTCATTTCTAATGCTTAAGAATATTTCAAGCCATGTTTAGTAGCACACGGGGTAATCGAAGGGGCATTAAACAATGTATGTAATATGCACTTCATGGTACTTACTTACGCCTTACTTACTGCACGCAGCAGAGTCCTTCTTGAGAAGCTAACCGGTTTTCAGCTAGTCAAGAAATTCCCCACATTTTATGGAACCTGAAGGTTCATTACCACATTCACAAGTGCACGCCAGCTATCCCTATCCTGAGCCAGCTCGATCAAGTCCATACCCCCCCCCCCAATCCTACTTCCTGAAGATCCATCTTAATATTATCCTCCCTTCTATGCCTGGGTCTCCCAAGTGGTCTCGTTTCCTCAGGTTTCCCCATTGCAGTTTATGGTTATTTTTATGGTGATTCATCCCCATTGTGCTGTTGATCAAATGTACACATTACCCAGTATATAGTCATAAACAATACCATATATAAATCCATTAGGTAACAAGTTTCTTCCCTTATTACAAGCCATCATTAGGCCCTCTGTTTTAAGAACCATTCACTAAAACGTACGACTGTAGTAAGCACAGAGAACTCTTACTTGACACAGTACACCATCTGAATACGTTAAAAATTGTTAGTGAAAAGCACAAGAAAAGTATTATTTGCAAAAAATATGTAGTATGGGGTAATACGTAAACCTTTTAATAAGAACCTTGATTTGAAATACTTCCAAAAACCATGGGTTGGCAGTATACCAATTATAATGTGCACGTGTTGATTTATTCTTTTAAGGCACAGAAGTCGTCGACTGATGCAATGTATGTTTCTTGAATTTTGGAATTAAAAATTCTCGTAGAAAGTTCTGTGGCCATTACAGTTTTATCTTTTTCATGTTGCCAATTACAGACATTAATGATTCAAAAATAGATTTTGTGTACGACTGTGTAATGGGAAATGTGTATATATTTGGTTAAGTCTGCTTTTTTTTAAAAGACTGAAAAGCAACATTGGCTCTTGTGAGTGTTGTGTTGTCAGGTAGAGGGCCGTGCAACGGGCTGATCACTCGTACGGAGGAGTCCTACAGAGTGTGGTGTGTCTGAGTGTGATCGTGAATCCTCGATAGCGTGGAGGCCTTGGCCCACTGGCGGTTGTTGAGCCATTGTAAAAAAAAAAAAAAGATATCAACATTGAAGTTTCCGTGTACCTGCTCTGATAGGAAGGTACCTGGGTAGCTCAGGCGGTATAGCGACTGACCAGGGGATAGAGGGTATGGGGATCGAATCCCGGCACGGCGAGATCGTCGCCGAGGCCCACCCAGCCTTCCGTACAATGGGTACCGGGTGTCTTTCCAGGGGGTAAAGCGGTCGGGGCGTGGTGCTGACCATCCATCCCCTTTCTAGCGCCTGGCTCGCGAATGGGTAGAACTGTAACTCTGCCTCCCTTTGTGTGCCTGTTTGGAATGTAACAGGACAGCAACAGCTCTGATAGGACCGGTCACGTAGGCCCACTCCGAGATTCATACGAGGAAAATGGACGACATTCTGTGTCCTAAAATTTTGTAATGACCTGAAACCAAGTCATAATTATATAGATGTTTAATCGTAACGTAGGCGTATGTCCTATGAATTAGGGTATGTGCTGAGGCGTATGACTGTGTCATCGAAAGTCGTGTTCACTTGTGGATCACACGTGCCGCGTATGCAGGACATCCCAGAGACAGGCTATCGTGTCGAAGAGGATTTCCTTTTTTGTTCTCAAAGTTCCCTGGCAGATATTGGGATATTACATCAAATAAGATCACGATTAATTCCTTACAAATCTCCTCTACTTTTCCTTCCTTTCTAATCGCGTCATTTATTGCTACATAATTTTAGGTACAATCAAATTTCGATTATCCGCCAGGGGTCAGGACCGAAGCGGTGACGAATACGAGAATAGTTGTTCAAATAATTACACATTGCGTAATACACATAAAAATCTTTTAGTATTGTATTGTATTACATACTACAGTATACGGGGGCACATGGTGGCGCAGTTGGTTGAGGCACTGCGCTAAAAGCCGGAAGTTCGCGGGTTCGATTCCCGATGGTGTCACTGGAATTTTTCGTTGACATAATCCTTCCGAACGCACTATGGCCCTGGGGTTGACTCAGCCTCTAACAGAAATGAGTACCAGGAATATTTCATGGGGGGTTAAAGGCGGCCGGTGTGTTGGGCTGACAACCTTACCACATTCATGTGCCGATTGTCTTGAAATCTGGGAACCTCAGCCTCCTTGAACCCTCAGGGCCTGTCCAGGCTTGTCATTGGATTCCTTTACCATTACCATTACCTTTACCTTTACTACAGCATACTGCACGTTTTTACGTGTGAACACTAGAGGATTTGTCAAGATTTCAAAATAATTCCAATTAATTTCGGACATATGCCGTGTGGTACGGTTCGCACGCGCTTTTCCTCCAACAGCTCCCACACATTGTGGCTTGCCACCATTACGGTTAACAGAAACTGTTGATTAATCGTGGGACGGATAATCGAAGTTTTACTGTACTGATTAAGTATTTATTAAATGAACCATAAGTGAATAAGTTGGTAATAGGTGTGTCAATAATTATCCAACAAGATGTAACTATACACAGTTTATTTTATCTGTAAACTGCTGTACATGTTTCGGGTGGTTTCTCCACCCCCACGATAGCGACAGATAGCAGCAACGGTTGACCAGTATCACATGCTGTAAATACAGTTAGTTGTGCTCCTGATGACGGGTGGAGAAACCACCCGAAACATGTACAGCAGTTTACAGATAAAATAAAATGTGTATAGTTGCATCTTGTTGGATATTTATTGACATAGAATTGCGATGCACGGTCCCATGAACACAAAATTGGTACCAGGTAACTCCAGATTTCTTGTTGGTTGCTGTACCGCTGAGGTAACCTGCTAGGTTCATATGCTGTAGGCTTCTTTAAGGTATTAAGCATTAAGGCTCGGTGGTAACTATATATATATATATATACCAACTTCTATAAAATGGAGAATAAATCTTTACCTTTTTCGCAGTCATTGAATTTAAGCATTTCGAACGAATCTCGCATTACGTACCAGTAAAAAATTTACAATGGATAATAACGTGTTCTCTGGCAGGTAGGAACTGAACTTTACGCTCGTCCGCAAGGCACTTAATAAGGAACTACTAGCTTTGTTAATTTCCGTCTGTTCGCCTGCAAGTCTTTCCCCATAGCATATGTCCAAGTTTATATGAGATTTTACATTGAGAATAAGTACTAAAATGTCATCCATAATTACTTTTAGTTAAAATAGACAGAAACAACACAACCTGGCACTCAGTAGTGCAGTTGGTTTAGACACTGCACTACAAGCCGGAAGGACGCGGGTTTGATTCTCGACGGTGTCATTGGAAATTTTTCATTGACAACCGCACTATGGCTCTGGAGTCGACTCAGCCTCCAACAGAAACGAGTACCAGGAGTATTTCCTGTGGGTAAAGGCGGCCGGTGTGTAAGGCTGGCAAACTTACTGCTTTCAAGTGCCGACTGTCTTGAAATTTGGCAGCCTGAACCTTGTCCAGTCCTGTACACGGATAGTTTTAACTTTTTAAAATAACATACGCTTTACTTATATAAGTTCACCGAAGGACAGTCCACTAAGGCCCAGAGGGAGAATAGATGTATAGCTGTACTTTCAGCGCTAAATAGGGTGGGTGGTCAACGCCACACCCCCGCCGCTTTACCCCCCGGAAAGACCCGGTACCCATTGTATTGGGTCGGCCTCACGGACGGTCTGGACGGGTGCGGAAAATGTAGCTCCAACGGGATTCGATTCCTGGACCCACCAGTCCGTAGCGAGTCGCTATACCGACTACACTATTCCGGCCCACCTTTACGTATAAATATATATATATATATACACGTAGATTTTGTTTAATATTTCGCCGTTTGCGAGATAAGTAAAGGTAAAGTGATCCCGTTACAAGCCCGGTGTGGCCCAGAGGGTGGGTAGAGGTATAGCTCTACTCTTCCATGACCGCGGCACTAGAAGGGGGTGAGTGGTCAGCAGCACGCCCCGGCCG
>Ga0123355_10021190_pt1 | contig 10401 bp, 10 predicted proteins | sample TergutEmb28metaG_3_FD_89872 | JGI IMG/M metagenome (GOLD analysis project Ga0123355, IMG submission 89872) | Embiratermes neotenicus P1 segment gut microbial communities from Petit-Saut dam, French Guiana - Emb289 P1 | ecosystem: Host-associated > Arthropoda: Insects > Digestive system > Gut ... | reverse complement strand
ATTTTCAATGAGGGCGCTGCCCTCAAGCTCCCGCCGCTGCGCGGGCAAAGCCCTTGCAGCTTCCTCACTTGCGCCTTTGGCGCGCGTTGTGGGCGCGCGCTTCGCACGCAAAACCCTTGTTGTTTCCTCGCTTGCGCCTTTGGCGCGCGCGTTGCGCGGGCAAAGCCCTTGCAGCTTCCTCACTTGCGCCTTTGGCGCGCGTTGTGGGGTGCGCGCTTCGCGCGCAAAACCCTTGTTGTTTTCTCGCTTGCGCCTTTGGCGCGCATTGTTCATTGTACTATTGGCCCAAGCTCTATACGGCCACCGCTTACGGTGGCTGTTAGTTGTCTCGTATAGTCTTCATTATGAAGACGTATGGAAAACCCCGAAGATGCGGTGCCTCTGGCAGTGAAATGTAGCCTGTTGTGAGTAGGTATACCAAGCCACACGCCATTTTGCAAATATACGACTCGCAATTCCCGTTCGGGCGCGAAGGCCATTATCCTGTACCTGTTTTGCCATATGTCAAACTCGATGCCGTGGGGCCGCCCTTCCATTATCGCACGCCGCTGAGCGTATCGCAAATCTGCTTGTAACTGTAGTGACGCGTTGTGCAAGTGGCGGCGCGGTGTGGGCCGCAAAGCCAGGGTGGCTACGGCACCCATAATTGATATAACTGCCAGTGTAATCACCAGCTCCAGTAGTGTAAAGCCCCGCCGGTTCATTGCGGGCCAAAATAACGGGTAAGCAGGCGTTTTTCTATGCGTCTTCTAATATTGACTAAGGGCAAATCCTTGGTCGTTAGTGGCTTTACCAATATTGTGGTGGTTCGTGCGTTTTTGCCGGCCCACACATCTGCAAGCAACTGGTCGCCAATCATTGCGGTATAGCGGGGCTTCACATTCATTTTTTTCATGCATTTGCGCACGCCCCGGCCCAGGGGTTTTAGGGCACCTGCAAAGCCGGAAATACCCAGTGGTGCGTCAAAACATGCCAGTCGCTTTTTGGTATTATTGGTAAGCAGGCAAATGCTAAAGCCCATGCGCTGCAGCCGCTTTATCAGTGCCACTGTTTTTGCATTTGGTTCATGCTCTTCATACGGGGCTATTGTATTGTCTATATCAAAAATCAGGCCGCGTATTCCGCTTTCCCATAGTTGTGTGTAGGGAATATCATAAACAGTGTCTACGTAATAGTCAGGTTTTAGTCGAGCCATTTTTTCCCCCGTCTGAGAAGCTTCTAATTACTCAATTCTATTGCGATTCGCATAGACTCTATCATTGTAGGTGTAAACTCGTCAAGAATTATTGTCATTCCCGCCGCCGGTTCAAATAAAAGCGTGTCTATGTGGGCCGCCATGATGTCTGCGATATATGCACATAATACCATTTCATACACCCCGGTTTCCAGCCATTCAACAAAAGCTTCAACTGTAGTTGGCGTGCCCGGTATGTTATTTTCATATCTGCGTACTACCGTTCTTAGTGTAAGCCTATCTGCTCCAGCCATGATGCTTGTATTTGCGCGGTAATCGTCTACAACTATCCTCTCGTCGGCCGTCAGGGTTGCATGTAGGTTCCATGATATCTCGGCTTGCCCATGTAGGGCATCAAATACGACTCTGGTCATTGTTTCATGCAAAACTTGACGATATGCCGCTACTACATTAATGGTATTTTGGTCAAGATAAAGTGCGCCTTCTATAGCGGCAAGCTGTATTATCGCCTGCCTATAAATGTCTATCCTGTGCGCTTCCCATTCACGGTTAATCAAAAAAAGGGCCTGCTCGTTCCCAGACACGGCCAGGTCAAAAAGCCCCACATGATAATTATAGTGCGCTGTTGTGCGCCTGCTTACTGCGGTAACCATAAGGGCAATAGCCGCAAGCATAAGAATAAACATAGTGGCCACAAGCACCATGATATAAGAACTGCCACGGCGGCTTTTAGATGTTGTCTTCATTGGTACAACACCCCAATTGCCCGCCCCAAAAGCTGGCCGTCTTGGCACCACACGGCGGTAATGATGACTGTGGCATGGCTACCCATGGTAGTGTTAACACCCGATATCTGAGATATTGCCCTAGGTTCCTGTGGTGCCCCAGGGGAATGAAATTCATACTGCGCCGCCCCATGTACCCAAAAGCTAAAGGCAAATTCGCCTGATGCATTGGCCGTAGCCCTTGCCGATGGGTTTTGATTTTGATAAAGCGCGTCCCTTACTGTAAGCATAAGCCGCTGTGCTTGCAAATGCCCGGCATATGCGTCTTGGGCAAATGTCATATTGCGGGCGGCCCCAGTCATGGTGGGGATAATAGCTATCATGGCAATGGCAAACAGTGCCATTGCCACAATTACTTCTATATAGGAAGCTCCCCGTGTTTTTTTCATAGCACCCACCGCTTTTGTCAGAAATGACATCTTCTAAATGCACGTCATGCGAGAGACATTTGATCGCCTTTGGCAGAAATGACATCTCCTAAATGCACGCCATACAAGAGACATCTAATCGCCTTTTCCAAAAATGACATCGTCTTTTCTTACTCGTAAATCTTACGCCCTTTGGCATCCGCGATACCGGTTTTGCGGTAGAAGTATGTGTTTACAACGTCCCGCCATTCTATTGCATTGGCAAGCTGCATATCAAAACGTTCACGTACGCTTGTGTACGCATCCTCCGGCAGGCGGCCCTTCAAAGATTCCCATGTTTGTATAAACTCTTCTACTTCTTCAACCCCTTCGAAGTGGGTGTCGTAGATATATTGGAGCAGGGTCTGCCCGCTTTTTAATACATAATCATATGGTAACCGGTGGAAGTATAGCATAATTTCCTCGGGACATGTTTCTTTATTTTCGTACATGGCTTGTACATGGGGGTGATACTGGGCTGTGTAGCCAGTGCCTGCCGCTGTGCGGTCTACTCCAATGGCCTTGGCGTCGGCCCTGTGGTAGGTGCCCCACTTCATATATTCGTAGCCGTCTACGCTTGGGCCGTAGTGGTGGCTGATATTTACCATCCAGCCAATGCCTAGCGGCGCGTTGTATTTCTCATACACAGCCCGGGACTTTAGCACCATTTCGGCAATGGGCTTTTGCAGGTCGGCCCCAAAGGTAAGTCTGGCCCATTCCTTTACAATTTCTGCTGCTGTAAGGGTGGGATCCCATGCCATACGCCCCAGTGCATACAGGTTGGCCTGGGCCAGCAAGTGCCCTGTCCAGTTGGGGTCGTTGCCGGTGTTAGACACTGCCACCAGTGCCTCAATTTTATTGCCCATCAAGTCCCGTGTCTTTAATTTATCTGTTACGGGGTGGTCAAATATCTCTTCCCACTGGACGGCGGTTGCGTATAAATCTTTTTGCTGGCCTGTATATTCCTGGGTGACCTGCAATTCCAATATCTGGCGGGTATTTTCCATTGCACCCAAAAGGGGCGAGTTAGGCTCCCGCACTTGGAAATCAGAGGGGCCATGCTTAATTTGCAAAACAACGTTATCGGCAAACTGCCCATCCAGCGGGTAGAAATACTTATACGCGGCCATTGGCCTGTCGGTAACAGTATCGCGCCAGTCTTGCATGCAGTTATACACAAAACAACGCCAGTACACCGTACCGCCGTGGGGCTTAAGAGCCTGGGCAATAAGATTAGAGCCTTCTGCTTGGGTGCGGCCCATGGACATTGGCCCGGCCCTAAACTCCGAGTCGGCCTTTACCAAAAAACCGGCCAAATCGGGGATATGCTTGTACACATTAGTGGCGGCGTCCATCCACCACTTGGCGCAAGATTCGTCCAGTGGGTCGGCAGTTGTAAGCCCGCCAAGTAGCACCGGGCTTTCGAAATGTATGGCAATGATAAGCTTGATGCCAAATGGGCGGAAAATATCCGCCATGCGCACAACTTCCGGCAGGCGGCATGTGATTAGCTTTGCGCTTTCGTAGTACACGTTTACGTTATTCATGCAAATTTCGTTGATGCCAATGCTTGCAAGGAGCCGCGCATAATCCTTAAGTCGCCCGGTGTCATAACCTATTTCCCCACCACGAAAAAACAGCGACTTGCCAGCATAACCCCGTTCCACGCTACCGTCTATATTATCCCAGTGGTTAAGGATACGCTTAGCCACAGTGGGTTTATCATTATCATCAAAACCTGTTTCCCCCCGCTGTAAACAAGAAAGCAAGCGATACACGCCATACAGCAAACCGCTTTTGCACCCGCCTTTAATGGTAACTCCCTCAAGAGAACCTTCCAATGCAAAGGCCTCCGGCCCCAAAGATTCCGCAATAGAAAGATGAATTTCCGCACCTTTTTCAGCATATCCAAGACGAGCCAGGCCAAGCTTAAGCTCTTCACACGCAAAACCATCTTGCCCAGTAGGCGTAAACCCAAGTTTTGACGAAACATTTCCAGGTTGCAACCACGCACGATATCCAAAATCACAATTTTTATTCATGTATCTCGCCCCTTTTAGTCACTTTTTGCAAGTATAACCTTGACAAGATGAAACAAACATGGATATATTAAGGAAAATTTGTATTTATATTGAGATGTAATGATTAAGACCTTGGGGGGCTTTGCCCCCCAACCCCCCCACTCGCTTTTTGAAAAAAGCGAGGCAAAAACTTTATAAAATGCGCAAGCGCATTTTGGATGAATATTATTCCCCAAAAATCGCGCGGTTTTCGCGATTTTTACCAAAGTTTTTGGTCAAGCTTTTTTCAAAAAGCTTGCGGGCTGGTCGCAAACGCAAAAAGCGCGTTTGCTGCTCGCCCATGCAACCAGGGTGTGGGCAGAGCCCACGGTCTTCAAAGGAGGAAAACAAATGGACTACAGTAATTTTGACAATGCAGTACCGCGCATAGATTATTTAATCTACCGTAACAATACCCCTAGCTGGTCAATAGAGCCGTCTGTGATAGATTTTGTTGACCTGACTTATGTTGTGGGGGGGAGCGCAAACTATTCTGTTAATGGGAAGGAAATCACCGTCAAAGAAGGCGACCTGTTGTGCATCCCAAACGCAAGCAACCGGGCTGCAATAAGCAGTACCGCCGGTACCTTTGAATGTTTTGCCGTAAATTTTCATATGTATGATGCCAATAACCTGGAGGTAGATGTCCCGTTACCGCTTCATGCCCCTGTGGGTATCCACGAAGGCATAATCTCTATGTTTAAGCGGCTAAACGAGAACTGGCTGCGCCGCAGGCCAGGCTATATAATGCGCGGCCGGGCACTGTTTATGCTTATCTTGCAACGCTTTGTAGAAATGCTTTTATACGAGGTAGATACCCACCAATTTGACTCCCGTGTAAAGGGCGCGATACGATTTATTACAGACAATTATGCAGAGTCCATCAGCATTACAGACGCGGCCAAAGTTGTGCATCTTACCCCCAACTACTTAGGGATTTTGTTTAAGCAAGAGACCGGCGTCACATTCCGTGATTACTTAAATACAATACGGCTAAATCAGGCCGAGGATATGCTGCGTGCACGGGAGGGCAGTATCACAGATATTGCACATAAATGCGGGTTTAAGGACGTGTTTTATTTTAGCAGGCTGTTTAAGAAGTTTAAGGGGACTACTCCTTCTTCTGTGCAGGGGTAATATTCAGGCAAAAAAAGCCAAATTTCTAGTATTATTAACGCTCCCGAGGTTGACAACCCACCAAAGCCTATTTATCATGTAAAAAACCACATGAAACGGGAGATTATTGAATGGCTAACATATTAGTAGTGGACGACAGTCAGGAAATACTGGCTCATTGCAAAAAAAGTCTTACCGCAGAGGGTTTTGATGTAACGGTTGCGGATACAGGCGTAAAAGCAATAGCCGCAATAAACTCCAACAGCTACGACTGCATAGTGTTAGATGTTATGCTACCCGACTTAGACGGCTATGCAATTTGCAAAGCCGCGCGTACATGTACAACTGCGCCAATAATTTTCCTATCATGTATGGACAGTACAGACGACAAAATCAAGGGCTTAGCTTTGGGTGCAGATGACTATATGACAAAACCCTACAGTATGCGCGAATTAATTGCACGCATACATGTGCTTCTGCGCCGCGGGCACATTATAGAAGAATTCCAAACACCGGCCAGTGATATATATGTTAATATGGAAAACAAAATGATCCAAACCCCCGGCAGAGACGTGTTTCTTTCGCAAAGGGAGTTCGACTTATTCATGTTGCTTTACACTAACATGGAAGTCACATACACTAGGGACGAACTTTTGGATTTGTTGTGGCCAAAAGGCTCCGACCCTGGCACTGTTGCAGTACACATTCTAAAGCTAAGAAGAAAGCTAGAAAGTGTTACCGATTATGTGGGCATGGTCGTTAACAATTACAGAAGCGGTTACTACATGTCTCCCCCGGGTGCAAGAAGGAGGTAAAACTTGCTCCTATCTTTTATTGTTGTGATGCATATTATTTCACTGCTAATGCTTACAGCTCTGTTTGCAAGGATACTTTTGATACATAAAAACACCAAGCGCGAGTTTCTTGTATTGTTTATATTTAGCGTGTTTGTATATGTACTTGGCACCATGTTTGAAATAATTGCCACGACGCTTGATGGGGCAAAAATGGGTATACTCACCCGTTCTTTGGGTGGTGTATTCATGTTGCCCCTTTTTCTTATTTTTGTGCAAGGCTATGTTGAAGTGCGTCTGCCCAAGTGGATAAACTACACGATATTTTTTTCCGCGCTCCTTAGTGTGATAATGGTATGGACATCTAGGTACCACAACCTATTTTTCCACTATATATTCATGTTTCCAGAGGGCATGTCCCCCACTATTCGTGTATGGGGGATTAGGTATGGGCCTTTGTATAGCTTTGTTTTTGCAATTCACCCAATTATATGCGGTATTCTTACTGCAATAGTTGTTTTAATCAAAATCAAGAAAGAACTATACGACACCAACCAGCTAAGAACATATATACTGGGTTTGTTTGTTGCAATTACACCAATCACAGCACAGGTTTTTGACTACTTAGGTATTCATTTTCAAGGGTTGTATAATACGGCCATAATAATCCCAATAACCGTTGGTATAGCACATTTTACACTTTACACATACGGCCTTAGGGAAAACGAAGAAAACCTACGGGCCCAAAGATGGCTCAAAAGCATGATAACAAATATCTCCCATGATATAAAAACACCCCTGACCATTTTGTCTTTGAGCCTAGAGGCACTACAAAACGCTCCCCCGGGGGACCCAGACAATGTAATTAACACCCAAATAGCATATAGGAAAAGCCTGGACCTACAACGCCTTATTCAAAACTTAATAGAAGTCACACGCATAGACTCTGCCCAAAACTTGTACAAACCAAGATGGGTGCCCATTAATACCATCCTTTCGGAAATACAGCAAAGATACGGCGACCATATCGAAAGCACGGGGCTATACATTGATATATCGAGTGTAGGCGGCAACGCACAAATACACGCCGACCCGGAAAAGATATGGAGCGTGTTTGACAATATAATCTATAACGCCGTACGCCACACATCCGAGGGCGGTATATGCGTATCCACTAAAAAAAAGAACGACTATATGCAAATAATCGTAAGCGACACAGGTTGCGGCATTGCACAAGTACATTTGCCCATGATATTCGAGCGTTTTATCAAGGTAGACCAAGGCCGCGGTGGCCGCGAGGGTGATTTGGGTATCGGGCTTTATATTGTCAAAACCATCATGGATAACTTCGGCGGTAAGGTTGAAATAGAGTCTGAATTGGGGGTTGGAACTTCTGTTATACTTTCTTTTGTGAAACTATAGATTACCCCAAGCTTTCCGCCGCAACAAAATAATCATAATAAGCCATCAAAAATTTATACCCATCCACAAGGCGGTCGGCAAATTCCCGCGTAAACAGCTCGTCGCCAATCTCCCCCTGATGAATCAAAGAGAAGGACTTCTTGTTATACCACTGCTGTGTCTTAGGCGTAGGGGCCTGTTTTTGACGGGCATATTCCGGCCCTTCGAGCTTAAACACTGTTTGCCCGCCAAGCAGGTCAATTAGCCGCTCAAGCTCTTGCGGGTTTGCGTCAATGCCAGCCCTGAGCTGTGCCATTGTGGCGGCCTTGGCGGCATAATACCCAAGCCCGTAACTGTACCCTTCCGGCCCCAAATCAAACCAAAATGTCAAAACACCGCTACTCTCCTCGCCCTCACCGGAAGGTCTTTCCACCGAAAACCACAAATGGTCACGGTACGGGTTACCGTCGCGGACACGCCGCGCATCCTTGTAAATACGCGATAACTTGTGGATAAACCCCCGGGAGCCGTAATCGGCAGTGATGCGTTCATAAACATCCAGCCCCAGTTCCTTCATGGGTGCAAGGAAGACGCGCTTATACTCGTCCTTATGCTCCTCGAACCAGGTTTTATTGTTGTTAAAACGGATATTCCACATAAAATCTATTGTTGCTTGCGTAAAACCTTCAAACATATTATATATTCCCTCCACTCAATAATTGCCGTATCCCGTCCCATTCACCCAGCACCCCTACATAAACTAGCAAAAGCGCAAAACACAGGCCAATGGTCATAATCATTACCTTAAAACTAAGCTCCAGGCCCCTTAGCCGGGCCAGCATATCCCATTTCACAAACACATATTTGTAAAACAACACCGCCGCCACAAGGCTTATCCCAAAAATCAAACTCTTCTCGATATACCCGTGGGCGCTAACCTGTACCGGGAAGTTGAACAAGAAATCAATAGCCTGTCCGCCAAATATCCCAAGTGCGAAGCAGAAAATCCCAAGCCCAAGCACCAAGGACTGACGGCACCAGTCAGGCCGTATCCCCTCTTTCAGGGCCGGGGGCTTGCCAAAGAAAATGGCCGAATACCGCACAAACACCAAAATCGTACCAAAATTGATGGCAATAAACACCCATTCAACCGCACCTGTTGCGCCGTATACCAGGAAGTACTTAGAAATAGAACCATTAAACAAGGGCGCCCCCATAATACCCAACACCGCCAGGGCGTTGGCCACAGCCATAGCCGGGTTAAGCTTTATAAGCCCACGCATTTTTGTGATGTCCTTTGTCTGGTAAAAATAGCTGATAATCCCGGCCGCAAGAAATAGCGCCACCTTAAATAGCGCATGATTAACAATATGGAAAATGCCCCCCACAAAGGAATACTGGCTGTACAAACTAACACCGGCCACTATCAAGCCCACCTGGGCAATGGTGCTGTAGGCAAGCATTAGCCGAATATCCTTCTGGGCCAAAGCCAGTATTATACCCGCAATGGCCGTGACAATACCAAGCACCAACCACAGCTCAGATGCCATACCGCCAAACACATCCTGCATGCGGATAAACAGGTACACGCCGCTTTTTATGTGAAGCCCCGACATGATGGCCATAACCGTAAACCGTGCGCCCGTTAGCGAGTTAACCTTAGGCAACCATGTGAGTAGCGGTAGCAACGAGCATTTGGCCGCGATGCTGGTCATAATTAGTGCATACGGCAGCACCAAGTCTGTCCTGTCCATTGTGGCGATTACAGCAGAGGCGGCTTCCATATCCATGACACCGGTCACCATGTAAATATAGCCTATCCCAAACAGGTAAAACTGCATCACAACAATGTTAACCATGATAAATGTCATGCCCGCAAACAAATTTCGCCGTTCCCGGTCATACATAAGAAGGATTACTATTACCACGGTGCTAACTTCCACCAGTACAAACACATTAAAGAAGTCCCGGGTCAAAAACAGCCCCAGTAGCGCCCCTTCCAACAAAAAGAGTAGCAACCAGTAAAGCCGCCCCGTATGGTCATAGGGGGAACGCAAATTGTAAATTACCACGGCCAGAAAAATAACCGCCGTCAAAAATACAAAGGCCGAGGCCAAAGTGTCCGCACGGAGGGTTATCCCAAGAAAGCCCTCGTACCCGCCTACGTTGTTAATAATTTCGCCGCTACGGGTTGCAACCAGCAAAGAAAAGGCCAGTACAACAAAGGCCAGCTGGGCAATAAGTGCAATTATCCGTGCGCTTTTTAGCTTAAGCCCCGCAGAAACATACAAGAATACCGCAATAATTACGGGGATGATTACAAAAAAGGGTAAAGTAGTAGCCAGCATGTTATAACTCCATCCTTGTTACGCTGTCTCGCTTTTCGAGCTCCTGCATAGAATTCCAGTTAACGGTTAAGTGTTTTTTGAATAGTGCGTTTAGCATTGTAATGTTTATTGCCGTTACCGCAATGCCTATGATAATGGCCGTGATCATAAGGGCCTGAGGCAGTGGGTCGGCCATGGCGTCTAGGTTTTCCAGGTATGCTAAGTCTGTGATAATTGGCGGGGCGTTACCAATGCGCGCGCCAATCCCCAGCCAAAATGTTATTACGGCTGTTTGCATCACCATCATGAATACAAT
>Ga0123355_10021189_pt1 | contig 10402 bp, 3 predicted proteins | sample TergutEmb28metaG_3_FD_89872 | JGI IMG/M metagenome (GOLD analysis project Ga0123355, IMG submission 89872) | Embiratermes neotenicus P1 segment gut microbial communities from Petit-Saut dam, French Guiana - Emb289 P1 | ecosystem: Host-associated > Arthropoda: Insects > Digestive system > Gut ... | reverse complement strand
TAAGAATGTATGGGCTTATTTCGTCATATCCAAAAGAGTTTTTAGTTTTTAGTGATTTTATTATTTTGATTATTTCAGTAGTTGAAAAGGGCTTAAGTACCAAAGGTGCAGATGTATAATCTCAAATACATCAAATGATCTTGCATAAAACTGTGTATTGTGCAATATCATATAATATAACTGTGTAAATACAAAGATTGTGCATTTTTTGGGTAATTATGATATCTAAGTCATTATCAGTGCACAGAATAACATAAAATTAATACATATAAATATAAATTTAATATATATATTGATATTTAATATATAATATAATAACATAAAATAAATATATATATATATATATTAATTTTATGTTGTTCCCTGCACAGGTAATGACTTATCTTTAGTAATTACCCAACAAATGCACAGTCTATGTATTTACAAAGGTATGTGTATAATATACATATATGCATAGCTGTAGGTATGCATTTAGTGTCATTCATGAAATTCTTGTACAATAAGTCATGTTTGAGAAAACTGATAACTCTGATTTAACCACATGTAAAGTGTGAGTTATACTGGGATGTTCTGAATAAGATTTAAATTTCAAAATAAAATTTCATAAAATGTCCGTTCATTGGTTTGGGGGGGGACCATTATTGTACCAAGAGACATGACTTCCATATTATTTCGTTTTACACCCTTGTGCCATTACTACATAGTAATAAATTGACGATGAAATTAGGAATGTAATAAAATGAGGAGAGATGTGGCTCAGCTCATACACTGATGTGTTCCCAAACCTGAAGACATACAAAATATAGCATGGCAACCCACCAGCCTGGATTCTCAAATATATTTCTCATGATAGTGTGTGGCACACAGCAGTTATTGTAACCCATTCCAATGTAGCTTCTCCAAATTTTGTTCTTCTCAGCAATCTGCCTGATTCGATTGATCAACTCGTATTCTCCTGTAATGAGACAATGAATATTTGATATTGGACACACAAACTGCATTTGAAGACAGATGTCTTGTCCCAATTGTAAACAGTGAAATTTTTATGGAATACAATACAAGCAAAAGTCTCACCTTTCATTCTCCTTATATCTTTTGAGTATTTTGGTGCTTACTCTAGCAAACATTTAATTTTTTCTGCTGTTTACTTCTACGTCTTTGACCTACAGTTACAAAACTGAAATACCTGAATAGAGCTTTTGACACACGTGCCACAATGCCTTGAAAATTAGAATGAATTAAATATGAAAATTAACATGACCGTTCCAGAAAATCTGAAACATCAGAGATGCTACTGTGAGGACATAATGTCTCTCAGAGGTCTAATTCACAACACATCTCCTTCCTTCATCCTTTGGCATAAAATAGGAAAAGGTTTCGGTTTTGTTTTGTCATATATTTGTGTATTCATTTAGGGAATCAATAATGATTATAAAATAACAATACAATGTCAAAGTTGGTTATTGGAAGAAATTTAGTGGGAGAGAAAATTTTGATCTAAACATAGATTACACTAAGAGTCCTGCATACTGCACTTCCCAAACCTGTTTTTGATTCTTTGATTCAACTTACCATAATACACACCTTTACTGAAACTTTAATTATAGTGTGGTCTTTCTTCATTGTAATGGAGCATGCCTTGTTTCATCCAGACTGTACTGCCTATTTTATAAAAAATTGAACATTATTTACAGAAACATTCTTTGCAGAATACTGTTCTGTCAGAAACTGTAGCTGCCAGGATGCTATAATTCTGGTCATGTATCTGAATTTCTACTGTCATTCAACTGAATAGTTAAGAACTGTCATAACTTGCATGTTACAAATGTCACTTACCTACTGGTTCTTCAATTTCTAAATCTTTGTTGAGCCGTATTTTGGCAGGAACAGCCTTGTCTGTCATTTCATCGAGAGTCTGCAAATTAAATGGAGTCGCAATGCAACAAGGTGTTAATATTAGCATTAGTAGAAATGTGGCAGGGTCTCATTTTGTGACGGTTCGTTTTACGACAATTCACTTTTACTTTCCTTGTCGAGTCGGACCAAGCACTTCTGACTTGTGGTGCATCACTGTCACAACTCAAGCGTCCTATCTCTACTTAGCGTGCTTCTAGCTCTTTTCTGGTGTGCATGTGTTTCTTCTTATTCTATTTGCGTGCAGTTCTATTAAGTTGATTGCGATTTTTCCGCCCATTACTTCCATCAAAAAGACAGAAAATAAGAAAAAATCGAAACAGCTGATGTTACATTCTTTCTTGATGTCTTATGAACCACGGTCTGGGCCTTCTTCAACAAAATAAAAAGTGATTTGATTGATATTTTTTTTCAATTATCTGTGTAATTTTCTATATACCTAATTCATTAAATTAAAATTGTATGTCATAAAATATTGTAAACTATAAAATTATTTGACTAATTTGTTTGGTCTATGAACACATCTCAATTTAAACTATTTAAATAGTACTCATTTTATGACAATTCAATTTACAACCAAATATTCGAGAACGTAACCCTGTCATAAAACGAGACCCTACTGTATACCTCTCCAGTTTCTGCTTCATTTAAACTAATGTCTCTTAATGGTACAAGAATATAGCATACTGGGCTCATCCTTTGGTCATTCTTCTGAAGTTTGAATTCTGTAAACCATAAGCTGTCAAAATATCTAATAAGAAAAGGGTTGACTCTTTTCCAACATGTGCCAGTAAAAGTAAATAAACTAGTTTCCAGGAAATGACACGGGTGCTCAAAGAAGTAAAAACTGGAGCAGCAATTGGAGATTATTTTTTTTTTATTTTTATTGACTTGGATTCAGTAACATTTAGGGTTATTTTTCTTCAGAGTAGTTAAAATTTTGTCAACTTACTCTAAAACCAAGGAGTTCCAACATTTGGGTCTGCTCTTGTTCTCGTGGTCCAATGTGGCGAGCTGGAAATTCTTCACTTCTTGGAAACAGCTGAGCCAATTTTTGTTCCTCATTTTCAAATTTATTAGGTGTATTGTTCACTGTGTCACTTGGTAAGGGATTGGGACTTGTTGTAAGAGCACAGTATCCTGTATATTTAGCCAGCCTCTTTTTGAACAGATCATTTAGCTTCTTATGGACACTGGCAGCCGTAATTCTATACATGGTAGTTAACCACAAACTTAAAGAAACAAGCAGTGTGTAATACTGCTATATTTCACGATTGGTACTTTGTCGCATACTGATGTTTATGTCCTGTATATAAAATTTAAGTTTATTCTTGTGGTCAGTACAAGAACAACATATGTTAATCTTTGTAATTTCAAAATGGAAACCACATATCTTCTAGTTATATTCGGAATGGATTATTGAGTATTTTGATCTGTGAATGAGCTATAAATTCTACAGTATTCTTTATCTGAAGAGAAGATAAAGAGAATTGGCAATTTCTGTGTCTGAACGTGATCCTATGAACGTAATGAGTAGTGTGGCCGGCACATTGAACAGAACATTCAAAATAAAAACTCTCTGGTTTATTTTTGACATAAATGCTTAACTTATTACATTTACAAAACCTGTGAATGATTTGCATTTCTTCTAAATTCCATTTTCAGCATCAATGTCAAGATGCTTTACTGAACTGTTATATTTTCCGTGTACGTATTATCCTGCTACCATTTGAAAGATTAATTACAGATTTCTTCTTTAATTTCCTTGTCTCAGTTTCTTCCAGTTCCAAAATTTCCATGTAAGCAGTGTCCTTGCTAGCTTCTTTGTTTGAGAGTGGTCTAGTCAGAATTGCGACAGTCTCATATCTCATACCAATATGATGCTGACCATTCAGTTGTCACAAGCTGAAATTTAAGACTAAGGCCTTTGATTTGTCTGATACATATTCCACTCTTACTCTCATGAATTGTGTGACACACAGAGAATATTGGTTCAAAGTTTATCTGTTTTTAGGGTCAGCAAGATTGTAAGTACCATACAGAACAAATGGCTATAGACCATCTGTTTCCACATTTTCTTGAAATGTTTAAATCTGGTTTGAGGTATGTTTCAGATTAGGAGGCTCAAAATTTCGGCCTTAGAGACATTGCTCCCTGATCAACATTTTTTATGATATCAGTATGTGGCAAATACTGGAATACGGCTTCACAATAGGCCACACCAGTTGACTGAGAAACATTGTGTCTTTCAGAGCAATTTAACTAATTCAATTAATAAAGCATAATTTAATAAAACAAACCAAAGGCAGGAACGAGGCCAAAATCCAAATCCGAGACTGAGAAGAGCCTAGAGCTTTTTGCACAACCTCTATAGAATACGCTGTAAGAATAATGTCAAGTGATACAAGTGGCTATATATGTCCTGTGTCTTTCAGTGCAGAAAGTGATTTGCTGTAAGAAGCTCCCCAGTTTCACATGCATGTATTGCATAACTCACAACAATAGTGTCAGTTACTTGAACAGAATTTATGTAGAAACTGGCAGATGAAGAAAACAGACTGAATAATGTTCTGGACCTGATTGTACATGCAAAGAAAGAGATGAAGCTTTCTTGTTTAGCAGCAAATAAGAAGAAGGATCTATCTCAGTGTGTCATATGGTATGACTGTAATTTAAATATTCCATACTCTTCTGGGATGTATTAGTACTCTTTATATTAAATTGCCCTAATATGGCATTCAAAATAGAATATACATTAAGAATTATCATCCTGCATGACAGACACGAATCTCAAAAGATTTATACCAGCACAATTGCTTCTGTTGTGAAGTAACTTATGGCTGTTATGCACTGGTATGTGTTCAGCAAGAGCCAAGTATTTCAATATACACTTGTACATACGTGACGCATTAAATTCATCTTATGACGTTTGTTATTTCATGATAACTGTGTTCATTACCGAAGGGTTAATATTTTCATCCTGATTGACACATTTTATACTACTGATTAGGTCTACCATACCTCCTCTTCCTCAGACATGTCCTCTTTTTAGACCCAAGAATTTCTGTCCAGGCAGTTTTTATTTTTATAATTTTTAGAAATGTCTCAATGCACGTACAGTGTCACCTTCTTTAATTTTTAAATGACTTAACCTATCAAGCACTTCTACATAAGACGTGCAGCCTATGTGTTTCTATGATTTTACGAGCCCTTTTGTCTTGTTTTGTGTCCTTGCCTCTTTTCTTCTTGCAGCAACTTTCTGATGTGTATATCATGGCATTTTTTCTGGCTTGGAGTTTATTTAGTCCAGCAACACCTCTCCTGTTGCCCTTGCTAGCAAATGCTACAGGATATACACTGTGTAATACATACCATTAATACCAAACAAAACGTAAGTTCTATTGAATGTAGAATAGAACTTGGGTGACACCATCCTGTTGTGTATTTCTCAAGAAAGTGTTATTTATCAGACCAAACGCTACCGTTCAGGTATAATATATATGTATCTGACGTCTAGCTGATGATAGCTGATCTGGGCAGACAAAACATGTTGCAGTGTATACTAAAAACTACTATCTGTATGGTTATGTTTGATCAGATAATTGACACCTTATGTAGAATGGAACTTCCCTTTTCTGTACATTCCTCCATAAATTAGCCAGCGATGGACAGGGCGCAGAGCTGAGAATTGTGTGTTATCTTTATTTGTTTTACACAGGAATACAGATTAGCAACATAATCTTGTCTGTATGTGTATTCCCTTTCACTTCAGCATCAGTTGATGGATATGAAACCTGAAATGAGTATCATGTTTCTAATTAAGCCCGTCTTCATTCAATGATTTCAGTTCTCACTATGTACGAACTTTTGAGTTGAGAGGAACACTTTGTACTGTCGCACCTTACTTACAGGCGAGGTTTATGCAGAATGTGAAGGATCGCGCGTCTGTATAGAGATACCTGTGGCAGCATAGTCAGTATAGCGACTCGCTACAGCATGGACGGCCCAGGTTTCGAAACCCATTAACAGTGCCATTTTCTGCCCCCATCCATAGCGGCCATGAGGCCCTCCTTGCCTCCTGCAAATGTGTAGCGGTATCTTTCCTGGGGGTAAGGCGGCTGGAGCGTGATGCTGACCACCCACTCTCTTCTAGTGCGAGAGTGGATTATGGGTAAAGCTATACCTCTATCTCCCTCCGTGCTTGGCGTGTAACGGGACAGTGCAGCCGAGATGGGGGGGGGGGGGCCGGTACAAATTACCGGGGCAGGGTAGTTCGGAAGGGGACCCGGGGCCTCAATATGTTAAATGTATTTTGATTTTTAGCAGGTGCGCCCTTGCTGGGTTGGGCTGAAAAAAGTTTCACCAGGGCCCGTAGCCGCTTTCAGCGGCCCTGATTACAAACTGCGCGCTGTGAATTCAGATTTGCTATGTAATTTTTGAAAAGAGGGGATATTCTTCTTGTCTTGGGTGTTGACATTGGGAAACTAAATTCTAAATTTCTTTAGCAAGGAGCTCCTCTCCAGCCTTAGATGTTACTCACATGTTCTTATGTACTTGTAAAATAAATAGTGACTGAGATAGCACATCAAGCAAGGATCATCACAATGAAAAAAGTGTGACTGAATCCAATAGGAACTTTCAGCTGGCCTGGTAAGTCTATGACACCATAGCTTACAGATCTCCAATCGTACTTTAATCCATGCACGACGGAACTCACGGACAAACGAAGTATCTTCAGATGACAACAGATGTCACGCACATCCGTCATAAATCATCGGAGACAAGTTCAAAGGCAGAAGAAAGTGAAAGCCGCTTAGTTCTGTTGCACAAACCAATAGCACCAAGTGCATACAACAGAGTGAATCGTAGAGCAGCCTCTTTTACTTATAATTTCAATTATGACAAATTTTATGAGCAGTGGAGTGTCATGGTTCATAATAATACTTACTTTGACATCACTCAAATTGTTCAAAACTGATGGTACGTAGTTGCCGATTCAGGAGGTACTGTTTACCTATTTTAAATTCTTTGTTATTGCTTGTACGAAACGCAAGTGAAAGTGAGTGTATACACTTAACTGTCGTATTGTCATTGTGTGTTCAGATGGGGCCGTATTGAGTCCTTCAAGGGGGAGAGGGGGTGGAATTCGAGGCAAGATTGAAAGAATCGGCACTAGAAGACAAGAACGAGAACAGACACGGCAGGCAAGAAAAGAAGTTTGTTATGGTTTGTATTCAATCAATGAAAGTTCAGATTAAATTAATGGCCTTATTAAATCTCTAAATCACTTTAACAGTTCCGAACGCACATATATACACACGCGCGCGCAAGTATATATAGCATGTGCTATATCTCTTTATTTTTATTTAGTACTAAATGTTACCTCTTACCGTTCTGGTTAATAACAACTACGGCAGAGAAGTGATAAGCGATATTTCTTGAATGAAGTTCAAATTAAAATTCCATACATATATAGCAGGCAACAAGATATGTGATTACAATAAGATGTCCATTTTATTAAATATTTTCTGTGTTACATTTTTTAGCAAAAAATCAAAATACAACCCATTAGTTTCAGTGCAAGAGAGAATTGTCTTAACTAAAAATCTTGAGGCTCACTTTTTATACAGTCTTTAAGATGGAATGGCGCCAGTTAATCTTATGTACTCATAAATATGAACCAACTGACTGACTGACTAACTGATTAACTAACTAACCGATTTCGTAGAGCAGATTCCTTCTTGAGAAGTTGATAATCGCTAAACTAGACAAAATTTTATGAAATCCGAGGTTTTATTATCACGTTCATACCAGCCCGTCACTGGCTTCTATTCTAAGCCAAAAGATCCAGTCCACACCCTCCCACACCCCGTTTTGTAACATCCTCTTTGATGCAACATTCTGTCCTTGCCGAAGAATTATTAGCCTTCCAACCAACCGTGCAGTTGGAAGAATATTGCTTGTCGGCTGTCAGCGACCGGTAATTTAATACGAGTACATGTAGTGACCTTCTATATCTGGAGACCATTTTAGTCTACTCCAAAAACAAATGGAGGAGGCTCCATGTCATGGCGACAAGCGACTTCTTCAGAATAGTCTTGAAGTTGCGCTGGGAAAACCGTCCTGCAGGCCGAACTGTAACTAAAACCCCTCTTCCCCGCCCCCTTGTTCATTACCTTTCTTTAAAGCACCAGAGATTTTCAACGTGAGAAATAGAGTACATTACGTTCTTTACGAAATATTTTCGAACTGAAAACATAGGCACGAATTCAAGCATCACAATTAGCATTACAAAATTTTAATTTGTTCTTGTTTTCATTTTAACCAGCAGATTGGGACCTATTCTACAGACAGGCTATATTGTGTCCGGTTTGATTCATTCTTTTACATCTTTTTATATTTTAAATTGGGGTTAGTCCATACACCTGGGAGATGCCGTCTTTCGCGGGCGCAGTACCCATTCTGCGGATGACAGTTGAATATGTATAACAAGCACCAGTGGAATGATCAATGAAATGAATGAGTGGAGCTATACCTCCTCTCCCTATGTGCCAGTAGGTTTTGGACAGACAAAATTTGTATTTTTTAATATATACGGAAGGGATTTGATACATTCTGGTACGGTAATAAAAGCCTCCGAAAGCAGGCTAACTTCAAAAGAGTACTGCCGACATTTTAGTCCTGTTTAGGGTCTGTGCGTAGATTCTTGGCTGCGCTTCACTGATGTCACGATCCATCGGTTAGGTCAAGGCTAGAGAAAGTTTTTAAAAGCGCGGCTTTTAGTTATTCTACTGAACAAAAGTGAAAGTTTCCTAGATAATTTCCGTGAAATAGCCGGGAAAATTAACACGCTGTAGCTCTTACATCAATGATCCTCAACATGTTCGCATACTGCTAGTGTACTAGACGCTGAACAAAATATCCGGATACAAATGGTGCGCTAGACGCTGTTTCTCAACATTTCCACGTACCGCTAATAGGTTAGGCGCTGATTCGCAACATTTCCGCATACTGCTATTGTGTTAGACGCTTATTCCTGGCTGGGGTAGGAATTTTTATCTTCCCCTCTACGTCCAGACTGGCTATAGGATCAGTCCAAACCAATTAACAACAACTCTCACTTCACTCGTTATTAACTCTTTGAAGCAGGAATTTCTGTAAGAAAAATACACAAATATTGCTTTCCTGTTTCATACAAAACACTGAGTCTCCATTACAAAAGGCTGTTCTGTAGGACAATAATCTCTGTTGATTTTCGGAATCATACGAATTTCTAAAGTGAAAACAATAGGCATAATAAGTGTCATTATGATATTAAAGCAGGTGGTACAGATGATTACCATTGTGCTTCAAAGTTTAAATTTATATCTCACAGTTGTAAAGGGTGTGTAACTGGAACTATTTGAATTTTGGAAACATAATGTATATAGCTGTACACTTTGTGCCACGTAATACCAGCATTTCTAAGCACAATTTTATCGGGTTGTAGAGGGATATAATTACATTTTAGTCAATTGAAGTGGTGATTGTTGGCGCCGTTATTCGCAAGTGGAGTGTGGCAGGATCGATTTGCATTTTAACGGTTTGTTTTAGAACTTTTGTGCGGAAGAGGAACTTGGGGTTCAAAGAGCATAAAATTTCTTACAGCTGTAATGATTTCGAAATTCATCGTGCTCTAAATTTTCTATAAAAATTTCAAACTACGGATGTTCGTACTTTCTTTTCCCATAGTCCATAAGCGAAAGCACAGAACGTGCCACTTACAACCGGACCGCTTCCTTGATTTCTCCGAGCAAGCCGGCCAGTTTTAAGTGGAAAACACTGTGTAATGGCGAGATCGTTTATTCTAATTTTGAAACTCTTCAGCAGTCGGAGAGAGAGAATTTCGGTTCCTTATCAATGAAATATAATTTTTATGTACATTATCATCAGATATAACCTAATTGTTTTCAATAAAACAATTGCATAAAAAGAAATGGCTTGTAACATAAGCAATGAACGAATTTTGAAACGTATTTCAAGTGAAAATTTAGAGTGAATATAAAGCTGTCCCTTTTCAAGCTACGAAAGTACATTGGGGTGCTGGTACAGATTGAACCCTTCATAATATTGGCCCCAGACCAGTGTTTCTCAACCTTTGTGAGACCGCGGCCCGGTAAATTCTTTTTTCCTAAGACAAGGGCCCGGTCCCAACAAAGTTACTCGTAAATACCTATACATTTTTTTAAGTTCATATATTAAACTAACATAAGAATTAATAATTAATTGTGGCATAATCATAAAGAGTATTAGTACACTTATGTATACGGTGTGGCATGTTGACAAATATAAAATTACATTTAAATTAATTATACATATTGTCACGTGCACTATTCGTAGTTAATAACATAGAAATATTTACATCAAATACAGACATACACACAAAAAATACCAGAAATAAATTCAACCTTTACCAGCCACAGACAAGATTAACAAAATGTCAAAAAGG
>Ga0123355_10021188_pt1 | contig 10402 bp, 6 predicted proteins | sample TergutEmb28metaG_3_FD_89872 | JGI IMG/M metagenome (GOLD analysis project Ga0123355, IMG submission 89872) | Embiratermes neotenicus P1 segment gut microbial communities from Petit-Saut dam, French Guiana - Emb289 P1 | ecosystem: Host-associated > Arthropoda: Insects > Digestive system > Gut ... | reverse complement strand
GGGCATCAAATGGGGTGTATCTTTGGTGGGTGTATATGGGGGTCCCGTGTTTTGGGGGGTGATGAAGGTCGTGGGTGTCGTTGCCTTCATTTGCGTGGGTTTTCGGAAATAGGTGGGGGGTTAGTGGGATTTCTCCCGTAAGACGGCTGGCGTTCGTGGTCCGAGTAGGTCGTTGTTTTGTGTATATGTAGTGTACCTGCTTTTTTTTTCCGAGAGTCCGTAATATCGTATCACTGGGTTTCCTTCTGCTTTCCCGAGACTGGTTGCTATGTGGCCGCTGGTGTAGGCACTAGTAGAACCGGTCCTATCACTATCACTGCCAAGGCAAGACTAGTGCATTCGCGTGAAATTTAAAATCTTGAAATGCATTTAATGTGTAAGTATAGTGCCTACAAGCAAACTTTTGAGATAGGAGAAAGTGTTGGTCATCCTTAATGATTCAAATGAGTGCCTAATTGTTTACAGTAGCAAAAATAACACTAGTGTTGATAACAGAAAATCCTGCACTACAGAAGAGGTGCATGATAGTCAATGAACATATGAATGTTTGCTACTTGCAGCATGAATTTGGACCGTTTTGAAGCTACAGTCTACACAGCTGAATTTTAGTCTCTTGCCATTAAAGTAACAGATATAATACTGGTGTCTTGTTGGAGCCATTTTTCAGTTTAGTGAACATTAAATCACATGTTTTTAAAATTTATTTTATGCTCCCAAGTAAACTGACAGCCCTGATTGCCTCTTGACCTCTTTACCTTGATTGTTGAATGAAGATCCTAATTAAATTTTCATCAAAATGTGTACGTGTAACTTCCAATTCAGTATTTGTATTGTAACATAAGCGACAGCGCAAATTGTCTAATTAAATTGTTTCATTAAAGGCACCTACAGGGTCATGTTTAGAGGACTGGAGTTTACAGGTTCAAACCAGATGATACTTCTGTGACAGCATGAAAGAACATGTTTGTCCTTACAAAATAAAAATTTAATATATGTAGTGCCAATGTTTGTGTCAGCAACCTATTTATGTACTGATGCTGTCAGTAGCTAAGACTGTACAGCATCAGATGATAGAATGGTTAATGATTAAGTAATTAGAAATGACATCGATGAAAATAGTCCTGGCTTAATGTAAATTACAGTACTGGCATTTGTCTTGAGTACTAAGGAAGACTGTGCAAAACTACCGTTCAGATGGTTGGTGGCCCTTCTGATATTCAGATCAGGTGCATCCCTAGTAAGGAGCATAGTTGATTAGTGAGTCTGTATACTAAGATGCAGTTTATTTTACCAGCACTTCCCTGAATGAAATCTTACAGACATGCTAATGGCTGTTGTCACTGAACTGCATGAACACATATTCAAACAGGGTGTGGTTTTCATGTTCACAGATGATGATAGCAGGTTAATTTTTAAAAATCAAACTAAAATCAAATAAACCTTGCAAACACGTTGAAATTCAGCATGTTGTGCTTTTCATATCTGCCCATTTATATGTGGATGCTCTTTTAATGTCTTGCAGTTGAATATGATAAAGGGGAAGACCCTCATCTGTTGTCATCAGGGAAATATAATTATGCTGGCAGCCCCTCACGTGTTGCAGTGTCCCCAAATGGTGAAGTTGTGGTTGTTGCCAGCAAGAGTTCTCTTGCCTTCTATTCCATCCAGACGGGAGAATGTGATGCTGTTATTGATAATATCTATTCAGGTAAGACTTCTGGTATTTTGCTTGTTCACCAGGTTTTGGGATTTTTAACGACACATTTTTATCTTTGTCAACAGTAAGGTGATTGTGAGTGACGAATATCAGTGGGTGTAAAAGGTCCCAAACATGGCATATTTCAAAGTACAACCTAACATTTGCCAGTTGGGAGTGAGGACGACCATGGAAACCTTCTGCCTGAATAGCTGGTTTCCAGGCCAAGATTTAAACCCAGAATCTGCCTATTATGAAGCAGGAATGCTAAGAACTGCAGCAAGACATGCATTGTGAGATTATATTGTGATTCTAAGGAACATCTTGTTAGTTGGCACATTCAGGTGGTTTTGAATACATGTTATTGGTGGAAATTTGGGAAGAGTGAAGGCAAAGCTGCTAGTTAGAAGCAAGGTAACTTCATGGTTAATAGTATTGTCTCTTTGGATTAAGTGGTTGCAAGGTTAAGCATTGTGAAGTTGCCATGTATATTTAGTAATAGATATTTCAAGTGGCAAGATGGCAAATGAAAACAGATCCAGGGGAGTAATGTAATTAACAGTCAAGACTGGTCATTTTTAGAATATTGCAGTATGTTGCAGAACACATACTTTCTCTTTTATGGAGCAGGGTGTAGCCAGGTTGAAGTTACGTTCAAATTTCAGTACATTCGGATACCACGTAAAGGAATAAGATTTACAGGAAATGTCCGGTATGTTGTGCACTGCAGTTGAATTGTACTGTAAGGTGAATGAGGTGTATTAGGAAAGCCTTAAAGCATACTGTAAGGACCCCCAAAAGCATGATATCATTAACTTTCCAAATAATGCAAATAAATTATTCAAGTGCAGGTGTTGGTATGTCATTCAGTGTCACAGGTGGCTAGAACAGTCTTAAAAATCGACACTGCAAATTCAGTAACAGTAAAAATGAGCATACTGCATGAAGCAGTGTCCTGAGCTAAAAGAATCCAGTCCACTACACCTTCCCACTCTGCTTCTTTAAGATCCATATTGTCGTCCTTCCACCTCTGTCTACCAGGTGGGCTTTCACCTGCAGGTTTTATGATCAAAATTTTGATGTTTCATATTCTGCCCATGCATGCCATGTCCCCTGTCCATCTCAACCTTGATTTGATCATATTTGGTGAAGCAGACAGGTTGTGATTATATACAAGTGTACAGTGAGGTTCAGTGTTTCATTTGTGCCCTTTGGGAGCAAGATGCTTTCTAGTGTTCAGCTTATGCCTGATAAGAGAGTCCTATCCCACGGTCTGCGAGTCTTCCCATGGTAAATCCACATTACCTACCTTACATTACAACAACTGCTGAAAGCTGTATCCTCCAACAAAGCCACACATTTCACAGTGATATAAATGGTGTGACACATTCTGCAGTTTACATTGTATCTCGATTTTTATCTGTAAAGCCTATGAAGTACAATGATAGTTTAAGTACATTTTTTTGTTTCATATTGCCCAACATATATGAATCACACACCTTCCAATCATATGAATGTGATGGTTATATTTCCATATCCTGTTCATTCACAAAAAAAAAAGGCCACAATGTCTGCACCAAATTTTCTGTTATGTGTGCTGATGCAGTGGCCCGCTGAAAATATGCATACCTGCTGTTTAGAGGCCCACAATTCTGTTCACATGCTGTTCTGAGCAGACTGTTTCACTAAATCGTATGGAGCACATGACTTTTTGATTTGCTAGGTACAGGTGAATGAGGATACCGGTGACATAGTTTCCAGACACACTTTTTAATAGAGTTATTTATTTTAATATAGTTTACAACAAAAACACAGGGAATGCTGATAGCTGACTGCTCACAAAAACAGACCTGCAGCAATTGAATGTACTGCACGCTTATTATCAGAGTAACAGTGCAGTGAAAGCTGGCTAAATGATTAACTAACCAACTCTATGGAGCAGAGTCCTTCATGAGAAGCTAGTAGGTTCTCAGCTAATCAAGAAATTTCCCACATTCTCTGGAACCCAAGAGGTCATTACTGTGTCCACAAGAGAACACCATTTGTCCCTATCCCGAGCCAGATGAAATCCATTCTCTGGAACCCAAGAGGTCATTAGTGTCCACAAGAGAACACCATTTGCCCCTATCTCGAGCCAGATGAAATCCAGTTTATACTCTCATATCCTATTTTTTTATGTTTTAAATCCCATATATATTTTCTGTTGCATGGGTTGTCCCAGAGAATCCATTCAAGTCCATGATCTGCGTAACATTTTGTAACAGTTCCAAGCCACTTGCCCAACCCCCACACATGAGGTCTACCCCCTTGTCAGCTGCTTGCAGATACCTTCCATATCTGAAGACCATCTCCATTCATAGAAAAATCATACTGTGGTGAAAAGGACAGGCTTAACATGGCAAATGTCCTTACTTTTTTGGCTGATCCTTTCTTTATATTCATACTGAAAACAAAAGTCTGTTGTCAGTGTAGTTGGACAGTAATGAGTGAGTCTCCCACCTGTACAGTGAAACTTAAAAACATATACATTACACTCAACATGGGAAAAGTAATGGGGACAGGTATGAAGAACATTGACAGGCTCAGAGTAAAATGTAACAAGTAATTAGTATCCACTTGTTCCTGAAATTAATGACTTGTTGAAAAACTTTCATTAAAATATTTGTTTGGAGCATTGTACAAGATCTGGGATGAGCTGATTTTGTTAGTGGGTGATACCTTTGTCCTGGAGCTACAGTCATCTTTACATGGGTTGTGATTGTATCTTACAGGATCTGTCACATGTCTTTTGTTTGACTCTCTGGGAAAATATGTGCTGACTGGCGGTGAGAAGCATGTCCGTGTATTCCATAATGTGACAGGCTATCATACATCTATTGCCTCAATTCAATCAAAAATCCGCCAGCCTGCCAGCTCTGCACAGAAGGAACGGATGGAGCAGCAGATTCAAGAGGCTGAATTGTTCCTTAAGAGTATCAGAGAAACAAGGTGAAACAGACCCAGTACTTGCCAGTGTTCATATACATATTACCAGTACAGTGGATGAATGATTGGTTGTTTTATATTAAATAAAGGCGAGTTAAATGAAAGACTTCCTTTATTGGAATAACTTCTTTTTTATATTGCACAGTTGAGTATATGCTGTTACTTTTTCAGCAGTGTTGTTAAATGTCTACAAATAGCACAGAAATGAAGCCAAGCAGGTTTGTTGTGTAAAAGTATCACAGTGTGTTGATAACGCTACTGTAATTGTATGGGTAGATGTTTGAAGAATAACATGTAACAATGGGGACACTAATTATGTTTGAAATATGAAATACAGCACACTGACGGGAGAGCCGTTATATAGTTTAGTTCACTGTGTGGTCTGTCTTCCCAATAAGACAGTGGCCTCTTCCTAAGCAAGAATGTATATTGTTGAATTTTGTTTGAAAAAGTCTAGATGGAAGAGGAGGTCTTCTGGAGTACTCTTAAGATAGGGGGGGGGATATTTAAATTGATCTTAGGGAAACAGGTAATGGAAATGCAACTTACTGAAGTCTTCACTAGCACTTTTCTCACACAGATGTCTTCAAAACTTGGTGACTTTGACCAATACACAAACTATAAAAAATGCGCTATAAAATGGCCTCTCGGTCCCGAACTGAAAATGTGATTTTACTCCTGAATAGTAATTCACTGTATAACAAAATAATTTACAAACTGACACAGATGTCATGATAGAACTTCTGTTACATACAATTGCACCAACAAGGTACGAAGAATTCCAGAAAATGCTGTATTCATTGCCCTGGTTGTGCTACCATTATTAGTCATTGCTGCATCTGATAAGTGTTCTCCATGTTCCCTACAGCCATTATCAGTACTGTAATAGTTACAGCATCCCCACCTCGCTCAAGGATTCTTGAATTATCATTTTGTCTGTCTGCAGAAGAATTATTGTGGCCATTGTATCACAGTATAATACCTTCATATAGTTGCAGTTGTGCTTGCATAGTAATTCTAAAGAGGCCACAGCTGCATGTGTGCCTTACTTAATAGTTAGATACTGTGCAGTCTGCAATGTACATTGACTACTTTTCACAAATTTTTAGAACCAGTTGTTGCCTCATATTTTAATTCTGTCTGGAAAAGTTAATGCACATGCTGATAAGAGCCTTAGGATAGAAAGAAAAGGAAAGTGTGGTCTCTTAGAGAAAGCATAGGTACAGGATAAGTTGGACAGGAGAATGAGAATAGCTGCACTTCTGCACCTTATGGTGTAAACAAAGAAATGCTTGTGTGATCAAGAGAAATAACGACTAGATCAGAGGATGAAAAAATTTCTTGCATGAGTCTTCATGAGCCCCTTCTGGAAAAGATGGAGAAAATGTCATGCTGTGTGTGGGGGGGGGGAGGCGAGGCACAGAAGGGGTTGTCAGGGGTGCTGTGTTGAGGGAGAACACCATGTAGTTATACAATGTCTGTGCACAGTCCGGCAATGAGGAGAAAAGCAGTTTCCATGACAGTAAAGGGTGCTTTGAAAAATTTAAGAAGCAGACGAGCCTGCATAACATGAAGAGAATATGAGAATCAGTATCTTCTATCATGTGGCTGGTACTAAATAAATGGAGTAATTCAAGAAGATAAGGAAGGTCTTTAATTGAAGCACAAGATGGAAGCTGCCATGACACCCATACAAGAAGGTGTAAAAGGACACGCAAAAGAAAGCAAAGCTGTGAAGGATCACATCTTCATGAAAGCTGCAGTCTCCCCCTCATCTATATACTCTACGTAATTTCATCACTGACAACTTTTGGCAAGGAACTTTTGTTTCACACAGTGGTGTGTGACAACTACAGTAAAAGAAATAATCCATCAACATGTACCAAACTTCTGTAATTTTATATTACACACTTTTTTGGCATCACTGTGCCTTCTTGCCTTCTTTATTCAAACACTATTGACAGCATATGAAATACAGTCATATTTTATGTAGCAAAAAAAAATCCCACAAATAGTAATGCGTTCACAGTGAAGATGCACAGTGATACCTAAATGTGTATGTTGGAATAAAATTAAATGTCTTGCAAATTCTTATGGTTTATTTGTACTGCTATTTTTCACTCCCCAGCTGCAAATTTTTCATGGAGAATGGGTAAATAGATTAATTTATGCTAATCTCTGCATACACATATACCTTAGAAACCACACTGCATACACACATTAATAATAACCGTAAGCCTCATGAGAGACCTGGTCCATCTCCAGTAGCTGGAGGAGTTTCTCCATAGCAATGCTTGGCTCGTGGATCACGGTACGAATTCTCATGCTGTACACTCTGTGAACTTGTGCGACATTTTGCTAAGCAGAGTTCAAAATGGTCTGTCACTGAGGCGAAGAGGACATTGAATGTTTCTGATGCTTTCCCCAACACACTTTGTAATAAGTTTTTCTGTAGAACAGGGAAAAACCATGTTTCAGGTACAGTAATCATCTATCACAGAAACACATCCAGACTAAGCCCATCATACAGGGTTTTATGCAGATGTTGATAGTTCACCTGGTCAATAAATTTCCCAAATTTCTGGAACTCCAATGTTCATTAATGTAATCATAAGAGCCCAACAGCTGGGCCCTCCCATAAAAATTATGAAGCTTGTTACATAATCTCCTCCAGGCTACTGTCATTTTGTCTTTCTTACATATATTCTTACACATATGTTTCTCAGCACTCTGTTCTTAAACACTGCAGCCTAAGTACTTCCCTCAGAATGACAGACCCAATTCACACCCACATACAACAAGAAAGATTTTACTCCCATGTACATGAATTATTACATTCTTAAAATAGGTGAGAGAAAGTCTCTGACCTGCACGTCAGCAAGCATTCACAAAATTTAATCTGCTCTTAAATGTTTTGTAAATGTAAGTTTCGTTAGTTAACTGTGGTTGCAAATATTTGTACTTTGTCACATTTTTAACACAAATTTAGTTTTCTCTGTATTGGAAGTCTGTCTTGCATTCTTGTCAGATATGAACATACAGGTACTTTGTTTTCTCTGCATTTACTTCTAGTCCAGGGGTTCTCAAACTTCTTTTGCCAACAGCACAGTATTCCTTGGTGTGAGGAATCACAGCACACTGAACACCAAGAGTCAGAGACTCACATATTTAAGCTGTGGAGGATGATTATTTTGCAAAACCTATGCTTGCTCCGGACTACATATGTGTAAGTGAAATTTAATTTAAACAAGATTTTATAAATGTTCATTTATCTGCACTGGTATAATATCCAAAATTCTGTGGCATATCCGTTAAGAACCACTGTTCTAGATCAACTCCCTTATTAATGAATGGTTAAAATATATGAACCTCTAATTCAACTCCACCATTGTTTTTTGGGAGCACAATTTGATATCTTGACTGTCAAGAAAGAAAAAACAAAATGTGGAGAAAATTACATATTGACAAGCACATATGTAATTCTGAAATGTCTGGCTCTTCAAAACATCAGATGTCAGTCTACACTGGCAAAATTTCTTACTAATACTACCAAACCACAATGATACTTTATCTATACTGGTTACAAACCAAAAGAGACTGATGCCTACAATTACAATAATGCTTTTACATACTCACTTTATCTGGATGTAAGCAACATGATATGCAATACTCATATATGCTGCAACAACAATTTTCTTTGCAAGTTTCACATGAATATCGTTTCGTAGTTTCAGAATCTGTATTACAACAGCCACTTGATAAGATGTCTGTTCGAGAGCAAACATAGCCTGTAAAGAAAATGTTAATTGCTTAACACATCTCATAAAGAAACAAGACAACACAATTCTGAGATATCATTACCGTGCTACTGACAGCCATCAAAACACTGGTTTGTAGTACCTATTTTATGCACCAGGCAGTAATCGGTTAATTCTTGGCTCACTTAATGATATATTTCCAACTGCACTTTCTATTTAAATATCATACTCTAGGATCATGAATGATGCAGTGAGAAGAGTTACATTAATGTCTATCCATTCATGATATCCAGGTTGAAATTTAAATGTGATGTTTCACAAGTATGATGTGAGACACTAATGTTTGTAATTTCTGTTGACAATATTCTGCGTGAATAATGAAACTTTATTAATGCTGTTAAATTCAAAGATTATATCATAAATGTACAGTTACATCTTGGTTATAGAAGTCTTAGACCTGAAATATCCTACTATCTGAGACTTGCTTCACTAAACATGTCCTGATGACATAGAGTATAAGTGCATTACAGCAAATTTCCAATCTACAGCAGTAATATTGCAGGCTGCATGATACACAAGACTAATAACATCGCCTCTGACTTTCAAGCTAGGAAAATGAAATCAGCAATAAATTACAGATGGAACAAGATATAAAACAAACATAGTAAGGTAGGCTGAGAATAAGTTGACATACAACATGCAAATGTTTTCACTTAGGACCAGGCCTAGCTGGCTCAAATGCACACTATACCATTCTTGGCCTGATCAGGCTAGGTCTGCTGTCATGCCCTCTAGAAGGTAATAAATATTTACCATTATTAAAAACTAGCATTCAGGAGGTGTCTTTCAAGTACAATGTGTGACTCCTAAGCTGGGACATAAATTGTAGAGATAACTTTTGGGAGAAAATTTACTGTTTTTTCATCCATAATTCAACATTTTTTCTTATACAAAGTGTAAAATGCTCCTGTAAGTACATTCACTATCCCAAGAACCTGTTACTGATTTTTATTAATATTTATAGAATAATTATGTGAATTGTGAATACAGGCAGGTCTCATTTTATGCGATTTCTTTTTGACCAATATCACTCTGACCAGTCTTGAACACTGACACCACTTTTTTAATTTACAGGATAATGGTCAGTTTAATGCAATTTGACACACTATCTGTGGCTGCACTTATGTTCTATAGGAGGCTAGCAGAAAGTGATGTCACGGTCACACTATCAGTCACATGTATGGATTGATATGTTGGTGATAAAATCACGTGCCTCATTCAGTTTCCTCTCAACAGCATTGGCTTTTCTTACTAGCATGAGTGAGAAATGTAAATCTACATCACCTGGTGCAATCCAAGTGAAACAATCAGCAAAAGACAGAGGGTACTTAAAAGAAATTAGACATAATACACCAATTGAGAAAGGTGAATGAATTGTTAGACATATGCCATAATGTTAGACTTACTCAAAGCAGCGTACATACAATTCATGATAATGCTGACAGAATTAAAGAAAGTCCTTTAAGTGTTTTGATAAAATTAAATACCAACAATCTGAAACAGGAAGTGTTTGTGTAGCAAGACTACCACAGTCCTACGGCAATGAACCACACCAAAAACTATGGATATGAGTCTCTTACATTTTTATTGCTTTGGAAATAATAAATATATTGTATAGAAATGTATGTTTGCTGTATAGAAATGTATACATACTGTACATACAGTGCACATATATACAGGGTGTCCCAGGAGGAATGTGCCAGACTTCGGGAGGGTGTTCCTTATGCTAAACTATACTGATATAACCCAAAACACCTAAGTCCAAAGCGGAACGGTTACAGAGATAATGGCCAGAGAAAAGTGTGGTCTTCTTGCGGGTCCACGCACTGTACCTGTCGGCTAACACTCTCACTCCCTTCGTCCTTGAATGTAGTCTCGCGTGACAAGCTTTCAGCTGGAAGGT
>Ga0123355_10021187_pt1 | contig 10402 bp, 5 predicted proteins | sample TergutEmb28metaG_3_FD_89872 | JGI IMG/M metagenome (GOLD analysis project Ga0123355, IMG submission 89872) | Embiratermes neotenicus P1 segment gut microbial communities from Petit-Saut dam, French Guiana - Emb289 P1 | ecosystem: Host-associated > Arthropoda: Insects > Digestive system > Gut ... | reverse complement strand
TGTCAGACAAGAGGGTGCTGTTGTTGCATGACAATGCCCGACCGCATACAGCTCATGCGACAGTGAATCTTTTGGAACGATGGAGCTAGGAAATTCTTGAACACCCACCCTACAGCCTGGATCTGGCACCTTTGGACTTTCATCTCTTCCCCAACATGAAAAAATATCTTCATACCAAGAGATTCAAATCACATGATGATGTCAATCATGAGATGCAAACATGGCTGCATGGTCAGGATCCCCCCTTCTATCAACAGGGTTTTGAGAAATGGATTTCCTGCCTAGACAAGTGTCTCAACAGAAAAGGTGACTATGTGGAAAAATAAATGAAGTGAAGTGTAATAAGCGAATAAAGAGGCATCTCACTATGTGAGGTTATTTGGTGGCAATAAAATAGGGAGCCTTACTTTCTGACTTCCCTTGTAATTTATTTTAATGCCCACTTTACCTAAGTGCCTAAACATATTTTTTGACACATTTTACAAAATATACTCTTCACATAATACTGTGTTCAGTAAAATTTTGAGATGTCACAAATAATCATGTTGTACACATGAAGGTCACTGGTTTTGAGAGTCACCAGTAAAGTAATGGTGTTTGTCACGTATGTATGTAGGTGTTTTTTTGTTTGAGAAATTGTCACATATCTCTTTCCTTTTCAGGAACTAGATGTGTATTCTGATGTTGACCTGCATACAGGCAGTGTGATACAAGAATGGTCTGTATCATATCCCTTATTCCAACTGAAAGATTCAACTGGACAAGTTATTTATCGTTTGAAGGGACCGGCATCTGCAATAGGTTGCTGTGGTGGTGACTACCAGGCTAAATTTGATGTCAGTATCATATCTAATTTAAATTATAATTTTACATTATAAGTTTGTCTGTAAAGATACAAGGCAAAAGGCAGGCTTCTCCCTGTGATTAATTACATACCATGTCATAAAAATTCACAAGGGAGTAGACATATAGCCCCCACAAATTCTTGACCTTGGCACTAGATAGAGGTAAGATTGATAGAAGTTCAAAATTATCCATGTCTAGGCCATATAATTTTGCAATAAGTTTTAACTTTTCTAGTTCATGATAAGTGAGAACCTGTCTGCAGCTGTTTTAGAAAGGAAATGCATATTTGGATAAATAGGAAGTTGTCCACATCTTTGATGATGATGAGGTGTATGGTATTGGGAGCTGACAGACTTTGTAAGGGATGCAGGAAGATGCAAAGATATTACACATATACAAATCCTTACCTGTCCAGTTGAAGCAGAAAATTTATTTTATATAAAGCTGCATATTGATGTCAAAATAATGGGAACAGTGTAGATATTAAGAACAGTTAAAAATCTGTGAAATTTCAATTAAATATGTGCACAGAAATTAAAATCATAAAGACCCCATCCAGTTGGGCAGCACACAAACTTGGTACTGTTGAGATTAATAAGACAGAGCAACCATCATGTGGCAGTTAAACTTAATAATGATAAGATTTCTTGGTTATCCAGATTCATTAAGACAAATCTGCATATACAGTGTAGAATCTGGATTGTTGCTATGAATATAGCATAGTTTGCAGTTCTGATTTTGAAAAACCAGTTCTTATTACAGGTTCTATCTCCTGACTGTACAAATAATTTAGGAAGTATTGTTCATGCCTGGGATGGCATGTCTTCTGACTATAAACTCACTGTGACTTTTCCTCCCATTGAGGTGACAACTGAAATGAAGGCTGTTATACTTGGAGCTGCATTTCTTCTGGTGAGTAACACAAATATTAATTCTGTAAGATAGTCTGTTAAGAAATCCAGTCTAAATTATAAGCAACACAATGAACTAAAAAAAAACAGTACTTTTTTTTTAATGTTCAATTCTATGCCATGCCTTTTAATTATGTGCCAGTACAGTCATTCCTTGCAAACACAAATACAAACAAGAGTCTGTGCTGGGAAAAGAATGTACAGAAAACATGTGGATAAAATGTTTCATTAGTTTAGTATTATAGATAAAGCACAATTTATAACACAAATTAAGAATGTTTTGAAAGGCCAACTAAAATTTCAAGCCATTCCACAGATAAGCATAGCTGTATTTTAATCTTACATTAAACCAGATTATTAGACATTGAAACAATCATGAACTTGCAGACCCTACTTTAAAAGAAAGTTGGGAATCTGTTTGTGTAGATAAAGATCCACCCATATGTTTAAATCATTTCTTTGCACTTTCTTAAGCATTTTTCAAGCTCGTTTTCCAGTTAAATACAAAAGTATGAAAGACAAGAATGATTGGATTACACAAAGAATAAAAATATCTTGCAAACACGAAAGAAATCTGTATGTCTTCACCAAGAACAAGGATCCAAAAGCAAAAGCATATTATACTAAATATTGTAAAATTATAATAAAAGTTATATAAGAAGCTAGGAAGCAACATTACTGTAGACTTATAGCAAAATCTCATAACAAAATAAAAAAACATGGAACATTATAAAGAAAGAGACAGGAAAAGTACATTCATTGGAACAGTTTCCCACCTTACTTGTGAATGATGAAAAATTACAGGATCAAACATATGCTGCTAAAGCCTTCAATAATTTCTTTATAACAATTACTGAAAAATTGAACATTCATCAAATAAAGAAAGGAGATGCTATCCAAATTCTAAAATATTAATTACCTGGAAACTTCCCCAGCATAAAAATAATCCCAGTTACTGAAACTGAGATTAAAGTATGAAACATTCCCTAAAACCCAAAAAATCATCAGGTTATGATGAAAAGTTGTAAAATATTGAAAGGTTCTGCATCTCTCATTACTCACCCATTAAGCTACATTCTGTTTTATTCTGTTCTTTATAATCACTCACTATATAGAGGTATTTTCCCTGACCATCTTAAAATTGCAATAGAAGAACCACTTTTAAGGAAGCAGACAAAGCTAGTATGACAAATTACAGGCCTATCCCGTTATTAACGTTGTTTTCTGAGGTACTCAAGAATTCTATGCACAGAAGATTAAGTTAACAACTGCATAAAAACAACATACTGGTCACAGAACAGTATGGTTTTAGGAAAGAGATATCAGCTGAAGACGCTGCCTTCTGACTAACAAATAGTGTATTCAAATCTATTAGCCACAAAATACATGTTGGAGGAATTTTCATTGATTTGGTAAAGGTGTTGCTTGTGTGAATCATGAATTTTTTTTAGCTGAATTACATTTCTATGGAATTTGAGGAGTGCCTGAAGATTGGTTCAGGTCTTTTTCTTTTGCGACTGGGGTATATTGAAATTTGGTTTTCTCCAAGGATCAATTCTAGGGCCTCTGTTGTTCATTGTATACATAAATGACCTTCCCCTGAGAATAAATTCTGTATCAGAACCAATATTATTTGCTGATGATAATAGTGTCATAATTTCAAGCACAAATTTCAATTATTTCTATTCAGTATCAAATTTAGTTCTTTCTCTTATGATTAAATGGTTTACTGCTAGTAATTTAGTTGTAAATTTAGATAAAATGAATATAATGAAATTCATAACAAAGAATTCAGCACATTCTACATTACATGTTGGTTGTAAAGAAAAGTATATAGAAAAAACAGTGAACACAAAATTTCTTGGTTTATAAATTGATGATCACATTCATTGGAAGATTAATATTGTGCAAATCATTCTGAAGTTAAAATGGAGCAATGTTATGCTATTAGGTTGAACATCCATATCAGTAACATTAACACTCTCAAATCAATTTACTGTGTATACTTTCATTCTATTGTGGGCTGGGTAGCTCAGTCAGTATAGCGACTGACTACAAGCTGAATGGTCTGGGATTGAATCCCGGTGGGGATGAGATTTTCCGCCTGTCCAGACCGGCCCTGGGACCCACCCAGCCTCCTGTAAAACAGGTACCGGGTCTTTCCCAGGGTAAAGTGCAGCCAGGGTGTGCTGCTGACCACTCACCCCCTTCTAGTGGCGCGGTCATGGAAGAGTAGAGCTATACCTCTACCCAACATCTGGGCCACACCGGGCCTATAACAGGATCACTTTACCTTTTTCTTTTTTTACTTTCATTCTGTTATAAAAAAGGGAATAATTTTTGGGGGTAACTCTTCCAACAGTGGGAAGATTTTCACTTTACAAAAGAAAATCTTCAGAATTATGGCTGGTGCACAACCCAGAACCTCATGTAGAACACTATTTAAACAATTAGAGATTCTGCTTCTTCCATGCAAGTACATGCTGTCATTAATTAACTTCATTACCAATAATCAGGAAATTTTTCCAGCAAACTCATCTATACACAATATTAATACAAGAAATAAGCTTCATCATCATAGACCAAATGCCAACCTATCTTGTTTTCAAAAAGTATGTTCCATGTTGCCATAAACATGTTTAACAGTTTACCTCCTAGTGTGACAATCCTCAAGAATGACAAGGCACAATTTAAAGCAGGCCTAAGAAAATACCTACATATACAATTCTGTTACTCTGTAGATGAATATTTTATATGTAAAGATGATTTGTAATACTGATTTTATCAAAGTTTGCAGTATTTTACACTATAAATAAGTATACCGGTGTATTACAGATCCATGGAATGTATGTATGTATGTATGTATGTATGTATGTATGTATGTAAATTCATGTAAGTCAAATAAAAACAAGACACACATGACCTAAATTGCATTTGCTACTTACCTTGCACTCGCATACATCACTTCATCCAGGCATGAGATAGAGAGAGAGAGCGGGATTATGATTTTGTAAGATAGAAAATATTTGCTTAATGTGGTATGTGATCTGATAGAAGAATTTTTTAAAAACTACAAATCTAAGTTGGCCACATACCCAACAATTTAAAAAATTCATCAGTATGTGAATTGCTTGTCTAATGTACCCTGCAGAGGAAATAAGTGTTGTTTCTTCAACACTTAATTTCATCTTTGACACAATAAATATTTAGTATTTTTGCTCTCTAGGGATTATTTTGTTATAGCAATACATATTTTGATATTTTGAAGTATAAAAATAATACTTATATTCCATAACATCTATTAGTAAAAATTATACTTCTTACTTTAACAGAAAAGTTAACATAAACATCAGACTATGAAGCAGTTTAGATATTTATGGGCCTTTACAGTTGTGTTTTCAATGCATGTACTTGATTGCTTGTTCTTCCAATTGGTCTGTACTTTTGTCATTTAGTGGGGGAGTGTGTTTCTCCTGGCAAATCACTTTGTTTCTGTAGTTACAACTGTGATCAATGCATATTCAAATTTTATTCATCCATGAACCCTTTTTATTCTACCTTATAATTACAAATCATGTTAACAGTCACAAGGAGAAGAAAAGTGAATTTCAGTTTCGTGTTGTAGGTATGTAACATTTAGACATTCATTGTTCAAAACTTAAAATATCTTCCCATTCTAGAATTTATTTCTGAATATTTTCCTTCAAGAACATAACAAACTTTATGGGACTATCCCCTGATATAATTATGACAACAATTATAACAATGGTTTAGTTGAATTGTGAAATAAATTCTTTCTTTCAGGAATATATGTACTTTGAGACATCAAAAAGAAGAGGTGTCTTTTCTAGATTAACGTGCGGGATTTGCTGAACATGACAAGCAGAATTAATTCTTGTACTTTCGTGTTTTGAGGAAGCCGAGGCCCACCCAGGGCTGTAGAGCCAATGATGATGATGATGACAATGATGATGACTTATGTGTTTACTAACTCTCTGAACATATACTGCTACTGCCTATTCAACTCTCATGATCAAATTGTAGCTCCTTATTTATGTTCATGACAGGAGCTGTAAGACAACTATAAACATCTCTGGGTAAATGACCAACTTGATACACAATTACGTTATATAATACAAGGTGGTTCAAATGTGACCGGGACTGATGTCGCCATATTTACACACAAATCAGTCCCGGTCATATTTGAACCACCTTGTACATTTATTATTATAATCCTCTACATGTTTTGAGCAGCTCTGTGCTCATCATCAGGAGGTCAGATTGTATTAATACATCATCTGATATAGTATTCTGAAATAAGTGAGTGGTCTAAGTTACTAAAACATATTTACATCATGATTATAAAACATTAGTAATAAAATCTGGATAAAACCCGTAGGGATGTGGTATGGCCTTGCATCTTTACATGTGTATTGTCTTGTGTAGAGGTTGTATTTACATGATCGTTAAAATTTTATAAAACAGTCTAATTGCATTCTATAAATGTCTGATTACATTAAGTGATAGTTGTTGAGCCTACAGGAAATGCAACCAGAATTATTAAATTTGATACACAAAACTATACAAGAATGTAATGTAATCGTAGACAAATGCCAGAAAAAATCTCATAATAATTCTGGTTGCATTTTCTGTAGGCTCAACAACTATCATTTAATGTAATTAGACATTTATAACATGCAATTAAACTTTTATAAAATGTTAATGATCATGTAAATACAACCTCTACACAACACAATACAAACGTAAAGACGCAAGGCTATACCACATCCTTACATGTTTTATCCAGATTTTATTACTAATGTTTTATAAACATGATGTAAATATGTTTTAGTAACTTAGACCACGTACTTATTTCAGAATACTACAACAGATGCTGTATTAATACAGTTTGACCTCCTGATGATGAGCACAGATTTGCTCAAAACATGTAGAGAATTATAATAATAAACGTATTATATAACGTATTTGTGCATTAGGTTGGTCGTTTACCCAGAGTCATACCAGGATGCATGGTCAGCAAAACATAAAATTCACTATAAACATGTTCAAGTGCAGTGTTTAAATGGGAAGGAACGGGCACAAATGTACAAGTTTTGAATTATCAGAGCGGTGTGTTTGAGGATTCCATTTCGTGTGATCCAGTATCGTATCCTACAAGAGCAGAATTTTCGGTCACACAGCTGTAACAATAAATATTTCTTTTAAATCCAGTGACTGCAAGACTCTGTGGAACATGATTTGAATGTTACATCACAGTAGTATTTTTCACTGCTTGTATAGATTATACTGTATATGCTGATGAATAAATGTATTGTAATAGTTTTCTCTCAATTGATGTATGGTGCATCACACTGCTTATGGGGTTCAGGGTCATATGAGACAAATGTCACAAAGAATAAAATGTGAATTCCATACATAATAATTTCCCTTGTTACTTGTCCTTATTTGACCAAATCCTTGAGATGCATTGTAACAAGATCAATTACACTGTTCAACACGCAAAATGTTATGGAAATGAGACTAGCTAAACTTTACTAATTTGATGCCGCTGAATTCGAAAATGACACAGAAATTTTCAGCTTAGCTCTAGTTTTTGAGTTACAGTTATGGCCTGAAATTTCACTTTTTTCAACTAAATATTAGGTCTCTGTCTTCAAAAGTTGGCAACACTCTAAGTGGGTGCCATAATTCTCATACTATGATGAAATCATGTGATCGGCTATTGTTGCTGCAGGTGTTCATCACGTGATCAGTAAAATAGTTGCCTGTCAATGCTCTTCATTTCTTATTAAGTGCTGTATGAAAGCAGTCATATTGTAGATGGTGTCCCCAAGTTCTTTCATGAGAATTGTGTCATGATAGTTTCAGCTGGCATTCTACTGTCATAGATTGTGTAGTATATTTATAAAAATGTCCCAGAAGTGTGTAAATAACCCAGATAACTTCTGCTATATTCGCAGAGAAGGGACGTTTGCCTCAAGGAAGTGTTTGATTACTCCAACTATAAAAAAGGCATATTTCTTGTATTTCGGTTGTAACGCAGGGGACCAGGACAAAAAATTGGCACCACACATGTGCTGCACTATGTGTTCGTCCAAACTCAATGCATGGGTGAGTGGAAAAGTACGTTGTATGCTGTTTGGAGTGCCCATGGTTTGGAGGGTGCCTAGCAATTACAGTACTGACTGTTATTCCTGTATGGTACCCCCTATTCAAAATGGTATGTCCATGAAGAAAAAATCAACACTTGTGTATCCGAATATACCATCAGCAATTTGGCCTGTGCCTCATGGGGATAGACTTCCTGTTTCTGAACCTCCAGACAATTTTGCTTTGTACTCTGATGACGAAGGCAGTGTTTCTTCTAACAGCGAAGAACAGCAGCCATCAGCTTCAAGAGATGCAGACTACTTGCAAGCACAGACTCCTCCAATCATAAGATCACAAAAGGCGAGCTCAGTGACCTCATCAGGGATCTCGTACTTCCAAAACATAAGGCAGAACTTTTGGCATCAAGGTCACAACAGTGGAATTTACTACACCACTCCATGAAAGTGACAACATTTCACACCAGAAACCAAGAATTCAAGCAATTCTTTAAAACTGTAGGTTATTTCACCTACTGCCAAGACGTTGATGATCTGATGGATGCAATGCATATAAGGCACAGTCCTGAGCAGTGGTGACTATTCATTAATACTTCAAAGACAAGTCTTAAAGCAGTCCTCTTACACAATGGAAATAAGTTGCTTTCCATTCCTGTGTCATATGTTCCCAGCACAAAACAAACATATACAACTATGAACAACATCCTGGTTGAAGTAGACTACAAGAAGTACCAGTGGGAAGTTTGTGGTGATTTTAAGGTAATCGCCATTTTATTAGGACTGCAAGATGGCTACACCTAATATCTTGTTTCCTGTGTGAGTGGGATAGCTGCACCAGAGGCACCCACTATTATATGAAACATTGGCCCCACAGACAATCATTAACATCTGGAATGAAAAATGTTGTACATAAGCTTTTGATAAAGCCAAACAAAGTTTTGCCTCCCCCACTACATATTAAATTGGGGCTTATGAAGAATTTTGTAAAGGCTTTGGATGTGAAGGGTACTGCATTCACGTACTTATGTGGAAAATTCCCCAGGCTCACTTATGAGAAAATAAAAGCAGGTGTGTTTATTGGTCCTCAAATCAGACAACTTTTTAAAGACCAGCAGTTTGAAGCAGTGTTAAGTGACAAGGAGAAAACAACATGGCAATCCTTTGAAAAGGTTTCGAATGGTTTTCTGGGAAATTTCAAAGCTGCAAATTTCGGAGAACTTGTACAAGATCTGATGGATTCTTATGAACAGCTGGGGTGCAATATATCGCTGAAAATGCACTTTTTATTTTCACACCTGGATTTTTTTCCATTAAACTGTGGTGCTGTGAGCAACAAACATGGAGAGTGCTTCCATCAAGACATTTTGGTGGTGGAGCACAGGTACAAATGAAAATGGAACGCTGCCATGTTAGGTGATTATTGCTGGATGATGAAAAGCAATGCTTCTGAAACAAAATACCATCGACAGGCCAAAAGGACACGTCATTAAGGTCAGTAATTTTCTATTCATATTTATTGTACATATAACTATGATAGTGCTATTATCTCAAAAACAAGCGCTAACTAATGAATTTTAGAATTATTTTCGTATTCTGCAGCCCAAAAAACATAAAGATATTGTATTCACTTATCCATAACAGTCAATCATCCAAATTTGTTGAACAGTGTTATTTGCAGCCTATCAGGGTTTTCATAGATGGGGCTTCACCTGGTATTGGTGTGGAATTAGAGTAAGAGAGTTGAGCTTTTCTGTCATGATTTTAACAAGCTCACACAGATGTGTGAGTGTTACAGTGCTGCTTTAGCAGTGGTGGTAACAGATGTCACGGGACTTTGAGAATAACAGAAGTAGAAGCAGAGGTCTATTCCAATCCAATTCTGAAATTCATGATTTGAACACACGTTTCAACCACAACTTACATTTGCCTTCTACAAACTTAGCATTAGTGCAGAAAGCAGTACTGTATTCTGGAAGTAAGATATATAATCACTTGCCATCAAATATTAAAGTTTTGTCAAATGATACTAAACTTTTCAAATCCACATTAACCCTTTAAACGCCGAGTTAAATCCCATCCGCCATTTGCTGGCATTATTAGGATCTCACCATATTCTCCACGTTAGCAGGATAAGGGTTAAACAGTTACCTTATTGAACATACGTTCTATAGTCTAGATGAGTTTTATCAGTCAGCATCCTAATGATTATGGTTTTTTTTTACTTGACTATTGATAGCTATAACATCTCATTTAATGTGTAACTTAACATATTATTACCATTCATTACCTTCTTGTCTGTCTTACTTGTATTTTACTTATTAATTGTGTTATGACAAATGCATTGCACACTTTTATGTATTACGTATTATTGTGACTCTTTCCATATCTGTAAAGATCCAATGGAAGGTGAATAAATATGATATGATATGATATGATATGATATGATATGATATGATATGATATGATATGATTGATATGATATGATATGATATGATATGATATGATATGATATGATAT
>Ga0123355_10021186_pt1 | contig 10402 bp, 14 predicted proteins | sample TergutEmb28metaG_3_FD_89872 | JGI IMG/M metagenome (GOLD analysis project Ga0123355, IMG submission 89872) | Embiratermes neotenicus P1 segment gut microbial communities from Petit-Saut dam, French Guiana - Emb289 P1 | ecosystem: Host-associated > Arthropoda: Insects > Digestive system > Gut ... | reverse complement strand
TGGGATTTTGAAGTCGTTGTGCAAGATTTGGTTGGAGACGTACCAGGGGGCACTACTGATCATTCTGAGCATTTTTGATTGGAATGTTTGGAGAATCTTGGTGTTGGATAGCTTGCTGCATCCCCATAGCTCTATCCCGCATATCGAGATAGGTCGCAGTATTGTCTTATATACAGTTAGTTTGCTGTCTAGGGATAGCTGTGAACGTATGTTTATTAGCCAGTTCGTGATTTTGAGCTTAAGTTCCAGTTAGCATAGTTTGGCTTTTATGTGCGTTTTCCACGTTAGTTTTTCGTCTAGGTGAAACCCTAGGTATTTTACGTCTTTTTTTGACGGGTATGTGAGTATTGTGAAGATTTACAGGTGGACAGATGTCTCGTCGTATGGTGAATGTTACCTGTGCGGACTTGGTTGGATTTACTTTAATTCGCCATTGTCCCAGCCAGATTTTTAGTAGGCTGAGATGGTGCTAGAGTTTTTCAGTTGCGCGTACGGGGTCAGGATATGATGATAGTATTGCGGTGTCATTCGCGAATGTCGCCATGAACGTGTCCTGTGTTGTTGGGACATCGGCAGTATATAACAAGTAGAGAAGCGGTCCCAGGACGCTGCCTTATGGTACTCCTGCTCTAATGGGCTGATAATCAGAGAGTTCGTCATCGATTTTGACTTGAAAGTAACGTTCACTTAGGTAGGATTTTAGGAGGAGGTAGAGGTGGTCAGTGAGACGGAGTTTCAGTTTATATAGACGTCCTCTGTGCCATACTTGGTCGAAAGCTTGTTGTATATCGAGGAATACTGAGGTGCACATTTTCTTTCCTTCGATGCTTTATTTGATTTTGTTGAAGACCCTATGGCCCTGTTGGATTGTGGAGTGGTTGTTTCTAAATCCGAATTGGTGTGTAGGGAGTAGGCCGTCTATATGTATCGTTTCGTCTAGTCTGTGGAGTAGAAATCGTTCGAATACTTTGGACATTATGGGCAAGAGGCTTATCGGTCTGTATGAACTATCTTCTGTGGGCGGTTTCCCTGGCTTGGCGATCATTATAATTTGCGCATATTTCCATTGGACGGGAAAACAGCAAAGGCGAAGCATACTGTTGAAGATGGATGTCAGTAATACTATAGCTTTTCGAGGTAGGTTTTTGAGTACTGTGCCATGTATTAGGTCATATCCTGGCGCTTTGTGAGGGTTAAGTTGTTTTATAATTTGGCGTACCTGTGTGGGTGAAAAAAAGCTTTGAGTGGTGGTGACAGCTGGCATGGAGTGTCTAGGCAGGCTTCAATTTCGTCATCGTTGTTGTTTCTGGGATGTGGTGTGAAGACTTTTGCAAGATGCTGTGCGAAGTGGTTTGTTTTTTCCCATATTTTAGCGTGCCCAGCTGAAGCCTGGTTTCCTGAGAGGTAGTATGGCCATTGTTGGTCGTTTGAATTTTTTTTGTGGTTTTCCATAATGAATGATCATCAGGTGTTAGGCTTGCAGTATAGAGTTGGAATGAGTCGTTCCTGGCTTGACGTATATCTGAGCGGAGGTTATGAGTGAGTCTATTCAGGCGTGTTTTGTCGAGTGGGCTTCTAGTGTTTTGCCACCTGCGTCGAGCACTGCATTTTTCGTGAACTAGTTCTTTGATGTGTAGCGGTATGTTGTTGGTTTCCTGGATTGTCTTTTTCCTCTCCGGTGTGGATATCCACGCGGCTTCTTGTATTAGAGTGGTTAGATGTTGAACTGCATCCGCCAGTTCGGTATTTTTTAATTTTATATTTAAGGTGATATTTTTGTTGATGTAGTCCTGGAATTGTTTCCGGTTGGTGTATTTGTTGCAAAGGCGTGGGGGTTGGGTTTTCCAGATTGGGCTAGTGCTTAAGGTGATGATTATTGGACTGTGGTCGGACTCTAGGTCTAAGCTGGATTCTATGTTGCTGTATATACCAGATATAACATTGGTGATTGCGAAGTCTAATAAGTCCGGGGTCTTTTTCGGATCAGCTGGCCAGTAGGTTGGCTCACCCGTTGACAAGTAGTTGAGGTTGTTATGTTGTATAACATGTAGCAGGTTCCTTGCTTTGGGTGTGGTCAGTCTGGATCCCCTTGCTGTGTGTTTGGCATTCCAATCACCAGCCACTAGAAAATGCGGTCCAAGGTGCAGCAGAAAGTCTTCGTATTCTTCAGAGCAGATTACATGCCTTGGTGGGCTGTAGATTGCAGCAATAGTTATAGTTCTGGGCGTTGTTGTTATTATGATTGTGCTTTGAATTTTATTCGTGCTGTACGGTTCTAGGACGAAGTGCTTCAAGGTTGTTTTGATGATGGTAGATGAGCCTGCATTAACTGTCCCATGGGGGTGGTGAGCGTAGTAGAGTGTATAGCATGCTAGGTTTATGACAGTTTGTTCGGTTGAGTGGCTTTCCGATATTAGCAGGATATCAATTTTGTTGGTAGTTAGAAAGAGTGAGATTTCTTGAACAAGATTGTGCAACCCGTTGGAGTTCCATGTTGCAATTCTTAGCGACTTCGCCAATAGTGCGCTATTTTATTTATGACTGTGGTGAGCATGGTCAGTATCATGCTGTTTTGGTTTATGAGTTGGTTAAACATGTGTTTGAATTCGTTAAGGAAGGTTGTTAACTGATCTGTTGCGTTCGTGTTGTGACTGTTAGTGGGTTGAGTCTGTGGTCTTCCAGTAGTTATTTGTGCATAGCTTATGGTGGGATAGGCGTAGTTTGTGGGTTGGTGAGGTATATTGTGGGTAGTTCGGAGATTGATGTTTTCTCTTGGATTGTCTTTGTTTCTTGAGTTTATTAGGTCGCAGTAGACGGTGCAGCCTTTATAATTGGCCGGATGGTTCCCGTTGCAAAGAACACATTTGGCAGGTGTATCTCGAGTTTTCTTACACGCTGTTGTGTCGTGTGGTCCACCGCATTTGACGCAGTTGAATGGTCTGGTACAGTACGATTTTGAATGACCATAGACTTGGCATCTTGTGCATTGTATGATAGTATGATTACGTCTTGTGACTCGATTCTGATATTGCAGTGCTTCAGAAAGTCTAGTTTGAAAATGTCGTTATTGTTGCTTTGTGGTTCCAAGTCAACAAAGGAGAGGGGTAAGACGAAAAGAAGGAGGAATATGTAGCGGCGACATTGGCGCCCATGTTTGAAGGTAAACCGTTGGTTTACTGCACGTAAACTGTAGGAGTATTTACAATAAGACTTTAGATTTCTGGAATTTGACACATATAACCCTGATGTTGTAAAAGGCAGGGAGTCATTGCTTAGTGAGGAAATTAGCAATGTGGAAGTTTTTAGGGTTGATCACACAATTTTCAGAAAAGACAGGCACACTCGCGTGGACGGAATGTTTATTTGTGTAAAAAATTACATTACTTGCCCCGAACTATGGGTTGACGAGGTATATGAGATGATAGCAGTAGAAGTAAAAGGCAAGGACCCAAAAATTAGGTGGGAAATTGTAGGCATCTACAGAGCGCCAAACAAGGAGATGCTGATTTTAGAAAAATTGGCAGACCGGACCTTATATACAGGGTTGTTCGAAATGATTGTCGGGGTTGTAGCAACTTGTCATACACAATACACTTGAGATAGGAGTATGTAGTTGCACCGATGTATTTAGAGGTTTATGTTCCTCCTCTTCCCGTAAGTATCCAGGAACTGAAGGTAAGAATCAGAACCGCCATTGAAACCATCACCGCTGACATGATACAAACAGTTTGGAACGAACTCGATTAACGTGTTGATGTTTGTAGAATCACAAAGGCTGTCCATTTAGAGCAACTGTAAGGTATGTAACAAAACTTGGAGTGTTTTTCTATTAAATAAAAAAATACATACACTCATCTCACGTGTATTTTGTATGACAAGTTGTTAAAACCCCGACAATCATTTTGAATAACCCTGTATATGAGAAGGACTACGATGCGTAGCACCACTGGAGGAGATCTCAGCTTGCCTTAAGCAGACTGGAATGGCCAGGAGGAATAATCTAGGGGAACCAAAATATTTTCAAATGGCAGTCACAAATTATAGACCCATAAGCTTAACGTCTGTGGTCTGCAAGCAACTGGAACACGTTATAGCAGGGTATTTGAGGCAAGTCTGGGATAAGAATTATTGGTTATACGAGGGACAGCATGGGTTTAGACCGGGATATTCTTGTGAGGGTCAAGTCATCACAGTGTGCCAGGACGTAGCGGACTCATTGAAAGAGGAGGTCGGTAAGTCGAGATTATAACAGAATTTTCCAAGGCTTTCGATTTAGTTCCTCGTGATCGGTTGCTTGCGAAACTGGCGGTCACGGGCGTGGATTTGAGGGTAGTCGTTTGGGTAAGGGAATTCCTTGTGGGTCGTACACAAAGGGTCAGAGTAAGAGGGCAACTATACAAGGAAATCAAAGTAACCTCAGTTGTGCCGCAATGGCGTTTTGGCCACACTGCTATTTCTAGTGTACGTAAATGGTATTTGGAGGGACATCGACTCGAGTATTAGACTCTTCGCTGAAGACTGTATACTATACGTAGGAAAATCACAAATAAAAACGATACGGAAAAGTTTGCGGAAGGATCTGGACACCTAAGGGGAATGAGCGGTAGAAAATGGGATGAAAATAAATCCCGGTAAAAGTAAGGCAATAAGATTTACGAGAGCTTGGGTTAAAACTGGGTTACTCCCTTGATGACCAAAAAATTCCGGAAGCGAGCAATTGGGAATAATCTTGCGAAGCGATTTAATCTGGGTGGAACAAGTAAATTACACAGCGCAAAATCCTGGAAGGCAATTCACTTTGTAATGCGTGTTCTCAAAAAAGGAAATACGAAAACAAAAAGTTTAGCCTACACGTCATTGGTACGTCCTATTCTTGAATATGGGGCTGCGTGCTGGGATCCATGCAGAGAAGGACAGATAAATGCGTCAGACCGAGTACAAACGAAAGCTGCTCAATTTACTAATCATACAAAGGAATCTGACGGAAACCTTGGCTCAGCGTAGGACGATAGCACGCTTATGCGCACTTTTTGAAGCGTACTCTGGGGAACGGGCTTGGAAATCTATACGCGACAGATTGTAAAGGCCTTACTGTTTGAGTAGGGTTGATCATGTTCGGAAAATTAGGGACAGGAAGCGGAGAACGGATATCGGGAAGTATTTCTTAGTAAATAGGACCATTAAAAACTGGAACCGACTACCTGCAGAAGCGTTGGGGACTTTCTCTTGTAAACCTAAAATTTTTAGAAAGAGAGTTAGGAAAGCAATGATAAACAGGGTGAAGCGAAAGGAATAGAAGTGTGGCGAAAATCGTCTAAAAATGCAGTGAAGTGAAGTGAGGTGAAGTGTAGTGATGTGAGGTGAAATGGAGCGGTAGGAAATTTAAATGGGGTTAAGCCAAATGAGGGGGTAATGAAGTGTACTGAAGTGTAGGTGGAAGAAGATTAAATGGGAAGTGAAGTGTTGACAAGTGTAGGGATGTGGAGTGAAATGTAGTTTAGTTTGGTGAAGTGTAACGAAGTGGATTGAAGGTCTTAGTAACACTTTGTCTATCAGTAATAGAAGATATGTAGTTCACATGAAGTTTCCTATTTATATGGCTGTTTCGTTTACCACATTCTTTCGTTTTCTTTTCGTTCTATTTTGTATCATTGTTTATACGGTTGTATGTTTTGTATACTTCTGTTTAATTTTGTAAAATGTATATTCTTATTGTTAAGTATTCTTATTGTTTTGTTTATGTATTATTGTTATGTTTATGTATTCTTATTGTCATGTTTATGTATTCTTATTTTCATGTTTGTTCCATTCTGAGTATTCTGTTCCATTGTGTTGTTCTGTGTATTGTTTTTGTGTAAATGTGTACTGTACTACTGCCACTGGGTGTCAACCCGATTGCATTTAACAAATATGTCATATCATATATCATACCTCACAGCTGCACACTGCAATATAGATATTTCTGCTTAAAATTCAATTAAGGTGCAACATATTTTGGCCGTATTATAATCCTTAACTATTTGAGGGCTGAAGAAGAAGAAGAAGAAGAAGATGATGATGATGATGATGATGACGACGACGACGATGATGATGATGATGATGATGATGAGCAGAGAGACATAAAAATGACTTCAATTATTATTTAATTTTATGCACTTTTTTTCAATTAATTCCACGCCAATTTCTAAGCGATCACGAATCGTCATTTGGAGGAAACAGTAATTTTAAATAAGGTTTACATTATTTTGGGATCGCAGAATTACATATCATCTAAATTTACAACACTAGTGGAACCTGGAAGCTTAATTTCTTTGGCATACAAACTTTATTCAAAGAATCTTCAGATATACAGTGAATTGCATTTATCCGCCTGCTAGGGCTGGGTTGTAACAGTCATATGTCTACTTCGTAATGTTGTCTGATGTTTTCTGTAGATGTTCAGACTTTATGCATAACTTTCTCGTGTCATACAGAATCTGGCCTTGTTGTTGTTGTTGTTTTTTTTAATGAAAATGTGTTCCAGGAAATGCAAGAAGAAGAAGTAATGGCAGTATCCCCACTTGAGACCCACTGTCGTATTAAATGTACACGTTTGTATGTTGTTCTTACGATCTCGTTACAGTCTGGGAAGAAGCCCGCGGGAAGAGTCGTTTAATTTTGGATGCAATAGTAAAAAAAAAAAAACTCATCTGGTAAATTGCATTGAAGGATTGCAGGTTAGTAGACTTCTTCTACAGTGTAGGACTGACAACTTTAGTCTTGCAGCATGAGGAAGCGACTCAGGAAGGCAGCCAGAGAAGCCAGGAATGTAGGTCAGTATCAGTTGGATGTAGAGCGGCAGGCACATATCCCACGCCACCCGCATTCCTAAATACCTTCCGATACTAGACGTGCGTTACTTTCCTAACACCATGATGTGTTCGTGCAGACAAAGGTTATAAGATCACATAGGTTTACCATTTACCATCAGTTCATCAGCATCAGCAACGTAAACAGACAAGGAAAGTAAAGTAAACAATTACTTAAGACACAGATTGTCTTAAGATCTAGAGCTTCTTCGAAAGTTGATTCTTTCACAGCAGCACTGCCTGAGATTTGAGACGTCCGTTACGTTATGCTGTGTCGACTGATCAATATTAATGGCGTTTCGAAGGAATGTGGTGCCTTCATTTTCAAGGTCAAGGCTACTTCTAATTAGCCTTTCAAAAAATCCGACGCTCTACCAGTGGACAAAGTGTGACATCTCTTACAACTTCTGTTTGAAACATTTTGGGTTGCAGTGCAGTCTGTAAGGATACGCAGTAAAAGCAAAGAATGCATTCCTGTAAGCTTATTTCTCAATAAATTAGGAAACACTCCTATGTGAATGTTGTATTGTGGTATGTGACGACGTTTATTCTGACAGATATTTACCCATGCTTCGGAAGAAAAAGATCCCATATTTTCGAGGTATAAATGTAATATATTTTTCAGGTTTTCATACCGGTTATTGCTCAAATGATAATGATGTGGGTTCTTAGAGCGAAACATTTGTTCGACATTTCTGAGAAGAGTGCTATCTCCAGCGTCAGAGCGGCTGAGCTCATTTCATTTGGGTGCTTAGTTAACGAAAAGAATAAAATATCCATTATATTAGAAGGTTATAAAAATTTTGGCCAACTATATCGTTCGGCAGAATTTATTGGCCACTATTCTTGCAATGTTTCTACACAATTGACATATTCTCTCCTCCAATCGCTTCAGTATCCTCCTAAACCAAACTCGATCAACCTGAATGCAGTGGGAACATATTCTTCCGAAACGTCGGAAAGACGTGTTCTACAAGATATATGAACCCAGAAGACCACCATTTGAAGAATACGAGGATTAAATTTGTGCAAGACTATACATGGTACATATCGAAATGGATATTTGTATAGCCACCGCCGTCAGAAGCTCAATCTGACAACTGTCACAAATAGGAACATACATGAGGGTGTTCGAGAATAGCGTACTGAGGGGAATATTTGGGCATGGCAGGTACGAGGTAACAGGGAGCTGAAGACTGCGTAACGAGGAGCTTTATGATCTGTACTCCTCGCCTAATATTGCTCGGGTGATCAAATCGAGAAGAATGATACGGGCAGGGAATGTGGCACTGTGTGGGAGAGAAAAGGTGCATGCAGGGTTTTGCTGGGGAAACCGAGGGAAAGAAAATACTTGAAAGACCTAAGCGTAGATGGGAGGATAATATTAAGATGTACTTTCAAGAAGTGGGATAGAGTGATAGGTTGGATTTATTTGGCTCTGAATAGGGACAGGTAGCGGTATTTTGTGAATGCGGTAATGAACCTCTAGGTTCCACAAAATTCGGGGAATGCGTTTACTCTCTTTCAGCTTCTCAAGAATGACTCTGCTTCGCGGAGTTAGAGATTATTATTACGTGTGGTATGCGGATATAACTTTTGGGCACTTTGCTGGATGTCGGGGGCGCGCGGCTAATATTGGAGGCAGTTTTCGTGGGGGGGGGGAGTTACAAGACTGAATCGCGGGCCAGAAGCGGGCTGCATTTTGTAGATAGTTTTCTCTTTTTTCAGTCTTCCCAGGCGGATTCTTGAATAGCATCCTACATTAAAAGGAACGTTAAAACGTCCTTTCGTGTATGTTTGCATTTGTCATTCACACTACTCGGTGTTGTTTGGTTCAAACACGTCGCTACACAAATGCAATTAAATAATGACGTCTTTAGGTTTTTCTCCCTAACAGTCGGCCCATAAGTCAACGTTGTGTAACACGGCATCTCACGATCCAGCCCCTTCGTCCTCCAAGAGCGAACAGAAGATAACTTCATGCACTTCACAATTCTTATACTCAGTATCAGACGCTCCCATATGAAAAAACACCTCCTCCGCACGCTCACTCCGAAACGAAACACCGACACCAGTTTCATAATCTCGGCGTGCTACAGACGGACATTTCGTTTAGTTCACTCAAAATGGAGCGGGTTATTTAGCGGTAAATCTCGAGAGTTTTATTCGGGATAATACATGGTTTTAATCTTAGCCAAGTAATCGGCGAACTCATCGTAAAATGAGATATGCTGTCAAGAAATTTTGACTTTTGAAGATGGGACCTATAGGTTGTACCGAAACGTCAGTAATAAATTACCGTTATACGCTGCGTAATATCCCAAAAGAGCGCATGTCTCTTCTACTTCGCGGCGGAAGCCTGGAATCACGCAAGAAGTGTGTTCATGGTCTTTGTCAGTCCAGCACGAGAAGGTCAACTATCTCCTTCAAAATCACTTCCAATTACCCTTTATCAATCGTCTTATCATTCACGCCAGTATATGCTGACAGTTCCCAACGACAAATTGGGCAGTTGTAATATACAGCTGGCAAATAAGCTGCGAAAGTCCCTTTTACGTGCGGCTTCTGAAGTCCTACTGTCTTTACTTCTCATATTACATGAAAACAAATCTGAATTTTGTGCCTTTTGCACTTGGGGGCACATTGGAACAGTCTCTTTCAGTGCATGGACTGCTGAAACTGTGGACGTGTTACATTACTAACAACTGTAGCAAGAGTAAGAGACGTCACGGTTGACAACATTCATGGCTGCCAACATACACACACACATACAAATACAAGGCCTAACCTTGGATTGTACACACAAAAACACACTAGTCCTCTGTCGTTTATATACACATACACACACACACACACACACACACAATATTGTACGGTTGGTCTGTTATGTGTATGTTGGCAATGATATGGTGGGCGTTGTCACTAATACAAAAAAAAATTGAAAACCTGAAATTCGTGGATTTTATTTTCTGTTACAAATAGCGTGACAACAATAACTGTAAATTGTGTGAATGTTGTGTTGACAACCATAGTAAAATATGGTGTCAGTCCTAATCTAATATGCGAGGTGAAAGGAAGACAGTATCTATCATTTAGTGTGAGTTATAAATATTATTTTTTTTAAAGAAATAATAGTACTTTAAAAGTCACGTGAACGAAGAATTGTAATCTTAAGATGACACGTCCAATTCTGTATTAGAACCCACCAAACCGTATGTGAAATAAAGTGAAATGCCAACTTGATGCAACTAGGTAATTTTATTGATGTATTCTTAGCTCAACATGTTTCGGGCGCATAAGCCCATCATCAGGAGAATTGGACGTTGAGTTGCAGCATATGGTTTTCTGCACCGAGTTTTTGGATGGGTCTTGAGAGTCGCTGCGGAGGTAGTGTTTACGTAAACACTACCTCCGCAGCGACTCTCAAGACCACCACCCATCCAAAAACTCGGTGCAGAAAACCATATGCTGCAACTCAACATCCAGTTCTCCTGATGATGGGCTTATGCGCTCGAAACATGTCGAGCTAAGAATACATCAATAAAATTACCTAG
>Ga0123355_10021184_pt1 | contig 10402 bp, 10 predicted proteins | sample TergutEmb28metaG_3_FD_89872 | JGI IMG/M metagenome (GOLD analysis project Ga0123355, IMG submission 89872) | Embiratermes neotenicus P1 segment gut microbial communities from Petit-Saut dam, French Guiana - Emb289 P1 | ecosystem: Host-associated > Arthropoda: Insects > Digestive system > Gut ... | reverse complement strand
CAAGAGTCCACACCTCCCAAAACTTATTTTAAAAAAAGTTTTCCGGTCTTCGCCATGTTCGATTGTAAGGATTGTTAACCATTTTTCAACTTCCTGATATCCTCCCCACGGAACGTCAGCACTTGGTACTCGCCCTCCAGGCGTGACACCACCTGCTCTGAATACCGTCGGCGCAGTTCGTCCGGCGTGAGGTTAGAGCTGATGATCGTCTTTTTGCCGGTGACAAGGCGCGTGTTTATGATCTCGTACAGGGCGCTTTGCGTAAACGCGGTCGTCATCTCGGTACCTAGGTCGTCAAAGATCAGAAGATCGCACTCCAGGCACCGGCGCGCCTCACCGCGCGCGGTCTCCGTGTCCTCCGCGCGTAAAAACTTCGCGTCCTCGAATTTGGAAAAAATCGAAACCGCCGTGTCGTACACAACGCTGAATCCGTTTTCCGAGACGACGCGCGCGATACACGCCGACAAGAACGTCTTGCCCAGCCCGGGCGCGCCGTTGAAGAACAGATTCATAGACTTCTCGCCGAATTTCCGGGCGTATTCACGCGCCGTTTCGTATATGACCTCCATGTTTTTACGCGGCGAAATACCGTCGGTATCTTCGTAGTACGACAAGTTGAAATTCTTAAACGTCTCGCCGCCCATTTTTAGAAGATTGCTGAGCGACTGCCTCTGCGCGAGCTTATACTGTTCAAGCAGGCACCGGCAAAGCTCCTGCCCAGCAAGACCTGTGTCGCGGCAGTTTTCGCAATAATATTCGCTGTCTAAAAACCCGTCGGCAAAACCGGCGCGGCGCAGTTCCGCGCGGCGCTCTGCCTGCAAATCCAAATTCCGGCAGCGTATTTCTTCTATTTTCGCCTTGCCGTAAGGCGTGAGCGCGGCGCTCAGCAGGTCAACCATCGTCGCGCGCAGCATATCGTCGATCTCACGCACGCGCGGCAACTGTGCGTAAACACGCGCCGTGCGGCGCAGCTGCTTCTCTTCATGGAGCCGCCGCTTTTCCTCAAGGGCGAGCCTTGCTTTTGCCAGCAGTTTCCCGTCAAACGTCACGGTTTTACTCCTCCTTGAGCTTTTTCAAAAGCCTCTGCATACGTTCAAGCTCCGCCGTGTCAGGCGCACCGAATTTTTGACCTTGTTTTTGTTGTGGCTTTGGGCCGGACTTTGAATCTTTTTTCAGAATATCATCCGGCGTGCGCAGACCCTTTGAGTGCCAGCTTTTTATGATTGAGTCGATGTACCCCCAAGCAAGCTTACCCGTTTTAAGCAGAGTCCTGTCATACGCAATCTCAACCGCGTCGGCACCGAAACCCATCATAATCCAGCCGTCAACATACCGCTTTTCCGACGCGGACAGTTCCCGGTCACGGATTTGCAGGGCGGCTTTTATCAAACCCTGCTTGCTCCGGCGTTTATCGAGCGCTTTTAGATACTCCTCGGCACGGTCGAGCGAGAATATCCCCTCCCGCTCCCATGTATACGCCGCTTTTTCGATATACCGCACCGTCGGCGGGCGTCCGCCGCTTTTTTTGCGGCTCTCGTCCTTGCAGTGCGTGATAAGCTGCAAGATCACTTCCGGCGGCAAGCGCAGGCTGTCGTAGATCCCAAACAGGCGCGTAAGCTCGTCTGGCGAGAGTATTTTTCCGAGGCTGCGCTGAGCCTCTTCAACCAGCGCGGAAAAGTCCGACCCGCTCTCCAGCTCGCGTTTTATCTCATCGGCCGAATACTCGCGCGGCTCCTCCTTCGGCGGACTCGGCAGCGATTCGATATTTTCATCGCACTGTATAAGCCCGAGCCGTGACAGCGCCGCCATCGCCGTGGCGACGGCGCCGGAGTTCATACCCAACGACGCCGCGGCTTCGCCGGACGAGCTTTGGCCGCGCGTTTTTAATATGTATAAATACAGCAGCGCCGCGTCCCCGTCACCGGCGCGCAGGAGTTTATCGACGGTTTGTCCGGAAATGGTGATCGTCTCCGGCCCGGGGAGGATGAATTTCATGTCAGTCATATACGGCATTATACCATCAAAACCCGCTTTAGTCCAGAGGGACGTTGTACCCCGGACGCAGCCTGCCGATTCTTTAAATACTTTTAGAAATTTGGGAACATTTTCTGCTTTTCCACGTCTAATTTCCATATAATATATAATAGAGGGGGGAACATCATGAAGAAATGCATTTCTATAGCCGCCGCTTTTATCTTACTGCTTCTTGCCATCACAATACACGCCGGCGCCGACGACTGGCTGCCGCCTAGGCCGTTTGAAATCTGGTCAGAAGATAGGAACCGGGTGTTTCGCTTTGATCCGGATTCACATCGTGATGTCGCGCAGGCGGCTGTTTATCGAAGTGATAATCTGCGTCAGCCGATTTATACCGTGGAAAACCTCCGCGCCTGGGCATATGAGGAAAATTTTTTCTTTTCCAGAGATTTTCAGCATTTTGTCTTTCGTCCCCCGGCAGACTTTCATATTGCCCTGCAATTTTATTCAAACGGCATTTTGATGAGAACACATTACATACAAGACCTGGTGGTGGATATGGACAGAGTGCTTCACTCCACCACAACCGCCTGGTGGGGGCCGGAAGATCAGCGTACAGTGTGGATAGAGTTTTTTCCGGAAAACGACAGGCTGGCTATTACAACCATTGAGGAGATTACATATATTTTTGATATCACGACCGGTGAAATTCTGAAAGACACCCATCCGATCCTCCCGATTATTGTCCTTATCACGGTGGGAGGCGCTGTCTTTGTCTGCTTCTTTTTCTTTTGGAAAAGAAAAAAAGAACCTAACTCAAAAACATCGTCACATCATCAACCGTAAGCCCATTGTGCAGCGCAAGGTTCAGCGCATAGCCGACGAATTTTGAGATGTCGTTGACGCTTGAGTCAATATCTTTCGGCGTTACCACCATGTCTCCGCCGAACTGCTCGAAATCGCCGGGATCAATATTTCTCGCACCCGCCTGTTCGGCAAGGTCCGCCGCCAGCGTCGCGGCATCTACGACGGTCGGCACGCCGATCGCGGTCACCGGGACGCCAAGCGTCTCGCGGCTGATTGCCTGTCGGCTGTTGCCGACGCCGGATCCGGGCACGATCCCAGTGTCGGCCAGCTGGACCGTTCTGCAAACGCGCCGCAGCCGTCGCGAGGCCAGCGCGTCGATAACAACCACATGCGAGGGTTTCAGCTTTTCGGTGACCGCTTTGATGATCTCGGCGCTTTCAATCCCGGTTGTGCCGAGTACGCCGGACTCCAGCGCCGACACGCGGCGGAGCATACCGAAATCTTCCGGCATCTTTTCGACCAGGTGCCGCGTCACCATTGTGTTCTTTATCGTCATAGGCCCAATCGCGTCGGCGGTTATCGCGCTGTTGCCGAGTCCGACGACAAGCACGGCGTCCTTCGGCGAGAGCTGTAGAAGTTCGCCGATCTCCTGCGCCAGCGTGATTGTGCCGGAGTTAAACGCGTCGTCCTCGCGGCGGATGAATTTGTCGAGTTCGAGCGTAATATATGTCCCTATCGGTTTATTCAATTCCGCCGCGCCGGTCTCGTCGGTTATTTTGACCGTGGTGACGTTAAACCCGGCGACGGTTTTGTCTCGCGCGATTACTCCGGGCAGCTCTGTCTGTCGCTCGGCGCTCTCCGACCATATTTCACGAGCCTCAACCGCCAGATCAGTTCTTATTTGCCACATGTTTTTGACCATCCTTTTATTTTAATGTATATGATGCCAGTTTGCGCGCAAAAGTATCCCGGAAAAAAGAGGCGTAATTTTTTACAAAAACACTTGCAATCTTTGTGCCGGGGTGGTAGAATGATTATCCGCGTAACTTGACACGACATTATTTTAGGGAGGTGGGCAAGTGCCAAATATCAAATCCTCATCGAAGAGGGTGCTTCTGTCGCAGAAGGCGGCCGCTAAGAATAAAGCGGCAAGATCAGTTATGAAGACGAATATAAAGAAGTTTGAAACCGCTGTGCAGGACGGTGACCGTGACGCCGCGGCGAGCGCCTATAACGTCGCTGTCAAAACTATTGACCGTGCGGCGACACGCGGCCTGATTCACAAGAACAAAGCCGCGCGCAGGAAAAGCAGTCTGACGTTGAAGCTCAACGCTATGTAAGTAATTTGAGATATCCAAAGGAAAAATTTATTTCGCTTCGCGGCGCTCACAATCAAAGGCGCCGCGAGGCGTTTCACTTTATTCTCCGGGTTTTCCCGATTTAATGGACCTAGAAAAAGCTTGATTTTTTGGTTTTTTTTTGGTAAAATAGAGGGTGTCTATAGAGTTATCCACACGAAAGGGTTGAATGCCATGAATTCCGCCGCCGATGTTTGGAGCAGGGTTCTGAATATCCTAAGCGCGGACCTCACCGAAACCGCAATCTCAACTTGGTTTGACGATTGCCGCGCCGTTGAGATTACCGACACGCGCCTTTTTATTCACACGCCGTCGGTTTTTAAAAAAAACGTTATAGAGGGGCGCTTTGTGGGACTCATCAAAGGCGCTTTGAGTGAGCTGTTCTCAGGCGAGTTTGAAGTCACCGTGCTGGACGACGCCGGGTATTTAGCCGTGGCCGCGACCATCGGGTCCGCCGACGCTTATTCGGACATTGAAGACTACACGTTCGAGCGTTTTGTCGTCGGCAACTCGAATAAGTTCGCCCACGCGGCGGCCATGGCCGTCGCAGACGGTCAGCAGAAGAAAAACTACAATCCACTGTTCATACACGGCGAGTCCGGACTGGGCAAAACCCATCTGCTGCACGCGATACGGCAGTCAATCGAGAAAAAGTTCCCACATTACAACATCGTCTACGTCAAAGGCGACGATTTTACAAACGAACTCATTGTAGCCATACAACTCGGCCGGAACGTTGAGTTCCGCGAAAAGTACCGAGGCGCGGACCTGTTTTTAATGGACGATATTCAATTTATCGCCGGCAGGACCTCGACCCAAGAGGAATTTTTTCACACATTCAACACCCTTTACGAACTCGGCCGCCAGATTGTATTTACGTCCGACCGGCCGCCGGGTGAAATAACACGGCTTGAAGACAGGCTGAAAACGCGGTTTGAGTCAGGCCTCATGGCCGACATAAAGCCTCCGGACTATGAGACGCGCATGGCGATAATAAAAAACAAAGCCAAGGAATTGGGTCTCCTGCTGTCCGACGAGGTTTCTCATTACATAGCTGAAAATATGACCGCGAACATCCGTCAGCTTGAGGGCGCGGTCAAAATGGTCATGGCCTACCGCGACATGGTGGGCGGGGACATAACGGTTTTGACGGTTACAAATCATTTAAAAGATATGTTCAAAAATGTAAAAGAACTGATTCCGACCGTTGACATGATAATCGAAGAAACAGCGAAATTTTACTCGCTCACGCCGGAAGACCTAAAAGGCCAGCGGCGGACGCGTAACACGGCGATGGCCCGCCAAATCGCGATGTTTCTTATAAGGAAGATGACGAATCTCTCGCTTAAAGACATTGGCGAGCTGTTTGAGGGCCGCGATCATTCAACGGTGCTATCCTCCATCCGCCGTATTGAAACGAACATGGATGATTCTGATGATTTTTCTAAGATTATTAAAGATATCACCGCAAATGTTAATGCGAAAGTAGTATAAAAAATCTTCTAAGGGACACAGCCCCCTATGATACTAGCCCTCGTCCCCGCTAGCCTAACGCGAACCCGCTCCGCTGAGCTTCGCGTTGGATAGGAGGAACGACGGAGCGAAGCGCAGTCAGTGACGACGAGTGTCCTCCGGGAAAATGGATTCCCCTGCGCCCGATTACACTTTATTTTCGGCATCCGGCGAAAACCAGGGCCTAAGGGGCGCTTAGAGCCCACGGGATTGTACACATTTCAACGTTGGGAAGTTGTTTATTAAGTATAGCTTATATTTTTGTGGGAAACCTTGTTTGATTTTCCACAAATAATCAAGTACGTTTGAGGCTTGTCATTTCTCGATATTTTTGTATTTTCCACATAATTTTAGCCTACTACTCCTATTACTGGAAATATAATATATATTCTATCTATCCTGTGAATAGAACTCATGAAAGGAAATTATCAGCTATGAAATTTTCATGTGAAAAACTTCTTCTGTTGTCCGCCATATTGACGGCTTTGAGAGCTGTGGCCGCGAAAAGCCCTGTCTCGCTTTTAGAGGGGCTTTTGCTTGAGGCACTGGATGGAAAAGTCAGGGTTACGGGGTATGATTTGAAAATGGCTATAATCACAACCATTCCGGCTGATGTTGAGGAAGACGGTAAAATTGTATTAAACGCACGGCTTTTTTGTGAGATCATCAGAAAAATGCCGGGTCAGCACGTTTCGTTTTCGATGGACACGGATTTATCGGCGATGATTGTCAGTGAAATGAGCGAATTTGAGATTCTCTGCTCGCCAGCTTCTGATTATCCTGAGCTTCCGGTAGTGCAAGAGGAGAATTCCATTGAGATAAGTCAGGCTATTTTGAAAAAAATGATATCACAGACGAATTTCGCCGTCAGTGATAACGAATCGCGGCCTATTCACACCGGCGCGCTGTTTGAAACCGGCGGCGGTGAACTGACGATCGTCGCCGTTGACGGGTACCGGCTCGCGTTGCGCCGTGAGGCCATGGAAAGTGATGTTGGATCATATAATTTCGTCGTGCCAGGGACGGCGCTCAGCGAAGTTGAAAAAATCGCCTCCGACGACGAGGAGCAACGCGTTACCATAACTCTTGCCGAAAAGCACATAATGTTCTCGTTTGAGGATACGGTACTTGTCACGCGTAGACTGGAAGGTGAATTTCTCAATTATAAAAACTCGGTGCCAACTTCATCAACGTATTGCCTGAGTGTGGAGAAAAGTGATCTGATCGACTCGGTGGAGCGTGTTTCGCTTATTATCAGCGATAAGCTGAAAAGTCCGGTGAGGTGCGTATTCGGGGATGGGCTTTTGAAGCTTTATTCAATATCGGCGCTCGGTAAAGCGAGCGACGAGTGTGCGATAACCGGGTCCGGCGATGATCTTGAGATCGGGTTTAACAACAGGTATCTTCTTGAGGCCTTGAAAGCGGCCCCGGCGCATGAGGTTAATATTAACCTCACGACCGGTGTGACGCCGTGTGTTATAGCGCCGGCGGATGGGGGTACTAATTTTCTGTATATGATTTTACCGGTTAGGCTAAAAGCGTATGAAAATTAGGGTAAAAGGATTAAAGCACGTTGCGATAACCGGTGATTATATCAGGCTTGACGCGCTTTTGAAGCTGGCGGGCATTGCCTCAACCGGCGGTGAGGCGAAAGTTTATATCCAAAGCGGCGAAGTATTTGTAAACGGCGAGGCAGCTTTGCAACGCGGAAAGAAAGTAAGGCCGGGCGATGTTGTCAGGTACGGTGGGCGCGTGCTGGCTGTGAAAAAAGCAGATGACGGTTAACGAAATTTTTCTTGACGGGTACCGTAACCATAGAGCCACTCACGCAAAATTTTCTCCTGGGGTGAATGTGATTCATGGCCGCAACGGGCAGGGTAAAACGAATCTGATTGAAGCTGTGTATTATTTGGCCTCAGGGCGGTCGTTCCGCACGGCGAGCGATAAGGAGCTTATTTCTTTTGACAATGACCGCGCCGCTATCCGTGCTAATATAGTTTCAGGCGGGCGCGAGCAGATGCTTGAAACGGAGTTTATGCGCGGGCGGAGGAGGATACTTCGCGCAAATGGCGTGAAACTCAAAAAGAGCATTGACCTGGCGGGTCGGCTTGCGGTTGTTTTGTTTATCCCGGACGACCTTGACATGATAAAAAGCGGGGCTGCGGTACGGCGAAAGCTCATGGATCACGCGCTGTCACAGCTGCGGCCCGGGTACCTCGCGGCGTTGACGGAGTTTAACCGCCTGTACGACCATAAAACGCGCATTTTACGAGATAATAACCCGTCGTTGTTGCCGCTGCTGGACGATTTTGACCAGGCGCTGGCCGAACAAAGCGCGCGGCTTATATATTACCGCGCGGGGTACTCTGACCTGCTCTCACAGCGGGCGGCGAAAAACCACGGAGAGTTTTCCGGCGGGGTTGAGACGCTGAGTATCCGCTACAAAACGGTCGGCGGGATTGACGCGTTTGGGAAAAAGCCGCGTGATCTTCTGCCGGAACTCTTGGAACACCAGCGCGCGCACCGTCAAGCGGAACTCCGGGCGGAACTGTGCCTGTCAGGTGCGCATAAGGACGATTTGGAAATTGAGATTAACGGGATATCGGCGCGTAAGTTTGCTTCCCAGGGCCAGGCGAGGACGGCGGCGGTGTCGATAAAGCTTGCCGAGCGCGATATTCACTTTGAGGACAGGGGGGAGGACCCGATTTTCCTGCTTGACGATGTCTTGTCGGAACTCGACGCCCAGCGGCAGGATTTTATTCTCAGCAGGATTCTGCGCGGGCAGGTGATGGTCACATGCTGTGACGAGATTCAGGCGGTCCGGAATTACGGGGACACGATCCTGCGTGTGGAGAATGGGGCGGTATTGTAATGTATCTGCATTTGGGTCAGGGTGTTGTTGTGCCGGAAGCGGCGGTTACCGGGATATTTGATTTGGATAACACCACCGGGTCGCGTATTACACGCGATTTTCTGAGCAGGGCTGAGAACCAGCGGCGCATTGTCAGCGTTTCAGACGATTTGCCGAAATCGTTCGTTGTTTGCGACGAGGGCGGAGAGGTTAAAATATACTTATCGCAGTTATCGCCGCAGACTTTATCCAAACGGAAGCTTTTTGCCTCCGGTGGCTTAGGGGCCTTTTTGAAAAAAGGCCCCTAAGAACCCCAAAAACTTTGTTGGGGGAGCATCGTGTCGAGCCAAACCGCGCGAAGCGCAGTAAAGTTTTCTTTTTGCTTCTTTTTCTTTTTCAAAAGAAAAAGAAGAGAAAGGTGGGAATCACATCTAATATGTCGGATATTTTAACAGACCAAGAATATGACGCATCGCAGATTCAGGTTCTTGAAGGCCTGGAAGCGGTCCGCAAGAGGCCGGGCATGTATATCGGCTCGACCTCGAGTTCGGGACTGCACCATCTTGTATATGAGATAGTCGATAACTCAATCGACGAGGCTCTGGCCGGGTTCTGCGATGAAATTTCGGTTACCATAGGCGCTGACAGCACGATCACCGTTGTTGACAACGGGCGCGGAATTCCAATTGACATTCAGGAGCAGACAGGCACGAGCGCCCTGGAGGTTGTGTTCACCGTGCTGCACGCCGGTGGCAAGTTTGGCGGTGGTGGGTATAAGGTTTCGGGCGGGCTGCATGGTGTTGGCGCGTCGGTTGTTAACGCTTTGTCGGAGTGGCTTACGGCCCGTGTTTACAAGGGCGGTCAGGCCTTTGAAATGCGTTTTTCGCGCGGCGATATCACGCAGCCTCTGACGGTTGTGGGGCAGTCGGACAGGAGCGGGACTGAGGTCACGTTCAGGCCGGACGATGAGATTTTCGACGATTGTGATTTTAGTTACGACACGCTGCGCACCAGGATGCGCGAGCAAGCGTTTCTTAACGGCGGGCTGAAGATAACGATCCGCGATGAGCGCGCGGGGCGTGAAGCGGAGGACACGTTCGTCTACGAGGGCGGGATTATCGAATTCGTCAAATACTTAAACCGCAATAAGACACCGCTGCATGAGGACGTCATATACCTGCACGGCGAGCGCGAGACCTCGACTGCGGAAGTCGCGTTTCAATACTGCGGCGATGTGTATAACGAGTTTCTTCTGAGCTTTGCGAACAATATCAACACGCCCGACGGCGGTATGCACGAGACGGGGTTTAAGGCCGCGCTTACAAGGGTGCTTAACGATTACGGCAAGAAACAGAACATGCTCAAAGGCGATGACAAACTCTCCGGCGAGGATTGCCGCGAGGGGATTTCGGCCGTTATCTCGGTCAGGCTGATGGAGGCGCAGTTTGAGGGGCAGACGAAGAGTAAGCTTGGCAACAGCGAGATAAAGACGTTAGTTGACAACATCGTGTCGGAAAAGCTTGCGATCTTTTTAGAAGAGAACCCAAAAGCGGCCCGCGCGATTTTGGAAAAAGCGATCAACGCCTCACGGGCGCGTGAGGCGGCGCGTAAGGCGCGTGAAAACATCCGCCGTAAAAACGCGCTTGAGGGCATGGCCCTGCCGGGTAAGCTGGCCGACTGCAACGAATCCGACCCGGCGCTTACCGAGATATACATCGTCGAGGGAGACTCGGCCGGAGGCAGCGCGAAAGGCGGGCGTGACAGCCGGTTCCAAGCGATCTTGCCGCTTTGGGGAAAAATGCTCAATGTGGAAAAAGCGCGCGCTGATAAAGTGTACGGCAATGATAAGCTGACGCCGGTGATCACGGCGCTTGGCGCGGGGATAGGCGAGGATTTT
>Ga0123355_10021183_pt1 | contig 10402 bp, 11 predicted proteins | sample TergutEmb28metaG_3_FD_89872 | JGI IMG/M metagenome (GOLD analysis project Ga0123355, IMG submission 89872) | Embiratermes neotenicus P1 segment gut microbial communities from Petit-Saut dam, French Guiana - Emb289 P1 | ecosystem: Host-associated > Arthropoda: Insects > Digestive system > Gut ... | reverse complement strand
TCCGCGCAATTTGCGAGGCTCGAAATTGGCAATGAAACAAACTTGCGTTCCGATGAGTTCTTCGGGATTTGGATAAAATTCCGCAATGCCCGAAAGAATTGTGCGTTCACCCAAACCGTCGGCAAGGCGGAATTGAAGCAACTTGTCGGCTTTCGGCACTTTTTGGCAATCAAGCACTGTGCCGACGCGAATGTCCATTTTCATAAAATCGTCAAAAGCAACATTTTCCTTTATCGGATTGGCTTGGCGATTTTCGGCTTCGTTGGCTTTTTTGGTATCGTTCAATTTTTGTATTTGCGCGTCAATGGCTTCATCCTCGATTTTTTCAAAAAGTAATTCGGGCGTTGCCAATTGTTTTCCGGCTTCCAATAAATCAATTTTTCCTAAATCGTTCCAACTCACGCAGTCATTCTGACGAAAGTCAGAATCTCCTGTTTCAAAGGATTGCGGGTCAAGCCCGCAATGACGAAGCGAGATATTCAACATTTTGCGCAATTTTTTTGACGAAAACGGTAAAAACGGCTCGAAAGCAATTGCCAAATTCGCAGCAATTTGCAAACTCAAATTCAAAATCGTAGCAACGCGTTCCGGCTCGGTTTTCGCCAATTTCCAAGGCTCGGTGTCGGCAAGATATTTGTTGCCGATGCGCGCGAGATTCATCGCTTCTTTCAACGCATCGCGAAAACGGAAATTATCCAGCAATTTTTCGATTTCGTTTTTTACGTCGGAAAAGTCGGCAAGCGTTTGACGGTCGTAATCGGTCAATTCGCCCAATTCGGGAACTTTTCCGTCGAAAAATTTCTGCGTAAGCACCAACGCACGATTTACAAAATTTCCATAAATGGCAACCAACTCGCTGTTGTTTCGCGCCTGAAAATCGCGCCAAGTGAAATCGTTGTCTTTTGTTTCGGGAGCGTTTGCGGTCAGCGCGTAACGCAAAACGTCTTGTTTTTCAGGAAAATCAACCAAATATTCGTGCAACCAAACCGCCCAATTTCGCGAAGTGGAAATTTTGTCGCCTTCGAGATTGAGAAATTCATTTGCCGGCACATTTTCGGGCAAAATATAACTTCCTTCGGCTTTCAACATCGCCGGAAAAACAATGCAGTGAAACACGATATTGTCTTTTCCAATGAAATGAAGCAAGCGCGTGTCGTCGTTTTTCCACCATTTTTCCCAATCGTTCGGCAAGAGTTCTTTTGTGTTTGAAATGTAACCAATCGGCGCATCAAACCAAACGTAAAGCACTTTTCCCTCCGCGCCGGCAACCGGAACAGGAATTCCCCAATCCAAATCGCGGCTCACGGCGCGCGGTTGCAAACCCATATCGAGCCAACTTTTGCATTGACCGTAAACGTTTGATTTCCACTCTTTATGCTCCTCCAAAATCCACTCGCGCAGCCACGCTTCGTGTTGGTCGAGCGGGAGATACCAGTGTTTCGTTTTGCGCATCACAGGCGTGCTTCCGCTGATTGCCGATTTTGGATTTATTAAATCCGTCGGATTGAGCGATGTTCCGCAGGCTTCGCATTGGTCGCCGTACGCGTTTTCGTTTTCGCAGTGCGGACATTTTCCGGTAATGTAGCGGTCGGCAAGAAATTGCTGTGCTGTTTCGTCGTAATATTGCTCGGTTTCCTGCTCGATAAATCCGCCTTTCGTTTCGATAGTTTTGAAAATTTCGGAAGCCAATTCGCGATGCGTTTCGGAAGTTGTACGCGAATAAATATCGAACGAAATTCCAAATTCCTCGAACGATTTCTTTATAATATTATGGTATCTATCAACAATATCTTGCGGTGTAACACCTTCTTTTTTAGCCTTTATGGTGATTGGAACGCCGTGTTCGTCCGAGCCGCAAATATGTATCACTTCCTCGCCTTTGAGCCTCAAATAGCGCGTGTAAATATCGGCGGGAATGTACACGCCGGCTAAATGTCCGACGTGAATTGGACCATTTGCATACGGCAAAGCGGAAGTTACGGTTGTACGTTTAAATTGTTTCATTTGTTTTCAGATTTTGTGTCATTGCGGGCTTGACCCGCAATCTCATCATCGGGGAGATGCTGAAACAAGTTCAGCATGACATTTAAGTTTCAGCCTGCAAAGATACGCAGATTTTAAACAATATCCACCGTTCCCGATATATCTTTCAGCACATTTTCAACCAATTCGTGCACCATACACCACTCGGCTTTTTTGGAACTGTCGTCAATATGAAAAATATTATGTTCAAATGATGGTTTGAAACCGAGTTTTGTATAAATTTCAGGCTCTCCGCAGAGAAAAACGGCTTTGTAACCCATTTCTCGTGCGATGCGAAAAGATTTTTCTACCATTGCGCGCGCAATTTCTCTGCGAAAATAATCGGGATGCACACAAATCGGAGAAAGCAGTAATTCTGTAACATTCTCATTTTGTGTGCGGATAGTCATTTTGTACAAAACAATTTGCCCAATGATTTTTCCATTCTCATCTTCGGCAATCAATGATAATTCGGGAATAAAAGTATCCTTTTTTCGTACTTCGTTCAAATAATCCCATTCGCCATCGGTTGTGTCGTTGGTTGCAAAAGATATTTTCAAAAGTTCGTAAACTTCGTCATAATCAGTTGGTGTTTCTTGGCGGATTTTTATTTTATCTAAATTCATAATGTTTTTTCACAGGCTTTTTAACTTGCCAAAAACACGACAATCCTTTCGGAAAAACAACGTAATCGCCTGCGGAAAATGAAACGCTTTTCGAGCCGTAGTTGACTGTTACTTCGCCTTCGACAATGAGGCTGATTTCTTCACTATCGTAATGCCAATCAAATTCTGACACGCCGCACGACCAAATGGGATTGGATTTCATTTCGGCAACTTCTTTTTCAGTGGGTTTTCTAACTAAAATATCCATAATAATTTGGATTGTTAAAAATTTCTTTTCTTATTATATTGGCTCTAATTTTGAATTTAGAGCACTAAATTTCCCTTCTCTTTTTAGAAAAATCTTATGACTTCCAACAATAATTCTTTCATAAGAACGGCGAAGTACCCTTCTACCCCAAATATCTACTAAAATATATTTACCGTTTCTCAATTTTTTAGCACGATAATGATGAATGGGATCTAAGTGATATTTAACAATAGAATCAAGATTGCTTCTAACAGGCTGATAATCTTTAATGTGAAATTTTCCACCGAGTCCGAGAGACAGTCCAACACTGATAGTATCTTGTTTGAAAGCCAAAGCCCCGTTAACTGTACTATCCCAAGAAGTTTTTCTTGCAAGTCGCATAAAATATCTATTTCCTGTTTTTACGTAGTAAATATTGAAAAACTGAACCCCTCTCAAAAATCTGTCCCTATCTATGCTTTCAACGTGCGATAAAGAATCAAACGTTAAAATCACGATAAAATCGGGAGAGTACATTGTGATAACATTATAATAACCTGAATAAGAAAATCTAGGTCTATATACATACTCTCTACCTTTTAATAGCCTTTTATAATCTCTTGGTCTAAGTCTTGGGAAATTGCTTCTATCGTAAAAGCGAGCAATTTTTTCGTCAGGAGGTCGGTATAAGCCGTCATCTCTTTCAGTGATTTTAAATCTAAAATCACCAAGTGTAGAACACCAATTTGATACAAAGTTAATATCATGTGCTCTAAATTTATTTCTCTCTTTTCTGAGGAAAAATTCACCATATAAGTCTTCGACATAATCCATTCTTCCTATGTTGAATACTTTTTGAGAAAAAGTGCTTGTTAAAGAGAAAAGGATAAAACTTATAATCAAATTGTAATTTCTAATTTTCATATTGCTTGCTTTTGTTTGCACATAACTGTATTAAACCTGTTATGCATTTAGAGCGAAAAACACAATCTTCTGTTTATCAACAGATTAATTTGCATCAGGTTTTCATTCCGCTAGGAATGGTTCGCTCGGTAGAACGATAATTTCACATACAGGACGCATTCCGTACGGAATGCAACCAAATTCAACAATATTTATCTACCGAGCGATAATGCCTAACGGCATTAAATTCAAAATTTCTAAATGCACAACAGGTTATATTAAGCATTATGTGCAAAGATATAGCACTAATGCGAAACTGATTAAAAATGATAAATCGCTACCGCCACAATGCGATGATTATCTGCCCAATGGTTGTTGGCTGTTTGTCCGTTTCGTAAAACTTCGCCGTATTGCGCTATTGTAAAATTGTATTCCAAACCGAACGTAAGCGATGGCAAATTGTAGCTCACAAAAGCCAACGCGCGATAAATTCGATTGGCAAGAAGATGATTGTGATAACCGCGACCGTAAACGGTAAAATTTCCGTGAGCCGTCGGAGCTAAATCGCGCGTTGTTCCCAAATTTTGCAAATAACCTGCAAATGCACCAACTTGCCACGTTGTGCCGTATGCAACATTAATCCACGAAGTAAAAACATTGAAATTGGTGTATTCGAGTTCACCGCGTATTGGGTCAAATCTGCTCACTCCGTAACCATTTGCCATTAATTTATCGCTCAAATTTTGTCCCAAAACAGTTCTTGCTCGAAGCAAAAATTTTCCGTTTGTGTATCCGACATATGCAGTGGCATTGAATGAGGTAAGACTTGCATTCGGATTTGGCTTGATGGTTTTTGTGCCGATTCCGCCGCCGCTTCGCCAGTGTTGAGTTTGGTGTTCGATGCCGAGAAATAATTCGGGAAACATCGCACGCTTGTGATAAATAGGCGAAATTCCGTGCGGACCGTACGAAGTGTGTTGCATCTGATAAACTGCGTTTGCCGTAACTCTGAGATTATCGTTAAGCCAACGCGTGTAACGTAGTTGCGGACTACGATTGAACGGCTGAAAAGGCGAGCCGGTATTGGGCGAAACCATCGCAGGAATCACACCCTCGAAAAGCGGATGCCAAGCCTGACCGAGCAAAAATTCCGAATTTTCCCACGTAAGCTGTGTGTAAGCGTGGCGAATACGAAAAAAGAAGTAAGTCGCACCTGCACCAACAAAGTCGGCTTCAATTCGTGCCGAAACAGCCGCTCCAAACAGCTCTTGACCTGTGATATGCACGCCAACACGCGACAAAACGGCGAGCATTTCTGCTTCGGGAACTGCATTTTCATCATTGCCATTTTCATCAAGCACAACGGGTCGCGGAAGCATATGAAAAAGACCCGCGACCGCTTGTTCGTTCAAGCGCGAATTGAAATAAAAATCGTTGCGCAAAGCACCGTAAAATTGAAAATTGGGTCGTTGTTCCTGCGCTTGCAAAGGAAAAATCAACAGAACAAGCAGAAAAAAAATTACCTTTTTAGTCATCAGAAATCAGAAAATTAATTGATTTTTTCAATCAATTCCATACCTGCTTTGAGCGCGTTCTCGTTCATCGGCAATAAGTGATGATGACGTTCGGGCAAGGATTTTTTCAGACTTTGAACGATGTTTTCGATTGTTGCAACCGAGCGAATTTTTATCAATCCACCGAGAATAATCATATTCAGCGTTTTGGTCATACCATTTGCGCTGGCATATTCTGCTGCATCAATTCGATATGTATTAATGTCTTTTCTGTCGGGAATATTTTTCACCGTTCCGCCATCAAAAATGAGCGTTCCGCCCGGCTTTACTTTCGACACAAATTTATCCATCGAAGGCTGATTTAACACAACAACCGTGTCGTAAATGTTCAACACCGGCGAACTGATTCGCTCATCGCTCAAAATTACCGTAACATTGGCAGTTCCACCGCGTTGTTCCGGTCCGTACGACGGCATCCAACTTACTTCTTGTCCTTGCAAAAGTGCCGAATAAGCCAAGATTTTTCCCATCGAAAGCACGCCTTGTCCGCCAAAACCGGATATAATTATTTCCTCTTTCATACTATATTAAGTTTTCAGTGGTCAGTTTTCGGTTTTCAGTTACCTTTGTTCTGACAACTGACAACTACTTTCTGACAACTTTTATTAAATGTCTTTCAAATCGCCGAGCGGATACATCGGAAACATATTTTTCACCATCCAATCGTTTGATGCTGTGGGCGATAATTTCCAACCCGAAGGGCAAGTTCCAACAATTTCGACAACCGAAGTTCCTTTCTTTTGAGCCGAATTCTCGAAACCTTTTTGCAATGCTTTTTTCGTTTTGCGAACGCCTGCTACATTGTGAACGCTGTGGCGAGTAACATAACAAGTTCCATCCAACTCTGCGAGCAGTTTACTGATATTCAGTGGATAACCGCTCAAATCAGCCGTTCGTCCGTGAGGCGAAGTCGAAGTTTTCATTCCTTCGAGCGTTGTCGGCGCCATTTGTCCGCCTGTCATTCCGTAAATTCCGTTGTTTACAAAAACTATCAAAATGTTTTCGCCTCGATTGCAAGCGTGAATTGTTTCTGCCGTTCCGATTGCTGCCAAATCGCCATCACCTTGATAAGTAAATACATAGCGGTCGGGCAGCAAACGCTGAATGGCTGATGCCACCGCAGGAGCGCGACCGTGAGCCGCTTGCTGCCAATCAACATCAATATAATTGTAGGCAAAAACCGCACAACCAACCGGCGCAACGCCGATGGTTTTGTTTTGAATTCCCATTTCATCAATCACTTCGGCAATGAGTTTGTGTATTACGCCGTGACTGCATCCGGGACAATAATGCATCGGAATATCGAGCAATAAATCGGTTTTTTTGCAAACCAAATTAGCGGGATTTATTATTTCGTTTGTCATAAAATTTCAGATTTCAAATTTCAAATTACGAGTTTGCACTCTACACTCTGTACACTACACTCTCTTTCAATGCTTCCAACACTTCATCGGGCGAAGGAACGATTCCGCCCAAGCGACCGAAATGTTCAACCGGAATTCGACCGTTCACCGCGAGGCGAACATCGTCAATCATTTGTCCGGCGTTCATTTCCACGTTCAAAATGCCTTTTGCTTGGTCGGCGTATTTGCTGATAATTTTTGTCGGAAACGGAAAAAGCGTAATCGGGCGCAATAAGCCGACTTTTATGCCTTCCTCGCGAGCCAATTCTACCGCTTTTTGGCAAATGCGCGCACAAGTTCCGAAAGCAACAATCAAGTATTCGGCATCATCGCACTGAAATTCCTCAAACATCACTTCTTTTTCCTCAATTTCGCGGTATTTTGCTTGCAAATGTATGTTTGTGCGCTCCATTTCTTCCGACAAAATTGCCAGCGAGGAGATGATGTTTTGCTTCCGGTCTGCTGTTTTTCCGAGCGTTGCCCAAGGATATTTTTCGCGGATTTCCTCCTCTGTCATTCGAGGCTGAAAAGGCGGAAGGACAACTTTTTCCATCATTTGCCCGATAACTCCATCGGCAAGTAACATCACAGGTGTAAGATATTTGAACGCCAAATCGAATGCCAAAACCGTGTGGTCTGCCATTTCTTGTACCGAAGCAGGCGCGAGAACAATTATTTTGTAATCGCCGTGTCCGCCGCCTTTAACCGACTGATAATAATCGGCTTGGCTCGGTTGGATTGTTCCCAATCCTGGACCTCCGCGCATCACATTGGCAATAACGCAAGGCAATTCGGCTGATGCGAGATATGAAATTCCTTCTTGTTTCAGGCTGATGCCCGGACTCGACGAAGTTGTCATTGATTTTTTTCCGCATCCGGCAGCACCGTAAACCATATTGATTGCCGCCACTTCGCTTTCTGCTTGCAAAACCACCATTCCGGTTGTATTCCAAGGCTCGAGAAGCATAAGCGTTTCCATAATTTCAGACTGAGGAGTAATCGGATAACCGAAATAACCATCGCAACCGCAACGAATGGCGGCTTCGGCAATGGCTTCGTTTCCTTTCATAAGTCTTACTTCTTCCATATTTTTAGAGTATAGAGTATAGAGTATAGAGTGCAGATTTTTTCGCTTTGCGAAAATTGTCGTTTTACTCTTTCTCGTAACGATTATTAATTTTATTCTGATTTCTGATTCACGTCATTGCGGGCTTGACCCGCAATCTCATCTATCGAGAGATGCTGAAACAAGTTCAGCATAACGTTACTTTTAATTCTGATTTCCAATTTCCGGCTTCTTTCTGTAAACCGTAATACACGCATCCGGACAAACATAAGCGCACGCGGCGCATCCTGTACACGCATCCGAATTTACCATTTGTGCAAAATTATAGCCTTTCGGGTTCAATTCTTTTGCCAAAGCCAATATATCCGACGGACAAGCAACCACACATAAATCGCAACCTTTGCAACGTTCTGTATCAACCACAACTGCTCCTTTTATTTTTGCCATTATCTTTGTTTTTTATTATTGACTTGCAAAAATAATCAAAAAATCCAAAGAGGCAAATATAAATTTTAAAAATGAACGGTTTGTAAATAAAATGTCAAAAAAACGAAACGGTTTTGTCCAAAATGCGCAACCGTAGGGTAGGGGCGAAGGTTTGCCCTTGCACCACAAATAATTTGTAACATCCGTCATTTTTGGGCGACCGCGAGGGTCTCCCTTACAAAACCGCAAAAAAAATCCTAGCAGATTTCAAAAACCTACTAGGATTAAACTTTTAAACTGTCTAAATCAATGATCTATAGATGTTTAGAATTTTCTTGATTAATAGATAATAGAAATTAGATTTAAATTTCGTTTTCATCGTTGTGAGTGATTTCGTATGAATTCTTGGTAAATCTCTCTATCAAAAGACCCGGTAAAATCGTAAAATAAAGTGTCTAACTCGTACCAACCGTTCAAAGGAACTCCGTACTCTTTTGCCAAATTTGCCAAGTTATCTTGATTAACAACGGTAACAGTTGTGTTCAAACCATACATTTTCGTCATCCCCCAAGTTAGCATATTTGAGCAACTGCTAAACGGAAAAACTGCGGAAATTGATACGAATATGAGTTTTTCATTTGAAAAATTTACTAAAAAAGGCAGTTAAATAAGCGCGTGGTTTAACTGCCTTTTTTAAAAGTTTAAGAACCAAGTTGTTGATTTTTAATTGAATTATTCTTTTTGCTGTCTTGTAAGGTGCGTATCAGAACAAAGAAAGCAAGTGAAAACCATATAAGATACATCACAGCCAACTGATACTTCCATTCATAAAAATAATCTCTGAGGATTAGACTATAAATGACCGTAGTAGGCATCGCCAACCACAAACGAAGAAAGAGCTTTCCCAAAGTCCATTCAGTATTCGATATTTGTCGTTTAGTTTTTATCAACTCCTTACGGTCTGTAAAGTAGCACCAACCAAAATAAACAAAGGAAAAAAATAAGGTATCAAAAAATGCAACAATGGTGGATAATAGTCTGGATAATTAATTGTTATCAATACCAAAATCGCTGATAACGATAAAAACAATCCTAGCACAGAAATAACCTTTAATTCTTTCGTATAGCTCTCTGTTCCGTAATTCATGTTTACCTCCTTCTTATTTATCTTTCTTGATTTTAGCAAATCAGGTTACTTAGTCCAACACCCCACATTAGTCCGAAAGCTCCACCAATAACCTCCGGCGAGAGAGCCTTTAGATCCACCCACAGCTCCCTTTATTACGCCATTTACCGCGCCACCATAAATAAGTCCAATTGTTCCAGTAGACATATCACAAGCGAATTTTTCCCAATTCCATCTCTTGCCGTGAATATCAACGACATCAATAGGTTTCATTTCTTCCATCAACTGAAAAGATATTGTTCCTTTGATTTCGTCGAAACGAATATCGGCAACAAAACTCGTAGCTTTGCCTGATGATGACATCACTAAATAGGACATCGTATTGGGGTTGTCCATATGAGGAGTTGCAATAGTTGTCAAACTCTCTCCCAAGCTTGTTGTGGCTCTCAACGTTGTTGAATTGTCAATATCCCAACTTTCTCTTACTGCAACACTTCTTGTAGTTACACGGTCAATTTCAAATTCGGGAATTGTAAATTCGGGACAAAGTCCGTAAAACACTTCCACAGCCTCGAAAGTTACATCTACTCCTAAAGTAGTCGCCATTTCAGCAAAAATCTCTTCGTACGAGAGATTGATTTCTGTTTCAGGCTCGTTTGTATTCAGTTGAATATTTTCATTATCACAAGCCATAAACCCAAAAGCCACAAGGGCTAATCCTAAAATAAAATTTTGTTTTTTCATAAAATAAAAACCTGTTAATTTCAACTAACAGATGCAACTTTAAGTAGAAAAAAAATTCTTTTCAGGGCAGCTGCCCTGAAAAGAATTTGGGAAAAATTTCTTACTATTACGTTGCAATGAAAAAAGTACATCTAACCCGCGAGCAAAGGTACACAATTTCCGTTTTACATAAGCAAGGTTGTAGCCAAAAAATGATTGCACAGACAATCAGTAAAGATAAATCGGTGATAAGCCGAGAGTTGAAACGAAACGCCAATCTAAAAGGGAAATACTCTTTCACTTATGC
>Ga0123355_10021182_pt1 | contig 10403 bp, 5 predicted proteins | sample TergutEmb28metaG_3_FD_89872 | JGI IMG/M metagenome (GOLD analysis project Ga0123355, IMG submission 89872) | Embiratermes neotenicus P1 segment gut microbial communities from Petit-Saut dam, French Guiana - Emb289 P1 | ecosystem: Host-associated > Arthropoda: Insects > Digestive system > Gut ... | reverse complement strand
CAACCAGTTAGTCGCAGACTCCTGAAGATGGTCGTATTAACGGCCGAAACATGTTGAGCATTGAATGAGTATTGAATAAATAATAAAATAAGTGGCATCAAGTTGGTTTCTCTTTACTCATCTTTAATGCGGTTATTTATGCAATAATGGTCCCTTTTGTGTCGGCCAATTTCCTGTCGATGTTTCGGCTACACCGTATTGAGAAAAGAACGTGACGCTCTTAATCAGACTTTTATCCACTGTTATACTTTTTATTTGCCGTAATTCTTTGCCATGTGTGTGAACTTAATTGGATCAGATATAATTATGTTGATTTCTTTATTGTTAGTTTTGTCTTGTCATTCCTACAATAGTTCTGTGTGTTTTTTGTTCCCCTTACTAGTGTTGACATTGTAACTGACCGCGTCTTGAAGGTCTGTAGAGGGAGGAGAAGTAGAGTTCTACTTATTCTTAACGTTGGTGCTAGAGGCAGCTGAGTGGTCAAGGTCAGGCCCCGGCCTCTTTGCCCCATGGGAAATAACCGCAGTTCCCAGTGAATAGGACGCCTGTGGGGACACAGCCGGTGCGAGTGATTTCGAACAACAGAAAAATAATCTTGCTTATGCCGGAATTCGAACCTTGGTTCCTCCAGTTACCATGCATATAACAGCTTATTATTATTATTATTATTATTATTATTATTATTATTATTGCTTGTCTTATGGTTATGTCAGTTGGTGGCGTAGTTACATAACTTTTCACTTTTTTTGAATCCACGGTGAGCACTAGGCACCAGTTGCAGCGTTATCTAGTGTTCCTGAGGGGTTTGTCCTTGGACTCACTGCTTTTGCGAGGAAATTTTATGTAATGAACTATAATTACACACTGCCTGACGAGTTTGTAACTCATACCGAATCCATCCAAGACTTAGGAGTACTTCTGGATTCGGAAGAATATTTCGATCACCCTTGTAAACTACACAATTTCTCAGTCACTCAAAAATCTAGAACTCCTACATAATTTGACCTATTCTATTTGTACTACTGATTGTTTGGTTGCTGTTATATTAAATCTTCTTTAAATGTAAGTTAGAATATGCGTCGTCTGTGTGTACTAACAATACAACTACCAATGCCAATAAGCAAGAACACAACCAGCAGTTCACAGGCCTGTACTGAAGCCGCTTTTTTCATAATAGTCCTTATAATCACAATTAAGCAATGATTAATAGTAGCATAATTTTAGTCTAACACAGCGTTATTGTACAAAAAATTTAAGAGAACACAGCTACATGTTTCGGCTTATTTGAAGCCATCTTCAGGCTGCGACTGAAGAGAATTACATGTATAATTAACTAAGCCTTCAAATGACTAGATCTCGTTTGATCTCGTTTGATCACGTTTGATCTCGTTTTATCTCGTTTTATCTCGTTTGATCTCGTTTTATCTCGTCTGATCTCGTCATTTTAAGGTGTCTTTAATCATATATATTTAATCTCTTAAGTCACAGCTTGAAGATGGCTACAAGTAAGACGAAACATGTAGCTTTGTTCTTTTAAATTGTTTATATAATAAAGTTGCTATAGTCCAAAATTACACTACTATTAATCACTGAATAATACACCACGGCCATGTCTCACCTAAAACTTACACAGGTGAGCTGCCGAAGTTACGTACTTTACAAGTTACAAGGCATCAAATGGACCTCTATTTTTCATTCATGTTTTCATAGTCTCAAAATTTGATCCTTCCCTGTTTGATAATACTTGTCTCAGAGTTCCGTCTCGCAATGTTAGAAGCTTCGCTTTGTTTCATGCAGCACGCAAACTCGCCTTCAGACGGATGTACAGTACAATAGCGGTCAATTTGCTAAGCGATGCTGTAGATACATTTTGAAAGGAAATTAAGACTCTGAATCATATTGCACTTTACGCTAGCATTACGTTATGTTTGAGTTGCGGTTTCAGTTCTTTGACTAACCTTCGATTCAATTTAAGTCTTACAACTAATATTTTGTTGACTTTTGTGTTGTATTATTTGCACTTGTGTTTATGTTTTGCTATTATTATTATCATCATCATCATCATCAACATCATCATAACCATGTTTCAATCTTTCTTTCATTTAGTGATGTTATTATTTTGTGCTACTTTTATTATCTGCTGTTCCGCTCTTAAGCCAACATTACTACTACTACCACTACTACTACTACTGCTAATACTATTGTTACTACTATCACTACTACTACGACTACTACTATAATTACTACTACTACTACTACTACTACTACTACTACTATTACTATCACTACTACTGTTATCACTATTACTACTATTATTATTACTTTTACTATTACTACTACTACTATCACTACTGGGGACCTCGGTAGCACAGTGGTTAAGGTGCTGGGCTACAGATCGGAAGGTCGCTGGTTCGATTCCAGGTGGTGTCACTGGAATTTTTCATTGACATAATCCTTCGATCGCACTATGGCCTTTGGGTCGACTCAGAATCTAACATAAATGAGTATCAGGAATATTTCCTGGGGGTAAAGTTGGCCGGTGCGTATGGCTGATAACCTTACCACCATCCTGAGCCATTGTCACGTAATCTGGGAACCTTAATTCCTGGAACCTTCTGGGCACCTCGGGCCTGTAATGGAACTGATTTACCTTTTTTTACTATCACTATTACTACTAATACTTCTACTATTAATATTGGTACTACCATTACCACCACTACTATTACTACCACCACTGCTACTGTTACTACCACTACTATTACCACTACTACTATTACCACTACTATTATTACTAATACTACTATAACAACTACTATTACCACTGCTACTGCTACTACTATCACTACTACTATTACTACTACCACTGCTATTACTACTATTATCACTACCACTACTACTATTACCGCTACTACTACTATTACCACTGCTACTAATACTCTTATCACTACGACTAATACTATTACTACTACTACTATTGTTACCACTACTACTATTATTACCACTACTACTATTACTACCACTGCTACTGCTACTGCTACTACTACTACTACCACCACTACTATTACTACTACTACTACTACTACTACTACTACTATTACTACTACTTCTACTTCTTCTACAAGGGTGGCGATATCGTGGAGAATGAAATGGGTTGGTAAGGTAAAAGAATGGCAGACGTTGGAAATATGACCAGAGTTTTGGTCGGAATTATAACGGGAAAAGTCTAGTTGGCACACCTATGTAAGAGGTTAATATCAATTAGAGCTATAGAAGTTCCTGTGGCTAGTAAGAACTGCAATAATCGGGTTTGAAATGAACACCAGAGACGATTTGTTGCAAACACAATAATAAAACCCTCAATTCCATGAAGACGAAAGAATTCCTAAACCAGTTGTGGGATGGTTAGCTTCTGATTTCCATCTCATCTTCACCAAAATTAGTCAGTTCGCCAGTTGGTTTGCCGGCTCCATCCAGTTCGAAACGTGTAACTGTCTGTACAATAAATCCGTGGGCATACAAACAGCATAAATAGCTTGGCTTGTAGTGCTGTCAAAGAGGTAGACTATTACCACATAGTGGCAAAACCGTCCTGTTACCACTTGCTTTCTGTCCTTGACAGTGTGTACAGTTTGGTTTTACAGGTATCAACCGTGCCTGTACCCCACATGAAATAACATTCTGGTTCCAGAGTTGTTGCCATTAGCTATGATGTGTCTGAGTGGCACTGACGAGTGGCTCGATGTTACCTTCACATCGGAAAACACGTTTAATTAATTAATTAATTTACTTTTTATCGAAAGTTTTATTACAATAGATAAGAGCGGATGAAATGCGTGTGCATGTAACACATGTGGAAGGAGGCAGGAAAGGGTAAAGTTTTTTTTTTTTTGCGAAAGGCTGAAAGGAAGAGTGATGTTGGAAGAAGTAGACCTAGATGGGGAGAGAATAATTAATGTTAAAGAAATATAGGTGAGGACGTGGTACCAGGTAAGGACCATTGCTGGGAACTTATAAATATTCGTGTTGCAGTGCAGATGGGGGGGTTTATTGAAAAGCCGATCGAATGCTCGGAAAGGCTCTTCTTCGTGGATTTTGATGTTTTGCTGACCGTGCATCTCAGTATAATCTTAGTAATTAACCAACTTAATGCATAAAATCTTGTTTCATAGTAATTTTATTATATGCTTCTACGTGTTTCGAGCACTATGTGCTCATCATCAGGAGGTCAAAATTGTTTTATACAGCATCTGCTATCATCACACATGTAGGTGGCCGTCCCGTGCAAAGGTTGAGAGAAGACTACTCTCAGCTTGTAATTTATTCCTTTTTGGGTAATTCTCCGGCGTCTGAGTTCTAATTGCCGACGTTTCGGAACTCATTATCGGTTCCATCTTCATAGGCAGGTCAATTAAGTATACTTCATTGACCTGCCTATGAAGATGGAACCGATAGTGAGTTCCGAAACGTCGGCAATTAGAACTCAGACGCCGGGGAATTACCCAAAAAGGAACAAATTACATTTGGAACACGGCGAAAGCTTAAATACTTTCAGCTTCTCTCAACCTGTGCACCGGCGGCCACCTACACGTGTGATGATACCAGATGCTGTATAATATAATTTTGACCTCCTGATGATGAGGACATAGTGCTCGAAACATGTAGAGGCATATAATAAACTTAATATAAAACAAAATTTTGTGTGTTAGGTTGGTGAATTACTAAGATCTTCTTCATGGATTTTGTCAGATAGCTAATTGGTACTTTATTTAGGTTGCTCCTATTTACATTTTACAAGCGCTGCATATGTTCAAGATTTACCTTGCATTACGCCACAGTCGAATGGAAAGTGGATAACATAGATGTCCGAGAGAGAATGACAGCTTAGAGAAGATCTTGTATATCAGTATCTAACATTGTTGTTCGAGAGAACGCAGAGAGATCTGTAGCTAACATAAAGCTTTGAGAGAGTTTAGAGATTAGTAGTTAATATAACTTCCTTTTAGATGGAGCTTACAGATTAGTAGCTAACACAGCTATTTGAAGAGAGAGAGATTAGGGATTAGTAACTAGCATACTCTTTAGTTAGAGAATTTATAAACTAGTAGCTGACATGGTGTTTAAAAGAGGTTGTGTATTAATAGTTTAAAAGCTTTCTGTTAGAGAGAGAGAGAGATCACATAATTGTTAACATAGATATGTGCGAGAGTGCATACAGATTAGTAGCTAATATAGCTGTTTAAGGGGTGTTGTATATAAGTAGATAATTTTGTTTTCTACTAGAGAGAGTGGTCGCAGAGTGCAGTTCTGTTTTCGCCAACAGCTCTCTGTACACACCTTTCTGGAGGATTTTCCAATTATTTCCGGGCAAGTGTTCCGACGGAAAATCATTATTAACATGCGACCAGACACTTTTCTTCTGCAGCATTAGAAATTCGCATTTTTACAAATTTGACAATTTAAAAGTACAGCATTTTAGAAACAATTGTTAAGTACGACACACCTTTATGAAAGTAAGAGGGCGAAATTGGTCTGAATTGTTCTCTGAATAAAGAGAGGATTCTTTTTAAACAAGTAAATTATGCCATGGAACAGTCCTTGTGGATCTAACAGATCCCCAGTGTGTCAAAAACTTCCCAGAAAATTAGGAAACGGAAATATATATGACCCTCTCTGCAACATTCAGCAATTACTCAAATCCTTAGCCCGATGAATCCAATCCATGCTGCTCCAAAGCAGTTCTTTAACAACTACCTATATCGCGCGGTGTTGCGATGTTGTGGTTTCATTTTAAGCAACTGTTTTCTATTTCACTTCCATGGAAAGGAATAAACGGTCCCCTGCCTGGGTTAATAAACTGATGATATTTATCATTTATTCTTATCAAGACAGAAAAACAAACCATTAAACAAGGAGCTAACCATAGGACGTCGAATCGAGCTCTGTGTGATTCCCTTAGTCCCTTAGTCCATTTAATTACCCCTACTTACGAAAATATTACAGGGCTAGTATTCAAGCCAGCCGGTCCCAGTGGCTGCGCGGTCTAAGGCGTAGGTCTGCCGCTGCTCGCCTGCTGAGATTGTGGGTTCGAATCCCACAGGAGACATGGAAACCTGTCTGTTGTGAATGTTGTGTGTTGTCAGGTAGAGGTCTCTGCCAAGAGCTGATCACTCGCCCATAAGAGTCCTACCGACTGTGGTGGGTCGATGTGTGTGATTAAGAAACCTCGTGAGTGAGGAGGCCCTGGCCCACTGGGGGGCTGCCGTGCCAAAAACAAAAAAATTATTCAAGCCAGGCGGTGTTGCAATTTCTATTTCTAAGTTCATCTTTTACCCCACAGTAAACACTCGTATCCGCTGCAAAATTCAATCGCTTGTTGTTTATGGGAATAGGCTAAATGCTACACAATTAGGAGAATGACACGAAGCACTCAAAAAACAGTAGCGTAGTGAAGACTTTTAAGTCCAACAGTCATCTTAAAGTGAACAAATTGTGAGCTTAAAAATATCTTTTTTATCTAACTTTAGTTATATTTTATTTTGTTATAACAAAATTAGCATAAATATTACTTATTTCATGATGTGATTCGAAATTTATTCACCACAAAGCCCTGTCAAGTGTAAGGTATAGGAACAACATTTTACCCTTTAAAGAGGAAAAATTCTTACTGATTTCCGAAAGAGCATTGCTTTTTGAATGGTCCATTGTTTCACCCTGTTGTTTTTCTGGTAAGAACCACGTCTTGATGAGGATGAGTATGGAGCATTGGTGGAATGACGCTGACAGGGAATCGAACCCGGTCCTCCGATGTAAGAGGGCAGCGAGTAACAGCCTTAGTCATAACACGACCCTTTTGAGGGCGAAAAACAACCAGAATTGTAAATAAAGATTCAGCTCGTACCGCGCGGCCAGCAATTTCTTTCTCGGTTATAATAACCAAGCACTTACAGGGAAGTAGTCGCTGTTAGTGCTGAGAAGTAAAGGTAAAGGTAAAGGTAAAGTGATCCCGTTACAGACCCGGTGTGGGTCAGAGGGTGGGTAGAGGTGTAGCTCTACTCTTCCATGACCGCGACACTAGAAAGGGGTGAGTGGTCAGCAGCACGTCCCGGCCGCACTTTACCCCCATTTTACAGGAGGCTGGGTGGGCCCCAGGGCCGGTCTGGACGGGCGGAAAATCTCGTCCCCACCGGGATTCGATCCCGGACCGTCCAGCCCGCAGTCTGTCGCTATACCGACTGAGGTACCGGGCCCACTAGTGCTGAGAAGTGTGTAACACTAACACATTTACATTGTGAGCAGACTTTAGTTCTTTAAATGTGTTACGTGGTGAGAGATAAAACAATCACTGGTCCTTGAAGGGTTAACATTAAAAAAAAAAAGATGTGTGTATTTTATATTAACGTTTATGGTAAATATCAACCTCTCTTTCAAACTAACCTTAACCCTTCAGAGGAGAGTAGTAAGCTATTCCATATGCAAAACGTGTTTAAACACCAAACAAACTCAGCGTTTTGTACACACAGCTTATTGAAGGCTTGTTTGTGGTTCCCACAATAAACAGCGATTTTTCCCCTGAGCAGTATTAACCAGTCTGTCTTTGTAATAGAGATGCAGTGTGTTTCCTGTGAAGTACAAATTGGATTGCTTTGTATTGTTTAGCTGAACCTCAGAACCCAGACCTTAACTACTTCCAGTATAATTACTTCCAGTGCTGCTGTGCCAAATCACAGACTGTTGCAACATGAACGCCTGTTTGTTTCACCTTTACTAATTGACTAATGACTTGAAGAATTGAGCCGTGACGTCAAGGAATTATTTTGTGTAAATCATGCGATTGGTTTAGGGTAGGTTTTTGTGTTGCTGTGAATATCAGATTAATAATGAACTGCAGACGCAATTACACGTGTCGACCTTCACCTCGTGATGGATCTTCATTTTATTTCTTTGCGCTGTTTTCATCCTTCTGCACTATAATTATTCCGTGCAGAATTAATTATTGTACTGCGTGTTATGTGAATGCTGATGCGTTGAATTTATAGCATTACTTATTATGTAATCGCTTACTTATTTTGCATTGGGTGTGTTTAACAGTGCTGTTAAAATTAGCTTCTAATTTAAAGAAAATAGTGGATAATAAACTAGCAAGTATATGGAAGGAAGCCGATCAGTCTTCTTTGAGGTAACATGTCAGAGGATATAACCCCAATTTTAATGTTCAATAGGGTTTATACAGAAAATATTTTATACAATTTCTTGGCAATATGAATATTTTTGGGGGTGCAGAGATCGTGTAGCCTGTATAGCAACTGGTTACTAGCTGGGCGGTACGGGGTTAGAATCCCAGGATAGGCAAGCAATTTTATTTTCTCAAGAAATATTTAGACCGCCTCTGAGAACCACCCAGCTTCTTATCCAGTGCGTTGACAACTCAATTCCCTGCCTAGGTTAAGAATGAGTGGAGTTATATCTCTAATCCCCCTTACGCCTTCATGGCGTGGAAAAGGACGAATTTTTTATATTGAATTTTATTTTTCTGTCGGCAAAAAGAGAGTCCACCGTCAGAGAATCATGGAATATTTAGCATGGTTTCAGCCCCACCTGCACTTCTTCTTTTGACCAAGATAATTAAATACTCTTACGATCCCCAGAAAAGACGCCCCCAAGTTTCATTTGATTAATATCCGCGTTTATTTATGTTTTATTTTCTTAGATTATCGGCGACTATATTATCCTAGTATCTGAAGCCACAGGTGCAGTCCCTAACTTTGCCACTACTCCTTCGTACATAGTAAGGAAAAGTAAATTTGTAAGTTTATGTGTGCAATGAAATCTAATTGTCTGCAGAACAGAGGAAAGAGCCAATTGTGTCTCGGAGAGCGAAAATAATTTAAGTGAGGAAAACTTTCCTCATTACAGGCAAAGTTGAAGCGTCTTACTGCGTCGAATTACACACGAAGGCTTGAGCTGAAAACCAAACATTTATAAGTCGACCTTGCAATTATACGGGTCTTTCGTTAGCTTCAGGGCAAGTTGGTTTCAATCCCGGTGGCCATTGTATAGGAGCCTGATGTAAATTAAATTTTTTGTGATTGAGAGGGCAAACAGAAAACGGGTTTCCTTTACTTGGAATTACAGCCCGGCTATCTATCCGTAAGTTACTCACTGATCAACCTGAGATATTCTGACCCTGTCTTGTGTACAGTATGGCCTGCTTTGTATTTTGTACAACCCTCGAAATGGACATTGTAAACGAGTTCAGTAAAATCTGTGCTACGCTCGCGGTGAAAGGTGTTATGAGTCCGCGCCCTCTGGTCGTTTTGTTTCTAGAGGAGAACGGGACAACCAGGTGGAGCCTTTACCGGAAATTGCTACTGCACGCAGTAACCTCGTTCAGTAGTCATGTCACTTTTCGTAACGGTCTTTCGAGTCTGCAGTGTGTCTAACAAGATGCTGAAGTGCATCCAGCAGACTGCAAAATTTCTACAAAAAGGCTTTTCGAGAAGGATAATGTAGTAGTCGTAGCAGAAACAGCAGCAACAGCAGCAGTAGTAGTAGTAGTAGTGGTGGTGGTGGTGGTAGTAGTAGTAGTAGTAGTAGTAGTAGTAGTAGTAGTAGTAGCAATGGTGGTGGTATCATTGTTAGCAGTAGTGATGGTGGTGGTAGTAGTAGTATAGTAGTAGTTGTAATAATAATAATAATAATAATAATAGTAGTAGTAGTAGTAGTAGTAGTAGTAGTAGTGGCAACAGTGGTGGTGATGGTGGTAGTGGTAGTAATAGTAGTAGTAGTAGCAGCAGTAGTGTGGTGGTAGTAGTGTTGTTAGTAGTAGTAGCAGTAGTGGTAGTAGTAGTAGTGGTGGTGGTGGTGGTGCTAGTGTTAGTAGTAGTAGTAGTAGTAGCAGTGGTGGTGGTAGTAATGGTAGTAGTAGCAACAGTAGTGGTGATAGTGGTAGTAGTAGTAGTAGTAGTAGTAGTAGTAGTAGTAGCAGTGGTGGTAGTAGTGGTGGTGTTAATGTTAGTAGTAGTAATAGTAGTAGTAGTAGTAGTAGTAGTAGCAGTAGTAGTTGTGTTAGTGTTAGTGTTGTTAGTAGCAGTAGTTGTAGTAGCAGTAGCAGTGGTGGTAGTAATAGTAGTGGTAATGTTAGTAGTAGTAGCACTAGTGGTAGTAGTAGTGGTGGTGGTGGTAGTAGCAGTGGTGGTGGTATTATTGTTAGCAGTAGTGATGGTAGTAGTGGCAGTAGTAGTGTTGTTAGTAGCAGCAGTAGTAGTAGTAGCGGTAGCAGTGGTGGTAGTAGTAGTGGTGGTAATAGTAGTAGTAGCAGTAGTGGTAGTAGTAACAGTAGTAGTAGTAGTAATAGTGGTGGTGGTGGTGGTGGTGGTGGTGGTGGTGGTGGTGGTGGTGGTGGT
>Ga0123355_10021181_pt1 | contig 10403 bp, 3 predicted proteins | sample TergutEmb28metaG_3_FD_89872 | JGI IMG/M metagenome (GOLD analysis project Ga0123355, IMG submission 89872) | Embiratermes neotenicus P1 segment gut microbial communities from Petit-Saut dam, French Guiana - Emb289 P1 | ecosystem: Host-associated > Arthropoda: Insects > Digestive system > Gut ... | reverse complement strand
GTCTGAAAGTAAGTCGTGGATTGCATCGTCTAAAGTAAGAAGTTTATCTAAAGTATCTTGAAGTCTGCCTTGATAATGTTGGTAGTCATCTAGAGAAGATGTTTCAGAAAATCCATTAATCGCCTAATAAAACGCGTGGCATTTCCTCTTTCTCTAGCTTGGTTGCGGTTCAAATTGTGAAGCTCATTTGTAGGTTGTTCCATCATAACGGTGGTGCTAGCTGTATTATCGACTGGGTGTGTAATGTGAGTACCGGTAATCCCCGCAAAACGTGCTGCTGCGTCCGTGAAGCTGTTATCCGTGAAACGCAGTAGAGCGCTGTTTTACCGACTGAGCGTGAGAAAACTCAAGCCGCGAGACTACTGTGGATGCTGATTAATCTGTGGTGGATACCCTACAGTAGTGTAAACGTACAAAAAAGGTTTTTTAAATTTCTACAATCTGAAACGGAGAAATGTGCAAAGTAGAAGCAGTAGAACTAATGAAAAGACGGTAGTGTAACATATCGTACCAGTGTGAGCGTGGCAGTCTTCGCAACTTGGTGGTCGTTGGAACGTTCTTCCCTGCGAGAGTGAGAGTGAAAACAATCTACGTGCAGTATACCTTCAGATTGTTTATCTGGTCCTCTTTCCAGAGTATTTCGGCACCAAATGTGGAGGGAAGCATGGTCTCAGAGCAGACACTGAACTAGCGTGAACTGGCATGCCGCCATCTTCTTTATTCAGTAAGATTTATACAAGCATCACGGATAAGGATTGCAGCGGAGTCACGGATCTTGTATAGGGGGGAAAGCAAGGGTAACATATAAACATGAATATTATGTGCAGATACATTTACGTTTAAAGACCGGGTTTCAGCCTTCTACAACCTGTATACACTTCTCCTCTCTCCCATATATGCAACATTACACAAACAATTCATTCTTCTTGATTTGATCAAACGAAAAATATTTAGTTATAACTACAGCTCAATATGCTCCTCTCTATATATTTTTCTCCACTCCCCCTCACCTCGTCCTTCTTAGACCCTAATATTCCACTCAGCACCCTATTCACAAACACCCTCAGCCTAAGCTCTTCCCTCAATTTGAGCAACAACCAGCACGTATATATTTCTATGTGTCTTTTTTATATTTTTGGGAAGGAATGCTGTAAGACCACAGATCTTGTATCAAATGTTAGCTAGCGTTCCGTAATTTCAAGCTGTTTTCATTATGTTCCTGAGTAGAATTCTGATATTTTAGATTCATCCCAGAATTTTAATCCTTTCACATTTTCAATCAATCTATACCATTTGAATTCTTTCTTTATTCTGATCTCGAGACATGACCATGCCCTATTTTTACCAACATTCACATAAAGTCCACTCTTCTTACTGGCAACTAATAGAGCTTCCGTCAAATATATTACCATCATCAACATACAACTAGACCTGATGGACACAACTAAATTTGTATCAAATATTTTAACCTGCATTAACCTGATGGGTGTTTCTAAAGCAAATAATAAAGTAATAGTGACAGAACATCTCCTTTCTTCAAAGTTTTCCTAATAGGAAATAAGAAAAATGCTTTCCTATATAGACCTTGCTATAGTTTTCTTTCAGTCACAAATTGATTATAGTTAAATTTTTCATAGCGAAAACACACTCAATGAGATGATTATATAAGACTTCTGCTTTAACTGAATCAATGCTCTCTTGAGGCCTAAAAATAGCTGATACACTGCTTCGTTGTGTCCCCAACCTCCTTCAGTATTTGACGAATGTAGATTATATTATTAGTAGATAAGCTTGCGTTTCGAAATATATACATTCTTTCCCCAATATAAAATTCGGCATTTGGATTAAAACTCCAAAGCGGGAATTTTATAGATTTTATAAGTTGGAAAATTAAAATTCCTCCTTAAATACTGATTTACTTACTTACCCCATGGAGCACATTCTTTTGAGGAGCTAACCTGTTCACAAATAAACAGAAATTTCGTATTTTATGGAGCCCGAATATTCATTGCGGCAAAAAACAAGTGCCCGCGAACTGTCCCTATCATAAGCAACCTCTTTCCAGTCCATTCTCCTAAATTCCACTTCATGAAGATCCATTTTAATATTATTCTCACATCTATTCCTGCGTCTCCCAAGAGGTCTTTTTCATCACTGTTACCCACAAAAACAATATACGCCTCTCCTCTCACCAATACACGATATGTGAACCGCGCATCTCAATCTTCTGGAATTTATCACTTAAAATATTGTTTGAGGAGTACAGATCAATAAGCACCTAATTATGTAGATCCATTCCCATACTATATCATCTCTCCAAAGCCTATATACATTTAATCTTCTTTAATTATTACAAAATATTTTATAACTCTTCTAATTGATGGATACAATGAACGACTCTTTCCATTCCTCAAGCAATTATCCTTTTTTCCAAATAGAGTTAATTATTCTACAGATTTCAGAGTGAAATTTCCTTCACTTATGTAATAATATATTCTGATTGGATTTGATAAATAACTTTTTGTGTTCTTATATATTTTCTACAGACATCTCAACGTCAAAAGCTCTATTGCCAGTCATTAGTGATTCTGCCGAATTCATCAGACATGAAATCACTATTCTCAACAGGTATTCCGTCTAAATACAAATAGCTTCAATTTCGATATAACAGAGTAATTTCCACTAATCCTCTACCATTAGCCTCCTTTAAAACTAGCCAGTCAGCTCCGATTCTAGAAATTTAGAGAGTTTTCGAATTCATGTGCGACAGGTTTAGTGTGATTCTGCTGAAAAGTAGAGACGCCATTATTCTCCTGTTTACGCAGAAGTTGCTAATCTTGTGACTTGAATAGGAGGGTCTTAGGTTTATGATAAAAGCTCTGAAGTTTATCATATAAAATGACGGTTATTTTGTGGATGAAATCTCGCTAAGCAAAGGATTTTTTACGTATTATTCCTCACAGTTTGTGTCTGAAGCCGGCTGTCTTCTGCGTTTAATTGAGTATACGTCACATCGACCGTGATAATATTCTCCAAACACTAATTCTTTTACAAATTTAAAATTCATAACTTTTCCTTCTTACGTATGTGATCAAACAAATTTGAATAAAAATATAATAATTTAGCATTAAAATTCCTACTTACCTGTCAATATCACAGCGCAAAACAGCGTACCGCGTAACAGCAACACCGCCAATTGTGAATTTATAATAAATTGCGCATTACGTGAAGACCACTAAAATGTCATGTGACTTATTTCGTAGGTGTACTTTGACACAGTTCATTCTGACATATAGATAATTTTCCACCTCTAAAATTTGACATCTGCATATATTAAGTTGGACACAAAATTTATTTGTTACCTGCACGTATTGAACACTAAAATTTAACTAATCTCATATTTGAATATAACTTCAACTTAATTCTTTTGCTCTCTCCAACCTTAAATTTAGTGGAATCGTTTATGTTGGAAATGTAATATTTACACAGGCTGAACTTTTTCCTAATAGAAATAATCAGTTATTTAAGAATGCATTTATTTAAGAAAGAGAAATCAAATTTGCCTTATTTTAAAAGAAGGAAACAACAAAAGAACTGACAAAACTCTGATGAAATAAACGACAAATTACCAAACATAGACACGTTTTCTTGTATTACTATTATGTCAGGTGTTACATTTTGTCATTATACGTAATTTGCGATATTTCAAAACAAGTCTTTACTGCGGATATTTGAAGGAACCTTTATTGTGTCAGGTTGTAACTCGGACAGAAACACGTTTTCATTTTACTCCGAAGATTGGTTTTAATTATTTAATGAAATTGGCAAGGGAAATAAGGTTTTTTGATGAAAACCAAAAAAAAGTCACCGCTAGAAATAAATGAAGGAACTGAATCAGTCAAATTGCTCCATCGCGCAGGAATTTGTTCGAAAATCATTTGTTTGCCAACTGCCGAATATACCTTAACCCTTAAAGGACCTCTAAGGTTTATTGCCTTTTCCCACTACGCCAGTGAATCACAGGCACTTTGTTTCAATATACGGAATTGCTGAGAAGTTATAGTTTATATTATCCATATAATATGCCGACCTACCTAATAAATTATCCTATTTCTTTATGCTATTTCATAAAAAATGCAACAAATCGCCTACCTTTTATGCTGTTGTTCTTCCATACGATTCTTCTATTATTGTCAGCTCTAAAATTGTTAGAGGTAGAAGTTTATGACGATTATCATAAGTAATTATGTGCATTACAAATATTTTAGCCACATACATTTGAAAAATTAAGTTTTAAAATAATTAATAATTGATTAGAATCTAACTACATTCTGAAAACACAGGTTGTTACACAGACCAATACAATATCGGCCCGACAATTGTATAGAGCAGAACTGACTAGATATATTGTGACTTTCTTTTAAAATGGTGAGATTTTCATCCATTGTTCTTAACCAGAAATATACGTGGATATATCGAAATATCGACCAATGAAACCCTAAGGAAGGTTTGCGAAAATCGTTGTTGATTATTTAAATAAATATTTAGGGTTCAAAAAATCAAACATGGTTTACCAATTTTTGTAAACGGAATTCCATTATCATTCCAGTGCTCGGTCCCGAATATGTAAAGAATATTCCCCTCTGGAAAGTCTATTTTACCAGTTGAAACAGTAACACATTCCACACTGATTGTATCAGAAACTTCAGATCTGGCCTTTAACTTCTTCCTCGCCGCTTACAACTAAAGCCTGCCACCGACACATGCTCACATTGGCACCAATTATTGATTTATTTATATGTTTGGAAAACTGTTGCCACGTAACTTCGAAGAATGTATTTCGTAACTGTAACAGTTTTTAGAAAGATCGAATTCAGGCATATTTGTTAGTAACTTCTGTGTGTAAAGTTCTCAGTTCTCCTAACGGTTGACCCACTTTGTGAAACTGTTGCCCGGGAACGGCAAATGAACTTAATTTATGGAGGATCGAATGCAAAATAAACGGCAGATAAGTTGTCATAACCACATAAAAGTTTTTGGTAGGAAAAGACTTGTGAGTCTTTTGCTGCATGCAGTTGCACTGAAAAATGCCGTCAAAAACTGTGTGGCTAATGGCTGAAATGTATAGTACAGGCTACATTGTTTTTCTGATGTCGAGCCAGCCTTCCATTTTCTATTCACCGCAGTGGAAACCACCCATAACAAAGAATATTTTACAAAGTCAATTTGATAGGGTGATAGCCAGAGCTAATTGTACAAAAGAAAACACTTCGTTTGTCTATATTCTTTAAGCCAGAGGAGTTTTAATCATCTGATTGTCACAACTGAAATTAGCGTATTGTTACAAGTACAGCAGTATAAATATCATTCCTCACACAATGTTTTCTCGTTTTTAACGTAAAATAAATCACACAGTTTTTCATAACATAATCTTCGACCATTGTTATAAGTAATCAGTGATAGTGTAAGCTTATTTATTTCTTTCAAAAATTTGTTTAAATTGAATCATATATGATGTTCTGCACAACGCTTCTGAATTAAACAGTATAAATACCGACATAATTTGCATAAAATCAGATATGTTGGAAGGGAATATATGAACATGTAAAACCATTAAAAATATGTCAATAACCTTAAAGCTAGACCTGAAAGTTTCTTCCACATCGACTTTAAGTAAGTAACACTACCCACTGTATAAGATCCGTGATGATTGCACTTCTTAAAAGTTAGGATATTCGCTAAATATTAGGAAAAATTGCGATAAAGTCTTGTCGCACTTGGTCTGGATCAAGGAACATAACTGGATGGATAGCTGTTAAGCTACTCAACTGTAAAGCTGGTTTAAGCAATTTAATTTCTACTATAAAAATCCAAACTTTAATTTAAATATAAGACTGATTATGAATCCATGGTTAAACAATACAATGAAGCCACATAGTATTAAATGCTTGTGGCAGCACTGGTTATACATTATATTGAGCACTTGTAGTAGCAGTGGTTGTAATGTAATTTACTCTGTTGTAAAAAGTGACATGATCACTTGTAGAAACACTGATTGAATTACTGGTACACAAACACTGTGGTAAAGTGCTACTCAATTGCTGTTTCTATGTTGATAGGAGCAGTAATGCAACACGCTCACAAAAACACGAAACTTATACACTGTTGGATTACACGATCAACTTGATATTAAGTGAATCACAACAGGGGTTGGAGCAGGGCCCCTTGACATTACTGATACTGGGACTGTACCAGTAAGGCGAATGCCTTAGGAGAAAAAAATTCCAAAAAAATACTAGGCATTCGGTGCCTTGGCACACTCAATTTGAAATTATGTATGTTGCTGATTATACAGCATAATGTGACTGTTAGTTGTCATATGACGTGTAAAATAGAGATGCCACCCTGATGGTTGAATTTACACTTGTAATATGGGCTTCATTGTTATGAAGCGCCACGCCTGTCGTACGTTTGAACGGTACGGTGTGAGATCTTCAACAGGTGACGCCAAGCCTCAAGAAGCGTGGCGTGGGTTTTTTTTGAAGAACAAAGCAAGGGGTTGCGTAGTAGCTTAGATACATGGCTTGAGTTCCAAACAAAAACCAAACTCTGCCTGGCACTTTAGGAAATTTTCACTGTATTTCTGATTGGCTAAAGATTCTTACTGTCCCAGCGTTTTTTTATTGCTATGCCAGGGTACCCACCAGATGCCCTAATTTCAATACATAATGCTCAGAAACCTAAGCTATCCTATATAGTGGCATGAAACATAAGAAATCTTAACCACTAATAAATGAATACACAAATTAATGCAAAATTCTGTCCCTAGTGTTAGACAAGACTATTAAAGAAAAACGGAGCGATTTCACCTGCACTTGACTAGATGAATTTAAACTTTCTCTGAATATTTCCACTCAGGAATAACACCGTCCTTGTTAGAAATCGAATTTGGCCCCTGCCGAACACAATCAATAACATAACCGTTACATCTGTCGGCTTGCATTGTGGATTATTCTTACGAAAGTGCAACACTTCGGAGAAACCAAATATAGTTTTGATGTAAAGCTTAGAGTTCGGCTACCTTATATTTAAATACATTTTTTTCTTTTGGGAGGATAATATGTGTCTTCTGAATTCATGATTTTGTCTTATGATAAATTCCTCAGTGGAATTGCAGAAACAATTAGCTATTATGCTATAACCCCGCTGAAAGCAATATAATCACACTACGGACTCTACACACTTTTCACCTGTGCTTGTTATTAAAGAAATAAAACAAAAAACCAGTTGATACAGGAAAGACTAAGGTTCAAAGCTCAACAAGCTTACAAATATTACTAAGATACAAGAAGGACAAAAATATTTCTACTCAGACAACCCATTCTCAATAATATAGAGCGCTCAAGTGATCTTCCAAGCTGTAGCCCGAAAAGTTGATCAACCCTACTAATATATTTTATTAGTTAAAGCTATTTGAAACATGTTTCGGTAATATTTGGAATTTGTATTATTCCCCAATATTTTCTTTTTATTGTCTAACTGCCTATTTCGATTACATATATATATATATATATATATATAAAACTCATAGTATCCTGATCCTAAAATTAGGTCATGAAATTATAATGTTTTGTGTTTTCAGGCCTATACTATTAATAGAATATTGTGCCTTACATCAGTAATTAAGTTCAATTAATGCGAACTTCAATTTAAAATTAAATTACCTTAATAAAATTCCTTATTCGTGTGATAATTTCTTTAGGATTAAAACTGCAGTGATTTCTCAAATTTAACGCATTAGAAAAAAATTGATTCCCGGTCACTTGTTTATTTCACCTGCTAAATTTCCGTATCTTCTCCTCAGTTACCCTAATTACTTTTATATTCCTGAGACAAATACAACAATACAGTACATTGTATTTTTGTACATATATACTGGACGGTTCTGGCATCGAAACTCGGTGGATTTGAGAATTTCTGTACAACACTATACCGGCAATGTAGTCGAAACAACGTCGTGTGGAATGGAAATCTATGTCTGTCTAGTTTTAAAGCGTTCATTGTGTGGCTTTAATAACACAATCTTATGTTACGGCGAGACTGAAGGCAGTGTGGAGGTATAAGTTTACTGTACTTATTGAAACTTGTAGGGCGATGTTTGGTTTATAAATGTGCAGAGGTTTATTGCATGTTGAAAGTAGGTTCTGGTTTTGTTTAATTTTTTAAAACATCTCTTTATACCACTTTGAATCTTTACTGTTCTAAGTTTATTTACTTCTTAAAAAATAAATTTAATGGCAATAGGAATTTGAAACTGAAGCCCACAAAATAAAATTTCGACAATTATATATAAAAAGCAGCCGGAATATATAGCTAATCGAAAGAGATCTGAAAAGACAAGTAGTTTTGTGTCACGGTGTAGATATGAAAAAAAGTTTACCGATTGGTAGAAAGGAAATGTGATTCCAATGGACCTGAATTGGGACGATTCAGTAAAATAGCATTTTAACTCATCTGACCCTGCCTGATGCCACCAGAGTTACTTATTTACTTACTGCATGCAGTAGATATTACAGGAGAAGTTAGAAGTTTTCAGCTAGTCAAGAAATGCACCTCAAAGTATGGAATCCTAAGTTTCAGCACATCACTCACAAGTACAGACCGTATCCAGCGCCACCTCAATCCAGCCCTTGCCCCATACATTCTTCTTGAAACTCCATTTTAATATTATACTCTCATATAATTCTGTATCATCCAAATGATCTTCTTCACTAAGAATTCCTCACAAAACTCTTTACACATCTCTCCTCCCCTATACGTGCTCTGTGCACCGCTGAATTCTTTCTTCTTGACTTGGTCACCAGAAAAAGTTTGGTATAATATGCAGATGACTAAATTCCTCATTATGTTGGTTTCTTCCCTACTCTGTGACCTCCTAACTCTTAGACTAAAATATTTTTCTCACCGCCATATCCTCAGACAACTTCAGCTTCCGTTCCTCCCTCAATGTGAGCGATGAATTGTCACACCCATATATAACAAGACAAAGTTTATTGTTCTCTACACTTTAATCTCTGTTTTTGGAAATGAGTGTTGGAAGACATAAGATACTACACCGGAAGAAAACAAGCGTTCCCTGAATTCAATATGTTTTTAATATGTTCCCGCCCTTCCGAAAGACTATCATCTAATTTCACATTATTTCTTCATTTACAAAGGGTGAATCCATGTACTTCCCTTGTTATTTATGTGGCCATACAGATGCTAGAAAGTGTATAAGAAGGTACCATTAAACTTCCTCCTTAGCTGTCAATATCACAGTGTACAACTGCGTACTGCTGAACAGCAACACAGCAAATTGTGCGTTTATACTGTGTCGCCTGTCTGGCTCAGGAACATATAGGGTTGAATATAATTTTATTCCATTCGAATAAATGCACTGGTTCTGTAAAGTAGTTATATTCTAAACATTCAATGTTAAAGAAACTGGTTATATGCATTAATTGGTTAATTACACTTGTAATAGATATCTTAGTGACATATACTGTTTATTGTAGTTATGTTGATTGTAATTCGTCTCTAGTTACCTGTTGGTAATATTTAATTAATATTAAATTATTTGATTTTTAATCTCGCTAGCCTTGACACTTTTAAGTAGTGAAACTTGTAGTAAATTGCACTGAATTTATAGTTCCTCTTGCCCAGTTAATTTGAAACAGGGTAAACAGTGATTAATGTTGTACAGTATCTTGTCTTGTAGCTTGTTGCACTATGATATGATGTTGAATTACCTGTTGGTGATTCACAATGAGTGTATAAGCTGTTCACTGATGCACTTACAATGTAGTATTGAACTGAAGCATATTGAAATGAAATATACTGTGAATTGTGTTTCCCGACGCAATGATAAGAAATATCTTCACACGTGAGAACTTACTTTCACAACTTTAAACTTGAAGCAAGCCACAAATACACAGGTTTTAGGCCATGAGCCTGTTACATCACAGCAATGGGGCTTTGCTGTGAAAAGAATGCCGTGGAGATAAAAAATATGAAAAATTTTTCGGCATTCTAAGCTTTAGTGCTAAACAAAGAAAAGTGGCTGTGAGCCAGAGCGTCACGCTACTGTAGTAGGTGACCACTCGAATTCGACTGACGCTAGCTGGACACTATCACGCCACGCTTGATCTCAGCCTAGTTAGAACACAAAGAATTAGTGCCGTGTGCACAGGCTTCCGAACGCTTCCATAGCGTCACATAGAACATTCTGGAAGGTTCAATGGCCATACGCTAGTGACATCACAGTAAATCCCCTTGTGAGAACAATGAGAGTACAGTGTACAATGCTCTGGAAAGTTCTACCATCCCATGACTATGACATCATTCTAGCCCCCCTGAAACGC
>Ga0123355_10021180_pt1 | contig 10403 bp, 5 predicted proteins | sample TergutEmb28metaG_3_FD_89872 | JGI IMG/M metagenome (GOLD analysis project Ga0123355, IMG submission 89872) | Embiratermes neotenicus P1 segment gut microbial communities from Petit-Saut dam, French Guiana - Emb289 P1 | ecosystem: Host-associated > Arthropoda: Insects > Digestive system > Gut ... | reverse complement strand
GCTCTGCCTGCGTTTGCCGCTTTTGTGTGTGCATCTGAAGCTTGGCCTAGATAATTGGTTGCGGGTTTTCCTGCAAATTCTCTTGGCATGGGATTCATCTCCTTCATTTCATTAGTTTTTGTTTTATTGTTTATTGGCTGGGAAGCCAGTGTTTAACAGTGTTTGATAGGTTTTAGTTACCGCTTTTGTCGGTATCATCAAAACCGAGCGGCTTGCCGCCGGTTACGGCCAGGCTGAACCTTTGTTGGTATCATCAAAACTGAAATTTCCCTATTATAGCTTTTGGGTTAATTAAGCAAGTTACCCCACAAACGGCAACTTAACCTGCCGTATATCCCCGCGCTTATACCAGAACCCAATATCCTGCACAGGCTTATAACCACGTGGGGCTTGGATTTGCAACATACTCTGGTCTCCGGGGCTACCAAGGGCTATGCCGCCTTGCGAATCCTTTAATAGCTTGGTTAGATTGTCAAAGCCCCGTAGCTTTGACGGCAAGGTTGCTACTACGAAACATATACCGTATTCCATAGCCTTAGGGATTAGCATTTCCATATCCCTGGCCTTTTGGCCGCAAAATTCAATAAAACAATCGCCATCATCTATAAGCACCAGCACGGGTGGCTGGGCCGCGTTAAACTCTCGCGGGCGCATGCCAGACGATTCTTGCGCTTGTCTGCGGCGTTCTACCTCGCTATTTAAGCTTTCGTAAAAACCTTCGAACTGGCTTTCTGTTCCCATATATGACACACCTGTTAAATCCGCAAAGCCATGCATATCGCCTGCGCGGGAATCGGATATAAACAGGGTTTCGCCTTCTAGTTGTGTGGCTACCAGCTTTAGTATGTTTGTCTTGCCGGTAGAAGGCCCGCCTACTACCATCTGGCAGGTTATACCCATATCTAAATACATAGGGTCTGTGCTTTCGATATCAAAGCCTAGTATCAGTTGTTTTTCCTCAACCCTTAGATATGGCTCTAGGTCTGCGTACGTAACGACATCAGGCACAACACGTATACCCGTTGCCTTGGACGCGGTGTTAAGCTGTGATATCCCGGATATTACCTGCCCAATTAGCTTGGAGTACTCAACGTCATTTTCATAAGGCACGGGCAGATAGCACTGGGCTATGTGAACATCCTGCATTTTTACAAGCGCACGCCCACGTATATCCGGTAGCTTATAGGAACTACGGCCCGTAACCGCTGTAATATCAGACGCATCGTACATAAACAGTGAAATCTTGTTTTTGAAATTATTGATAACCGAATAACGCACAGCATTATAACGGGATGCTGTAATTACCGTGTAAATACCCACGCCTGTACCATCACGGGTTAGCTTTACCAGAAACTCCTCAAGCTCTGGGCCAACTTCCTTTATAACATCGTAGTTATCTATAAATACTACAATGGCCGGGAGTTTAGTGTCGGTAACTTCGTTGTACATCTTAAAATTTATGGCACTTGCGGCGGCAAACAGTGACTTACGCTTTTTTAACTCATCTGTTAGCAGTTTAACCAGCTTGTCCAGCTTTTCTGCGTCATCGAAGGTTAGGTAATCCGCTGTATGTGGTAGCTCTCTAAGCTGTGCCAGGGCAGAGTTACCGTAGTCCATAACAAAGTAATTTAACAACCTTGGCGAATTATTAGAAGCCAATGTAAGGGCAACATTCATCATAAGAGTGGATTTTCCAAAGCCGGATGCGCCAAAAACCGCAAGGTTTCCATCATCTGATAGGCTGTGAGAATATTCAATCTGTGCCTGTTCTTCCGGTATATCTACCATGCCTATCGCAACTGATAGGTTGTGGGAGGTGTAGCTACCCACGTCAACATCCGTGGAAATATGGCCTGTTACAAGCTTTGTCATAAGTGGCGGTAGCCATGGTTTTTCTACCGCTGTGGCGTGCTGGCTTTCGAATACATCATGTATATGGCTTACTATTACATCCAGCTGGGTTAGCTTCGAGTCCTCTTGAGCGTCTACCTCGCTTAAATCCTCGTTTAGTAGCTCCCCTTGCCCCAGGCGGTTAATTAGGTATACACGGCTGTCGAAGCCGCGTTTTACTACCTCTTCGCTAAAGGGCGCGCCGCTGTATGCGGATTGGAACAGCTCGTATATCTCGTTATTGCCTACTTGCAGATATGCCCGGCCCGGCTGGGTAATGCGGGCGGCATCTGGGGTTTTTAGTATCTCGTTACTATCGGATTCGTCTGCTACTTTAAGTGCCAGCTTGAACTTGGAGTTACTCCAGATTTGGTCGTCTACCACGCCGGATGGTTTTTGGGTTGCCAGTATCAGATGCACGCCTAAGCTACGCCCAATACGGGCCGCGCTTACCAGTTCGCTCATAAAATCCGGTTGCTCCTTTTTCAGCTCCGCAAACTCGTCTGAAATTATGAACAAATGGGGCATGGGTTGCGCCACTTGGTTAGAATCCTTATCTACCGGTACGGCTTCACCGGCTTTGTATAGTTTTGTGTACTGGTTGATGTTGTTAACACCAAACACGCCAAAAATCCGCTGGCGGCGGGCAAGCTCGCTTTTAATGGAAGCCAGTGCACGCATACTCTCGCTACCGTCAAGGTTAGTGATTGTTCCCAGCAAATGGGGTAGGTTTGAAAAAAGATTAGCCATGCCCCCGCCCTTATAGTCGATTAGCAGAAAACCCACCTCGTGCGGGTGGAAGTTAACGGCCAGGGATAATATATAAGACTGCACGATTTCCGACTTACCAGAGCCTGTGGTACCGGCCACCAAACCATGTGGGCCATGGGCCTTTTCGTGTAGGTTAAGGGCTACAATATCATCCTTACCGCGTAGGCCAAGGGGTACGGCCAGGGATTTATGGCTTGCGTTACGCGCCCATAGGTCTTGGATCGGTATTTCATCCGGGCGTTTTACATCGTATAGCTCGAAGAAGGTCACGCTTTCCGGTATTTGCGTGGATACGCCTTGGCTGTGTTTTATGGGTGCAAGTTTTCTTGCCGTGGTTTCTAGGTCTATGGAGTCGGTTACATATAGGGTTACGGGGCGGTTAAGCAGGTTGCCTTCGTTCATAAGCAGTGTACCCCGGTCACCGCCGTCTAGCAAAAATACCGTGCGTATATTTTCCGGTAGGTTTGCGCGGATATGGGTTGTGTATATGGTGCTAAACCCTAGGTTGGTTTCCGGGGTTTGCAGGTATTCCATTATGCTGTGGTTTATTATTAGTTTTGGGTTATCTATTATAAAGATATAGTGTGGCAGGAAGCGGCTGTCTTTTTTCTCTTCGTCTTGTTTTTGCCGCCGCATTTTTAGCATTTGGGCAATGTTACCCAGTACTTGGTCTCGTTGGTTTTCTGCGGAGACTAGGCCGGTTATGTTTATGTTTTTTATCCGGCAATGGGGGTACCATCGCACCCATTCGAATTTTTGCCAGTATTCTTCTTCTACCAATAGCACTATCTCTATGTCTAGGTAGCTTTGGAAGAAACATAGCTGTGTTAGTATGGATGTTAGCTGGCGATGTATATATGCTTTTTCGCCTACCAGCCCCAGGTGGGCTTGCTTTAGGTCTATTACTGTGGGCATGTTTGTTAGGTTTTGATGTGAGTCCATTATTTCGCGCATTTCGGCGGCTAGTGGGTCTTTGTTGGTTTCACTTGCGTTTTCTGCCGGGGTTTGCAGTTTGTAGCTGGTGGGAATAGTAGAATGCCCTAAGGATAGGGTTAGAAAATCGCTGTCATTTGCCGCACGCTCGTATAAGCGGCTAGAGTAGGACAGAATTTCTTCTGATATTTCCTGTGGGGAGAGATTGTGGTATAGCAAGGAGTCTTTTTGGGATTCGTGCATATCGTGGATGCTTTTACGCTTTTCCAGTAGATAGTTATCGTAATTGGTTACTCGTTCTTTTTCCTTTTCTTTACGGGTTTTGGCATCGCCAAAGAAGCTTGTTATAGAAAATACCAAGCTTACAGACATCATAGCGGCACTGGCCAGCATAAACAGCCCGCGGCCCATTAGTATGCCTACGGCTATTGTTACGCCTATCATTGCCAGGGGCGGGAGGATGGTTTTTATTAGCTCGCCCTTTTTTGGCTCGTCTTTGGCTTTTGGGGGGGCTAGGTCTATCGTGTCTGTGGGTACGCGCTTTATTATGCGGGGCGAGCGTTTGTATATCGGGAACTCGTCATATATTTCTGGGGTTATGGTGGATATGTTTAGGCTGGAAGTGTAGTTTGTGCCGGTGCAGGTTATATATCCTTCGTGTACTACTATATTTGTCGTGCCTGCCCAAATGCTGTCGCCTGGTTGTAGGGGGTGGTTGCCTTTTTCTAGTTTTTTTCCGTTTAGGTATAGGTTGCTGTCATCTAAAACATCTAAGCTGTGTGTGTATATTGCTATGGTTGTGAGGGTGTCTTTTAGATTAACATGGTCGCATGGGGAGTTGCCTATGCGCAGGGGCGTTATGCCCATTGTGGAGTAATGTTGCATGCCTGCATCTGTCAGTAGTACTTCCAGGCCCTGGGAAAGCTCGTGTATTTCGTTTGCCGGTATTTGGTTTGCTAGTGGAATACCGGTAGCGAACCCCTCAATGGCACCTATAGGCAACTCGGAAGGAGTTACATCGCCAGAAAACTCACGGCATCTTTTACCGTCAAATATAACCAATGTATTCATACTACATATACCCCCGCGCTTCGGCCTCTTCACGCTTCTTACGGTTATAGTACGACACCAGGCTACTTACCGCCGTACCCAAAAACACCCCACCCAGCGTGATTAGCACCAGCATCTGAAAACGCTGAAATGTTTCCGCCAGCGGTTGCTCTTCTGTCACTTGCACCGGTAATGGCTCGCGTAGTGACAGCGGTACAAAATCGAACGGCATTACCGTGAAATCTACTAACTCCTGGTTTACACCTGCTACCCCTCGGCTTTCCGGCATCATTTGCGTAAACGTGCCTAGCCGTTGCCAGGTGTCTGCGTGCGTGTCCTCTCTTGCCGTGGCGAAGTATTCTATCGCTTCGCGTAGGTTGTCATGTTCATCGAAATATCTTGAGAATGTTTCCGATTGCAGGTTTCTTAAAAAGAAGTCGTATTCGGCATGGATATCGTACATCAGCCATATATTTTCCATAAAAAGAAACGCTATTTCATCACGTAAGAATTGCAGGAATTGGTCATACGAATGCAGGGATTGGTCTACCATGCGCAAGATATCATCCGATAAAAACGCGCCAACATCAAAGCTGGATAACTGCGAATGCATGAAGTCTAATGAGGCCCAGAAATCTTCCGGCCTAGGCGGCGGGGTTCTTAGCGGGCTTAGTGGTTGCTGGGCCAGTAGCATGCCGTGGTAATGCACCCTTTCCGGGCGGTTGTAGTCTGTAAATACTACTGGGCGTTCTAGGTACAGTGGCTCGAATGCGTTGCCCAGTAGTGGCAGTTGCCTGCTAAACGCCTCTATTATCTGCTTACCGTCATATGGTTGCGGGGCGGGCAGGGTTTCTTGCCAGTTTGGGAGCACTATATGTTCCAATGGCTCTACTAATTCTGGTGCTGGGGCTTCTACTTCGTCTGGTAGCTCTATATGCTCCCATTCTAGGTATTCTGGGATTAATGGTAGATGGGTGGCGTATAATTCTTCTATAAATAGTTCTACTTCTTGGTACCAGTTGTCCATATCTAGTGCGTAGCTTCGTAGGTCGCTTTCCCAGGTTATTAGTTGGTACTCTACTTCCAGTAAATCTTGGTGCCAGTCTCTTAGCTCTAGATATGTCTCGCCTAATGCCCTGCGGTAGGATAGCAACATATTTACATATGCGGCTATACGCTCTATTTGCGCTTGCAGTGAATTGAAATGTATGTTGCGGATATAGTAATCCCTTGCATATAGTTCGTTTGCGGCGTGGTGCAGGTATTCGCTTGCGCCTGCTATCGCTTGTAGCTGGGATTGCTGGTGTTGCAACTCGCCTGCGGCTTGGTGTAGCTGGTTCTGCCAGTCATATAGCTCTTGATATGACGGGTTGGACGTGGATGGGCATGGGATTGTTGGGATAGTTATTTCCGGGGTGGTTAACGGCGAAAATACTGGTATATACGGGATATATACTGGGCTGGTACTTACATATGACCGTTGCCAGATAGAGATTAACTGCAGGCTTTCGGGGGCTGATGGAATGTTTACGGATGGCAGGTTAAGGCCCGGGATGTACATATACTCCAGTGCCGGGGGCATGGGTGATAGGGTTATGAAATCTTCGGTTAGGCTGTCTAGTATCTGTTGGAGTTCGGCGGTTATGTCGTATACTTCTTCTTGGCGGGTGTTTATTTCTTCTAATCTGTAGGTTACATCTTCTTTCCACTGATATAGGTTGTATAAGTAATCGTCAATTTCTTCATGCCAGGTTAATAGCTCTTCTAGGAATTGGTTGGATTCTTCGGCTTGTTCGTTGTATACATCTACCATTTCCGTGAAGGAGTCTAGGCGTTCGTTTAGCATTACTTCGTACTCTAGTAATGTGTCCTTCCAGTCGGTTATATCTTCTTGTAGTGGTGTTAGGCTTTCTTCTAATTCTATGTGAAACTCGCGCAGGGCTTCGTGATAGTCCATGGCTTCGTCTAGGAAGCCTAGGTATTCTGTGTGCCAATGTTCGGCATCTTGGAACCACATGTTAGAGTCGTCATGCCAGATGGATACTTGGTGTTGGTAGTCCTCCAGGGCTTCATGCCAGGCGGCGTTTTCTGCGTGCCAGGCGGTTAGGGCTTCCTCGTGGGCTAGTACGTAGGCGGCGTATTCTTCCAGTAGGCGGCCGTATTCTTCGGAGTAGCCTGTCCAAAGGGAAAGCATGTTTAGCCAGTCGTTTTCTTGTTCTGGGAAGTTTTCGGTTAGCATGAATAGACCTTCACGCATCCATAGGAATTGGTCTGAGGCCATGGCGTAGCTGTTGCGGTACCAGCTGGATACCTCTTGGGCGAAGGATGCTACTTGGTCTAGGTAGAAGTATGTGTCTAGTGGGGTTGGGTTTAGCTGGATAAATGGGATTTCGTCTAAGTTTAGATGGGTGGTGAAGTCGCCTAGTGAGATAGATTCCAGTGCCATAAGGTCTGATAGCGTGTTGCGGAATACGCCGTAGATTTGGTCTTGAGCTTCGTGGAATTGGCGGAAGATTGAGCTTACGTAGGTGCTGGCTAGGGTTGTGTTTATTGCCATTTGTAGCTCTGTTATTGTGATGTAGGTTTCCAGGAACTCGCGCTCTGGGAGGTTTGGGTTGATTTGGAACTCTAGTTGGATACGCTCTGGCTCGTGGGCGTTGAAGGATAGTATGCGGGTGGAAACGTCTGATGGAAAGGTGATTACTGCGCTGTAGATGCCGCTTACCAGGCCGGATTGGGCCATCGCGGGGGAGACTAATACGAAGTTTTCGCTTAGGGTGTTTATTATGGCTTGAGAGTAGTTGTAGCGCGTGCCGGAGATTAGTGCGCCGGTGTCGGCGTTTACTACTGCTATTGTGGTGGTAGGGATTGTGGGGGCTTCAACAGCGGAGGTTTCGGCTTGGTGGGTGGCCTCGGCTTGGGAGCCTAGGCGTAGGCCGGTTAGGAAGGTTGCTAGTAGGGCTACTAATAGGAACGGGAGCCAGCGTTTTTTCATGGGGAGTGTCCTTTCTTTTGTAATTGATAAGCAAGGGTATCTAGTAACTTATGGGGGGGCTGTCCTGTAAATAGACATTTTCATGTCTTTGGGTGCCGCTTGGCGGCATGGTGTCTGTCTCGTTAAGCAAAATCAATGCATGTTTATGCATCTGACCGTCATTGCGAGCGAAGCGAAGCAATCCAGGCTTTGAATTTACTGGATTGCTTCGTCGCTTCGCTCCTTAACGCTCTTATGTTGACGATGGCTTGCATGTTTACGCATTGATTTTGCTTATCAAGACAGCCCCACGTACTATTTGTATGAATGATTAAAGGAATGGTAAATGTGGGAGATACACGATTACGAATAGAGCTAGGTACATTAACAAAGTTACAAGATAAACGATGTACTTCGTCTTAGGCCGGGAGGCTCTTATAGACTTAGTTGTGTCGAATAACATGATGACTGCTGTTAAAAAAATGGAGTTTGCACCAAGTGCGCCTAGCCATGTAATTGTAATACAATAGCCTCTGGCACTTGATACAAAAAACATGGCGAAGAGGATTCCAAGTATTATGCAGGCATATACAATAAGCTTCCTTGCCATAGGTGCCATATTTATTCGCAACCCTTCAATGATATTCCAATCTTCTTTAGACCTCTTTTCTTGTCAATAGTAATTAAATCTACCCACTAGGAAAACGACATTATTCACTATGATGAGAAATAATAGTAATACAATGGCAAAATATACTGTGATTCTTGCAATGACATGAGAATGAGTTATCGCCCTTGATATGTCAAACAGCACGACAACTATTGTTCCAAAAAAAGCATTTGCAAAAAGTATACCTAGCCACGTATTATTTGGCTCGACTCCCGTAATGCTAGATACAATAAGTGTAGCCACTGTTATTGCCACAAGTATAATGGCATACACAATTACCTTCTTTTTCATATGCGTCATTTTATTAACACTTCCTTCACAATTTTAAAATACTAATCGAACGATTTATTAGAGTTTGAATTCTATCTCGTATTCATTTTATGAACGACTATAGCATCTATCTCATTCACCGTTTGATGTAATCATCAAAGCCGCGTCCGTCCGTTTGTATGTTTATCAATAGGGTTCACACTCTCCGCCTAGCGTTTCATTCCATACTAAGTCCATTACATCGTTCATTTTTATCCTCCCACGCGCCGGGTTGGGCGCGTTCTTTAGTACTGTACTTGAATGTGTTACTTTTTAGGTTTTGGCATTGGTATCAAAACCAGTTGATTGGAGGTTGAAAATTGCTAGCGATGGAGTGAAACTGAACAAATGCACCGACATTGATATAGAGTGCAGGATATATTAAGGATAAAAAGGCGTATCCCAACCGTTTGCTTCCATGAATAAGCGTAGGTCTGTCTGGTAGTTAAAGAGGTCGGTTATCAATAACGTGCCATTGTCTATGTCAAATGAATGGTCGGGTTGAAAGAGTATGGCAACATAAACGAAGGAACGCACGTACTCATCGTCTACATACTCCCATTGAGGGCCAAAGATTAGATAAATAGACCTTCCGTAGCTATCAGCTCTGAGAAAGGGGGAGTAAGCCATTATCTGATTTGACCTTAATGTCGAGCCTAGAAAGACACTTCGGAAAGCCTCTACTAGCGTCTCGTCTGCTATGGGGCCAGGTTCTGGTTGCCGGACTATTCTTACTCTTACAAACTCGCTGGTATCACTTAACTCTTGATTCCAGCTGTTTAACTGTTTCAAAGTCGTTATCTTATCATCATTAGGAGACCTCCTAATATAGCTAATTATGTCAGAAAAAAAATTATAGTGTGGATAGAAATATACATAGTCTCCCTCAACCTTTTGCATAATTAGGAAACTAACAGGACTTACATCATTATCTTCAGAATACATAAAAAGTACTCTACCATGAATATCTTCATCTAGCACCCTTAACTCAGGCTGGACATACTGCCTGCCTGCAAATCCGCCTTGTGTTCCTAGGATAGAGTTAACAGCTATCGTAAACAACTCTGGATAGTCGCCACTATATTCAAAGGTTCTGCAAGCCGAAAAGAATAGAATGAGAGTTAACACAACAATGAGCTTGAGCATGTAAATAATGCGTCTAATCATCTCCCTCGCACCCCCTTATAGCGGTATAGTCATGATTAATAAAGCTCCATAGATCTACGGCTAAAAACCTTAACCACCCTGTCTCCCCATATAAACTGCTTATTGATTGTAAGTGCTGGAAGTATAATATGCCAAGTGCTATTGCTTCCTCGCAGTGAAAGCCTTCACGTATAAGATCAGCCCTCATTTCTGCACCTATTTCCCAAGGTTGATTTAGGTAGTCTGCTCCAAAAAGCTCCCCACGTAAATTGTTAACTACAGATGGCACCCCTATCCCAATTAGAAACATTAGCAATCCAAGTTCTTGGTATTCAAGAAAATGCCCATGTTCATGTGAAAGAAGATTTACACTACGTGGATACGCTAAATCGCCACCTAAGCCCATTATTGGTCCCAGGGAAATACCACTATTACCCATAGGGCCAATCCTTACAGTAGTCTGCCCGCGATAATTAGCCACACGTTGCGTCAAAGCCCTTTCTTGGTCATCGCTATAGTTTCGCTGTCCAAAAAACCCCAAAGCGCTATATCCAAAGTGTACAGCCCCGGTAACTCCCGTAAATGGTGGTGCCCAAAGAGCATTTTGCACTTGCAAAGGTATAAGAACATTAGCTATGTTATTCCCCAGATTTATACCAG
>Ga0123355_10021179_pt1 | contig 10403 bp, 14 predicted proteins | sample TergutEmb28metaG_3_FD_89872 | JGI IMG/M metagenome (GOLD analysis project Ga0123355, IMG submission 89872) | Embiratermes neotenicus P1 segment gut microbial communities from Petit-Saut dam, French Guiana - Emb289 P1 | ecosystem: Host-associated > Arthropoda: Insects > Digestive system > Gut ... | reverse complement strand
TCACTATACAAACGATAATCGTGATACTAACTTGAGACACCATAGAAAGCCCTCTGATTATCTCATGCTTGTTATCTTTTTTATTACTAGGGGGCATACAAACTCCACCGTTCTATCATTTTAGCATAACATGTTTAAATCTGTCAAAGGCACTGCTTGTTGATCCTTTGGTAAAAAGCGTTCAAAGCCAGCTAGATAAAGGTGTTGACGATGTTAAGCAATTGATTGAAAATTTCATCTTCATCAAGGTTTCCGTCGATTATTTTTACAGGCATTTGCTTGCTGTATGTTTCAAAGGCTTTAAAATACTCAGTTCGTATGCTTCTGGCGCGTTCTACTCCATCGAAAAGTTCTAAGCTTTTACGCGATGATATTATGCGCCGAGTACATTCCTCTGGGGAAGTGTCAATAAAAACTGTAAGATCTGGCTGGAGCAAAAATTGGCTGTTGTAAGCAAAAATTGTTTTTTGAGGGATGGTTTCACCTTGGTAGGCTAAATTTGAATAGATGAATCTATCGCATATTACATGAATGCCTGATTCCAGTGCGGGGCGAATGTCGTGCAAAATATGTTCTGAACGATCGGCTGCAAAAAGCAAGGCCAAAGTATCGGGAGATAAAGAGGAAAGCCCTCGCACGGTCTCAAGGGCTAGAGAGCCTATAGGACCGTTTGTGGGTTCTTTGGTAATTAAACAGCGATGTTTATTTTTACATAGATAATCAGCTAAACGTTTAATTTGTGTGGTTTTACCACTGCCATCTATGCCTTCTAATACAATAAACTTTCCTAAGCCCACAGGTTTAACCCACTCCTCATTTGTGCAAATTTATTCATAATAATTGTATATCAAAAATACTGCAACTGCAAGAAATAATTCGCCATAATTTTTTTAGTTTATTCGGCAAACTTTGACTTGACGCTATCCATGGTTTTGTGTATTATTAATCGCAAGAAATATTTAGTTAGTTCCGCTGGAGGGAGGGTAGTACAATGTCAGAAATTAAAGTGAAGGACAACGAGACTTTAGATAGCGCACTTCGCCGCTTTAAACGCAGCTGCGCACAGGCGGGAATCATGGGGGAAGTTCGTAAGCGCGAGCATTATGACAAACCAAGTGTTAGGCGTAAAAAGAAGTCTGAGGCCGCCCGTAAGCGTAAATATTAATTTTGATAATAAATCAAAACCCTTTCTGATGTTTTTGGAAAGGGTTTTTTATGATAACAATCATGAAAAATTTTAAGGGGGAAGTCTAATGAAAGTAAGACCTATTGCCGAACGTGGCCCACGTATAGACGAACGGGGCGTTGACAGCATCTTAGAAGTCTATAACATCGAAACCAACCAGCGCCAACAGTTAAAAACCTACCCAGGAGTAATCGAAGCGCCTAACTGGACTTTAGACGGAAAAAGCCTCATCTTTAACAGACAAGGCCAACTGATCAATTATGATTTGGCTAATGGAAATGAAACGACGATAGACACCGGCACAGCTGATGCTTGCAATAACGATCACGTACTTTCGCCATGTGGTAAATTAATTGCAATTAGCCACCAAACCTGGGAAGATGGCCAATCCCGAATATACACCCTGCCACTTTCCGGTGGTGTTCCTACATTAATAACGCCGATGGCTCCAAGTTATCTACATGGATGGTCACCCGATGGCAGCACTTTATCGTATTGTGCCGAAAGAAACGGACAATACGATATCTACACAATACCCGCGCAGGGCGGGCGCGAAACCCAACTTACGGACGTCCCCGGCTTAAATGATGGCCCAGAGTATTCTCCATGCGGTAAGTATATATGGTTTAACTCTACCCGCAGTGGGCTTATGCAGGTTTGGAGGATGGGGTATGATGGCTTTAATCCTACACAAATGACTTTTGACGAGTCTAACAGCTGGTTTCCTCATATATCGCCGGATGGCAAGCAAGTAGTATACATCACCTACCGTAAAGGAGATGTGGAACCAGGCGCACATCCTCCAAATAAGGATGTAGAGTTGCGCCTGATGAGTGCAGATGGAGGCGAGTTTAAGATTCTGGTAAGTTTGTTTGGCGGACAAGGGACTATTAATGTAAATTCTTGGGCACCAGATAGTAAGCGTTTTGCTTTTGTTTCTTATGTGAAAAAATGAAATTGAAATATTTTTAAGGTTATGACATAATATTAATAAATAATAGATTTCATCATACAGCAAAGGGGTACAATATGGATTTTTTTATCAAAATGATATGGGATAGCGATGACGCAAGATGGGCGGCCATAGGTAGTACAGGCATGGGCTTAGTACTTGAATCAGATTCGTTAGACGAATTAGTTGAGAGGGTAAAGTTAGCCGCCCCTGAGATGATAGAGCTCAATCTTGATTATAAAGGTCCAATCAATTTATATTTTATTACTGAACGTATGGAGCATTTAGAAGCGGTGAGTTAATGGGGGATTATACAAAAAAAGTAAAGCAAATACTTTCTGAAAATGGATTCAAATTTTTAAGACATGGAAAAGGTGACCATGATATTTGGTATAATCCCAATACCAAAAAAAGCATAGCTTTAGATGGCAAAATAAAACTTCGCACATCTGCAAATGAACTTTTGAAAGGTGTAGGTCTGGGAAAGCGGTTTTAAACTACAAATACCTCTTCATCGCCAAAATATCATCCCTAAATGCCGCTGCCTGCTCAAACTGTAACTCTGCCGCAGCTTGTCTCATTTTCTTCTCTAAATCCTTTATGGCGGTTACAATTTCATCTCTATTCATAGATTCAGGGTCTTTTGCCAGACCCTTTTTCTTTTTGTCTTCTTTAGGTGCAGAGGTTGCTTTTATCAGATCTCTCACTTTTTTTGTTACAGATTTTGGTGTCCAACCATTGGCTATATTAAATTCTTCTTGAATATTACGGCGGCGGTTGGTTTCGCTGATTGCGCGGTTCATAGAATCTGTAATCCTGTCAGCATACATTATTACGTGGCTGTTTACGTTACGGGCAGCGCGGCCTACTGTCTGAATTAGCGAGGTTTCTGAACGCAAAAAGCCCTCTTTATCTGCATCTAAAATAGCAACAAGGCCGCATTCTGGAATATCTAAACCTTCGCGTAGTAAGTTGATGCCTACTAGTACGTCAAACACATCTAGGCGCAGCTCTCTGATTATCTCTATGCGTTCTAGCGTGTCTATGTCAGAATGCAAATAGCGTACTCGTATCCCCGCCTCGCTTAGATAGCGGGTTAAATCTTCGGCCATCTTTTTTGTTAATGTTGTTACAAGCACTTTCAACCCTTCTTCTGTCACTTTGTTAATTTCGCCGATTAAATCATCAATTTGTCCTTTTACCGGTTTTACTACGATTTCTGGGTCTAGCAGCCCAGTTGGGCGGATTATTTGTTCTACTACCTGCTCTGTATGTTGCTTTTCGTAGACATTTGGAGTGGCTGATACAAACATCATTTGATTGATTCTGTCCTCGAACTCGTTAAAGCGCAGTGGGCGATTATCTAATGCAGATGGCAGGCGAAAGCCAAAGTTTACAAGGGTTGTTTTACGAGAGCGATCACCCTCGTACATACCGCGTACTTGCGGGATTGTAACGTGAGACTCATCAGCAAAAATCATAAAATCTTCTGGAAAATAGTCCAAAAGAGTATGAGGCGTGCTTCCGGCTGGCCTGCCTGCCAAATGGCGGGAGTAGTTTTCTATTCCGGAACAAAATCCAATTTCCCTAAGCATCTCTATATCGTATCGAGTGCGTTGCATAATACGCTGAGCTTCTATCAGCTTGTCCTCTGCTTTAAAATGTTCAATTTGCGCTAACATTTCTTCTTCTATACCTCGGATAGCGGATTCAAGTTTTTCTGAACCTGTAACAAAGTGAGATGCGGGAAAAATCGTCATGTTATTACGCTGGCCAATAATATCTCCTGTGAGTGCATGAATCTCTGTGATACGATCAACTTCATCACCATAAAACTCCACCCTCAGTGCATTTTCAGAAGAGTTTGCAGGAAAAATCTCCACTACATCGCCCCTTACACGAAAAGTCCCGCGTTGAAAGTTAAGGTCGTTACGGTTGTATTGGATTTCTACAAGTCGACGTAGCACCTGATCTCTGTCCCGCTCCATCCCCGGCCTTAGGGAGAGCATATTTTCTTGGTATTCTGCTGGATCTCCCAGGCCATATATACAGGAAACACTGGCAATGATAACTACATCTCGCCGCTCAAAAAGAGCAGATGTGGCAGAGTGTCTAAGCTTGTCTATCTCTTCGTTGATGGCAGAATCTTTTTCTATGAATGTGTCTGTAGAAGGTACGTATGCCTCTGGTTGGTAGTAGTCGTAGTAGCTGACGAAATATTCTACGGCGTTGTTGGGGAAAAATTCTTTAAACTCGCCGTATAGCTGGGCTGCCAAAGTTTTATTATGCGCCATCACTAGCGTGGGACGTTGTAATTTTTGTATGACATTTGCCATTGTAAAGGTTTTGCCACTGCCTGTTACGCCGAGTAGGGTTTGGAAACGTTTGCCTGCTTCAAAGCCTTTTACGAGGTTAGTTATGGCCTCTGGTTGATCGCCTGTGGGGGCGAATTCTGATACTAGTTGGAATTGCTGCATTTTAAGCCTCCCGTTATTTCTGTCAAAATAATTTGACGTTTGCTAAACAACAGATTTATATCGAATTGCGATAGTTCTCTGTTTCTCTATCCCAAAAGCTTACATACACAGATAAGTCATTTCCCGTTGTATGCATATCAATAGCATATGTTTTCATTATAAGTAAGCAACCCCCTCTGGTGCTTTTCCGATATAGCCAAAAAAGGTTAGACTTTTATTTTTAGCACTCTTAATTTTGCGAGAAACATTCACTCTGCTTTCGCTATTGAGGATAACTTCGCCTCCAAGTAAAGTACCATTCTCTTTTTGTATACAATTAATCATAAAAACCCATTGTCCGTCAAATTCTTTTTCTATTTGATTCATTAATTTATACATATGACCACTCCTTGTGTTGATATGATATCATGGGAACGTTTTTTCGGCAATAAAAACCCTCTTTCAGCTATTTAGAAATTTGATTCCATCATAGACAAAGGGGCAACTCATCTTCAGCATATTCTCTGCCGCATTACTCCAAACTCCTTTGCTCGCTCTCCTTCCCCATAAACACCTCCATAGTCATTAACATCCCCATACGATACCCGCAAATAAACCTTCCTACACCAGCTCCCTCATTCGCCTCTGTCTGAGCCGCCGAATACTTCATCAACAATTCACCAGCCCCCTCATCAAGTATAGACAACAGCTTTTTCTCATGCTCAGCTATGCTTTCTACAACTTTACAATACTGAGCATCCCATTTCAAGAAATCCTCAAGCGGGTCTATCTCACCATAAGCAAAGGTTTCCAAAATACTCTTCATATAAACCATCTCCTAAAATTAGTACAAAAGATCCAACCAAACAAAAAAACGCGCAAGCATGTCGGTTTTCACCGTCATCACTCACGCGCATAGTCTCTTATATTCGCCCTTTGTGTCTGGTAAACACTTAGCGGACGTTGTAGCACTCTCTGGTTCTTTGAAATTTTTTGATTGCGCTTTGTTCAGTTGAATCTTTATAAAATTATTGTACCATCTTGTATTTTTATTCTACAAGATTTTTTTGTTTTTTACAATTTTTTAACTTGTACTACTTCACATGTCTTTCTCTTCTCAATCGACTCCAGATTTCCATACAGTTTCAGACTCTTCACTTACCGTTGATGATTTGGTCATAAGCTTTCCTTTGTGCTTACCGCCTAGGGTTTGCCGTTCTTTTGTCATTGATTCTAACAACCCCTCCTTTTTTGATTTGTTTCTATTATAATTGAAAGGATTGGCGATTATAAGTGAAACGATTCCAGTGAATTTTTCCTATGAATTTTTCCTAAGATTTTTGCCAACAATCACAAAAAATGATATACTCCTGTTATGAAAAATAGACAAACAATCATGCAAGTCCCCTTTGATGGCTTGCGTTACACAGAGGCTCTTGAAGTCCTCCTAGGCTTTTTACATAGCGATAATAACCACTTAGTAGTAACCCCTAACCCCGAAATGGTGATGCTTTCCAAAAGGGAGGAGGGTTTTTTGCGTATACTCCAAAATGCCGACTTAGTGCTGGCAGATGGCATAGGTATCACTTTAGCCGCTAAACTGCTAAAACTAAATATCCCGGAAAGAGTCCCTGGCTGCGACATCGTTATAGATTTAATGAAATCCGCAAAAGGCCATAGTTGTTACCTGCTAGGCGCAGCCCCGGGAGTAGCCAAACAAGCGCAAGAAAATCTTCTGAAGCAAGACATAAAAGTTGTAGGCTATCACGATGGCTATTTTGACGATGACGAAGAAAAAATCATTTTAGAGGAATTACAAGCATTAAAACCGGATATCCTAATAGTAGGTATGGGAATGCTGCGAGAATTAGCATGGGCAGCTAAACATTTGTGCACTTTGCCCTGCAAAATGACTATGTGCCTAGGCGGAACGATTGATATCATAGCCGGAAACGTCCGCCGCGCCCCTAAAATAATGCGCCGCCTTGGGCTGGAATGGTTGTGGCGTTTACTGACAAATCCTAGCAGAGCCAAGAGAATGTTAGATTTACCCCGCTTTGCTTGGGAAATTTTAACGACAAGATAAAAAATTCATATGCATATGTAACAAACATGTTACAGTAAATTTGTTCACTTAAGCTATAGCCATGCTGGCTTTTATAATGTATCATTTATATTACAAGTAGAAACAACACAAAAAAGGAGGGCTAAGCTAATGGCTGGCTTAAAATTGAGCAACATCATGAAAAAGTATTCTAATGGTTTGGTAGCGGTATCTGATTTTAATTTGGATATCGCCGACAAGGAATTTATTATCTTTGTAGGGCCATCAGGCTGTGGTAAATCCACCACACTACGTATGATTGCAGGTCTTGAAGAAATTACTGACGGTGAGCTGTACATAGGTGACAGACTTATGAACGATGTAGCTCCTAAAGATAGGGATATCGCCATGGTTTTCCAAAATTATGCGCTTTATCCGCACATGACAGTGTATGACAACATGGCTTTTGGATTAAAGCTTCGCAAAACGCCTAAAGCAGAAATTGAAAAACGTGTGAACGAAGCTGCAAGAATTCTTGCGATAGAAAACTTGCTAGATCGTAGGCCTAAAGCATTATCTGGCGGACAACGCCAACGTGTTGCCATGGGCCGCGCCATAGTTCGCGAACCTCAAGTTTTCCTTATGGACGAACCTCTATCTAACCTAGATGCTAAACTTCGTGTACAAATGCGTACTGAAATTACAAAATTGCACCAAAACCTGCAAACAACATTTATCTATGTTACTCATGACCAAACCGAAGCCATGACACTGGGTACTCGTATCGTTGTTATGAAAGACGGGCTTATCCAACAGGTAGATTCTCCTGTAAATTTATACAACAAACCAAATAATATGTTTGTTGCCGGCTTTATCGGCTCTCCACAAATGAATTTGATGGAAGCTGAAGTTAAAAAGAATGGCAATGATGTTGTTCTGTCATTTGGCGAATATGAAATTAAGCTTTTAGATGCTAAAGCTAAGGCCGTAGAAGATGGCGGGTACATTGGCAAACAAGTAGTGATGGGTATTAGGCCAGAAGATTTACATGACGAAGAATTGTTCATCTCTAACGCCACCCCAGGTAGTGTTGTAGATGCAGATGTAGAAATTACAGAGCTTTTAGGCGCAGAAGTATACCTGTACCTAACCTTGGCTGGCCAGCAAGTTGTTGCCAGAGTTAACCCTAGAAGCACTGCTAAAACTAACGATCGTATTAAAGTTGCTTTCGACCTTCAAAAAGTTCATGTGTTTGACAAAAATACAGAAGCGGTTATAACTAACTAATAGAGGTGGCTTATCATGCGCTATAATTTTACCGGCAAAAATATAAATGTATTTGAAGATTTTAAGGATAAAGCCGAAAAAAAAATTAGCCGTATCCAAAAGCTAGTACCCAATGATGTAGATGTATTTGTAACCTTAAGTAAATTACGCCATCAATTTAAGATAGAAGTATCGGTACCCCTTCACAAACGCTTACTACGTGCTGAAGTAACAAATACTGATTTAGATTCGGCTTTGGACTCTGTTGTAGATATCCTGGAAAAACAGATTATAAAATATAAAAACCGCCTGCGGGAAAGGAAACGCCGTAACACTGCTACAGCCGAAGAAGTATCTTACTTAGATATTCAGGCGGAAGTTGAGGATAATTCAACGCTTTCCATCCACAGAACCAAACGCTTTGCGCTTAAACCAATGGATGCTCAGGAAGCAGTTATGGAAATGGAGCTTTTAGGCCACTCATTTTTCGTATTTCGTAACGGAGAAACAGATGAAGTCAATGTGGTATATAAACGAAATGATGACGAATACGGATTAATAGAACCAACATAATACTTACGACCCCCAGAAGTATGGGGGTCTTTTTCTTAATTGGAGGGTGTATTTTGCAGTTTGTTTTAGCTACAAGCAATCAGGGAAAAGCTAAAGAGATTTTAGCTTTCTTAGGCTCTGATCATAAAGTAAAGACTTTAACAGATATAGGCTTTTCAGACGAAATTATTGAAGATGGCAAAACATTTGAAGAAAACGCGCTAATTAAAGCCAAAGCCATTCACAATTGGCTAAATGATGACTATGATTATATATTAGCAGACGACTCTGGCTTAGAGGTTGATGCACTTGGAGGCGAACCGGGGGTTAATACTGCTCATTGGATGGGCACAAATACATCGTACGAATATAAGACATCTAAGATGCTAAAGCTACTTGAAGATGAGCCATTGCGGGCAGCGCGTTTTGTGTGCATAATAGTCGCGATTAGCCCTGACGGAGCAGTGCATACTGCCCGTAGCACTCTTGAAGGCTCTATCTCTTTTGAAAAAGCGGGACAGAGCGGTTTCGGTTACGATCCTATATTTTATGTGTCCGAACTGAGGAAAAATTTAGCTGAACTAGATGTTAATGAAAAAAATAAAATCAGCCACCGAGCCAAAGCAATGAGACTGATTTGCGAAGAATTAGGAGTAAATTTGCATGAATGATGTTAATATTTTGGTGATGAGCGACACTCATGGTAATCGAAACGCTGTTAAGCAACTTTTAGATGCTTATCAAAAATCAATTTTTGCTGTAATCCATTTAGGGGATCATTCAAGCGATATAATTAAAAATAGCAATGTGGCGTTTCACGTAACAAGTGGCAATACCGACCCATTTGTGCTAAGCTATGCCGAACGAGTAATCGACATTGCCGGCAAGAAAATATTTATTACACACGGGCATAAATATGATGTTAAAGATGGCTTGGATAGGCTCGTCTACAAGGCAATAGAGCTTGGGGTGGACGCTTGCCTTTTTGGACATTCTCATCAGCCAATTGTGTTTAAGCAAGATGGAATTTTATTCCTTAACCCCGGCAGCACTACAAAACCTGCCATGGGCTCTGATAAATCATATGCCTTGATGCGTATTTCTTCCGAGGGCAAAATTAAGGCTAAATTGCATACGTTTAAGGAGAATATATGAAGAAAATTTGGAAATTACGCGAAACAGACGCAAACTTAGATTTAATGAGTAAAGTGCTTGATATACAAACTCCCACTGCGGCAGTACTGGCTCACCGAGAGATTCGTAGCAAGAATACTGCCCTTCGCTATCTGCGTGCAGATTTAAATCAGGCAGATATTCTTTGTATGAAAGATGCACAAAAAGCAATTGAGCGGATTGATAAGGCTATTAAAGCCGGTGAGCGCATGATGGTTTATGGAGACTATGACGCCGATGGGGTTATGTCCACCGCCATCCTGTACAAATCTTTAAAAGCCTGTGGTGCTAAGGTACATTTTTATATCCCTAACCGCGAGGAAGAAGGATACGGGCTTAATTCAAAGGCAATCAACTCTATTAAATCCTCTGATTATGATTTGATTATCGCCTGTGATAACGGAATCTCTGCCCTAGATGAAATTGCTGAAGCTAATGCCTTGGGAATGGATGTGATAGTTATAGATCATCACGAACCAGGCTTTGTAGGCGAGGGAGAACATAGGGAAGATGTGATTCCGGAGGCTTTTGCAGTGGTTGACCCCAAGCAAGCAGATTGCCCCTACCCTTTCAAAGAAATGTGCGCAGGCGGGCTTGCTTTCAGCCTAATGAAAGTTTTTTTTACATACACAGGCCGAGATTTTTCTCCTCTGCATGACGAATTACTGGCACTTGCTGCAATAAGCACTGTATGCGACATAGTTGATTTATCTGAGGATAATCGAGCCATTGTAAAAAATGGCTTAGTTGCGCTTAATCGTGATAAAATGCTTA